>ENA-OPDD01001887-OPDD01001887.1-human-gut-metagenome-genome-assembly--contig:-NODE-1887-length-13433-cov-2.133204_pt1 | contig 13433 bp, 10 predicted proteins | sample MGYA00241574_ERZ501499 | MGnify/ENA primary metagenome ERZ501499 (study PRJEB25962, sample SAMEA2042576) | human gut metagenome | biome: human gut; feature: human-associated habitat; material: faeces...
CCTCCTCAGGCGCAAAGGTACAGGTGGAATACAGCAGTTTTCCACCCGGGCGCAGCATCCGCACTCCATTTTTCAGAATATCTTTCTGCAGTTTCGCAAAGTACTCCGGGCGTTCTTCCTCCCAGGTTTTGATCACCGCCGGATCTTTGCGGAACATTCCCTCCCCGGAGCACGGTGCATCGATCAGCACTTTATCAAAAAATCCTTCAAACCGCTCTGCCAGGTTCTGTGGTACTTCGTTGGTCACAAAGGCGTTGGATATGCCAAATACTTCCAGATTCTTTAACAGTGCTTTAGCCCTGGAATTACTGATATCATTTGCCACCAGCACACCTTTTCCCTGAAGCGCTGCGCCGAGAGCCGTTGCCTTTCCTCCCGGTGCTGCACACATATCGATAACATAGTCACCTTTCTGAGGATTGGCAATCTCGGCAACCAGCATAGAACTGACGTCCTGTACAACCATTTTCCCCTGAATAAATGCATCCAGTGCAAGAATATGATTATATCCTGAAATACGTTTTGCATAAGGAAGATATGGTGCCTGTTCTACTTTGACTCCCTGATTTTTCAGACTTTCACAGATCTTATCTACGGAATTAAGATATGTACGGCAGCGTACAGTCACCGGTTTTTCCTCCAGAAAATCCGCAAGCATTTTTTCTGTTGTCTCTTCTCCATAATCGGCAAGCCAGCGTTCTACCAGTTCTTCCGGCATGGAATAGCGAACCGAAAGATAACGTACAAGATTCTCTTCCCTTGGAGGATATTCCAGTTCATCCATCTGCCTAGCCACCGTGCGAAGTACACCGTTTACAAACGGTTTCAGATTATAAAAGCCTTTTTTCTGTGCCAGTTTCACCGCTTCATTGCAGACTGCACTGTCCGGCACACGATCCATAAATTTCAGCTGATATACTGCACTTCGCAGAATCTCGCGGATCGGCGGTTTCATTTTATCAACAGGGATCTTCGAAAAAGAATCGATGATATAATCGATCAATATCCTGTATTCCAGTGTTCCCTCACAGACTCTTGTAATAAAAGCTCTCTCCTGTTTCGGCAGAAACTGATATTTGGAAAGCGCATTACGAATCGCAATATGACTGTGTTCTCCCTCTTCATCAATCTGAAGAAGGATCTCCATGATCATTTCTCTTGTATTGATTCCACTAGTCATCTCGTCTTCTTCCTCCTGCAAGTATCAAAAGTCTCAGCAGCTGCAGTATGGAAGCAGCCAGTGCAGCTACGTAGGTCATTGCCGCAGCTGTCAGTACTTTTCTTGCACCTTTTGTCTCATCACTCCCAAGAATTCCTGTACTCTGAAGCATTTTCAAAGCTCTGGAAGATGCATTGATCTCTACGGGCAGTGTCACCAGCTGAAACAGAACCGCAAGTGAAAAGAGAACGATTCCTGCCGTTACCAGTGGACGGATTCCTGAAAAAAGTCCGATCAGAAACAACGGCCAGGAAAGCGTGCTCCCAAAATTCGCCACCGGAACGATCGCGCTGCGGAATTCAAGTGGTGCATAGCCAATTGCATGCTGAATTGCATGTCCGCACTCATGTGCAGCTACACCAACTGCTGCCAGTGAAGTTTTATCATAGATATCCTCGGAAAGACTTACAGTCTTTGTCCTTGGATCGTAATGATCTGTAAGGCTTCCGGAAATTGCTCTTACATGTACATCTGTAATCCCTGCCGCACGAAGGATTCTCTCTGCTGTCTCCGCTCCGGTAAGACCGGATGCACTTCTGATTTTGCGATAATAGGAAAATGTACTTTTCAGCCTTGTAGATGCAGCAAGTGACAGCAGCATTCCAATGATCAGCAGCACATAGGTCCAGTCAAATCCATAATATCCGTATCCATATCCGTACATCCGCATCACTCCTTATGATCTTTCAGCATCGTCCCTGCAGTTACCTGATATCCGCGAAGAAACGCATCTGTTTCCATCCGTTTCTTTCCTTCCAGCTGCACTTCCTTCAGAATCAGTGCATCCCTTCCGCATGCAACATGAATGCCGGATTTATCCACACCAATGATCGTTCCCGGTGCTTCTTTTCCACATTCTGCACGCTCAACTGCACATTTCCACACCTTCAGCGTCTTTCCATTAAGAAACGTATATGCACTCGGCCACGGATTTAGTCCACGCACCAGTCTTTCCAGTTCAACAGCACTTTTTGAAAAATCCATCAGACCCATTTTCTTGCTGATCATAGCTGCATACGGTGTCGGGCTCTCTTCTGGCTGTTTTGTATAAACAGCAGTTCCATCTGCAATTGAAGGAATCGTTCTGATCAAAAGAGCGGCACCTTCCTCTGCCAGTTTGTCAAAAAGGCTTCCACCTGTCTCATCCTCAGCAAGTGGTACGACTGCCTGAGAGATCATATCTCCCGTATCCAATCCAACCCCCATCTGCATGATCGTTACACCGGATTCTTTTTCTCCGTCGATCACGGCCTGCTGGATCGGTGCCGCACCTCTGTATTTCGGCAGAAGCGATGCATGAATATTCAGGCATCCATACTTTGGCATATCCAGGATCGTCTTTGGAATGATCTGTCCAAAAGCGGCTACGATGATCATATCCGGTTCCAGTTTTTTTAAAGTTTCCACAAATTCCGGTTCACGCACTTTGAGCGGCTGATAAACCGGAATATCGTGTTTCATTGCTTCTTCTTTGACCGGTGTCGGCAGAAGTGTCTTGCCTCTTCCCTTTGGTTTATCCGGCTGTGTTACAACTGCAGTCACCTCATATCCATTCTGTACAAGTGCCGCAAGAGGCGGTACCGCAAAATCCGGCGTTCCCATATAAACAATTTTCATATAGTAGTCTGCTCCTCTTTTCTCCCATTATACATGGGGCTGTTTCATTATTTAATCTGTGATCACCTTAATTGCTCTTTATTGCAATCAGTCTTCCTCATAGCTGGTTCTGTGGAGTTCTCCCTCAACCAGATCTGTGTACATTTTTCCGTCAAGATGATCGATTTCATGGCAGAATGCACGCGCCAGAAGTTCGGTTCCCTCATAGATCACTTCATTCATCTCTTCATCCATGGCTTTAACTTTGACATAGTTTGGGCGAGTCACCTGACCTGCCATTCCCGGTACGCTTAAGCAGCCTTCGTCACCGGTCTGTTCTCCGGAAGTTTCAAGGATTTCCGGATTGATCAGTACGATCGGGCCTTCTCCTACATCAATGACTACAATTCGTTTCAGAATACCGACCTGTGGTGCTGCAAGTCCGACACCCATTGCCTCATACATGGTATCCAGCATGTCATCGATCAGTGTTATGATCTTTGGAGTTACTTCTTTTACCGGCTTGCTGATTTTTCGCAAAACCGGATCTTCTTCTGTTCTGATTACTCTGATTGCCATATTATTCTTCCTCTCTTTTTCTTCTTTTGTGGTGCATATAAATACTGCGGATTGCTCCACAACAAATTGTTCTCGCGATCCTGATATTTATGTATAGTCAAACTGAATATGTAATTTCCGGAATCCGGAATTTACTTCAATGTATTTCTCTGTTTTATTCTTTATGTCCTGAAGTACACATTCATCTTTGTGTTTCAGATACAATACCTTTCGGTAGATATCATTTACCTTTCCCACGGATGCATATGCAGGGCCGATCACATGTACTCTGTACTTTCCGCTAATGCGCTCTACAAACTTCGCAAGATAGTCCATTCCCTGCTCCAGAAGCTTCTCATCTTCTCCGGATGCCAGCACAGACAGCATATGTGCCGCCGGTGGATAATCCATCAGCATACGGTATGCCATCTCTTCCTGATAAAAAGCTTCGTAATCCTGCTTTGCAGCCGCCTGAATGCTATAGTGATCCGGATGATAGCTCTGTATAATCGCCTCACCGGCTTTTCTCCCTCTGCCAGAACGGCCGACGGCCTGTGTCAGCAGCTGAAATGTACGTTCTGCACAGCGATAGTCAGCGGCATTCAGCGACAGATCTGCCGCAATCGCACCGACCAGCGTCACATCCGGAAAATCATGTCCTTTAACGATCATCTGCGTACCTACCAGAATATCTGCTTTGTGTTCTGCAAAAGATGACAGTATTTTCTCGTAACTTCCTTTTGTTCTCGTTGTATCGTAATCCATTCGAAGAACGCGTGCCTTTGGAAAAGTCTTTCGAAGAACCTGCTCAATCTGCTGTGTCCCGGCTTTAAAACCGCCGATATACGGAGAACCACACATCGGACATTTTTCCACCCGTGGCTGTTCATAGCCACAATAATGACAGACCAGCTTTCCATTATTGTGTTCTGTCAGTGCAACATCACAGTGCGGACATTTCAACGCTTCCCCGCAGGAACGGCAGGATACAAAGCCGGCATATCCCCTTCTGTTCAGAAAAAGTACCGACTGTTCTCCTCTCTCCAGTCTCCTCTCAACTGCAGTCTTCAGACTACGGCTTAATATGGAACGGTTGCCGTTTTTCAATTCCTCGCGAAGGTCTACAACAGTAACTTCCGGAAGCGGCCGGTCCTCATAGCGAGCTTCTAGCTTTACCAGACGATATTCTCCGTCTTTTGCCTTTGTATACGCTTCAAGTGATGGAGTAGCCGAGCCCATAACAAGGCGGGCATTTTCCATCTGTGCACGATATTCTGCCGTTTCTCTTGCATGGTATCTTGGGCTGTTTTCACTTTTATATGTCTGTTCATGTTCCTCATCAATGATGATCAAACCCAGTCTGGAAAAAGGTGTAAACAGAGCAGAACGGGGGCCAACCATAATCTGGATTTCACCACGTTTTGCCCTCTTGAACTGATCATATCTCTCTCCCTGTGAAAGTCTGGAATTCAACACAGAAACTTTATCCCCAAACCATCCATAAAACCTGCGGACTGTCTGATAAGTCAGGGCGATCTCCGGAATCAGTACGATAACCTGTTTTCCTTCATTCACTGTCTGTTGAATCAGTTTCATATAAATCTGCGTCTTTCCACTTCCAGTCACTCCATGGATCAAAACCGGACGTGGTGTTTCCTGCTTCCACTCTTCCTGAATCTGCAACAACGCAGCTTCCTGTGTCTCTGTAAGCATGGACAGTTGTTCCCGTGGAATATCAGAACCGTCTACCGGCATTCGATAGACTTCATCCTGTGTCACCAGCACTGCACCCTGATCCACCAGCGGCCTTATAACAGATGCTGTCATCCCAAGTTCTCTGGACGCTTTTGTATAATCCAGTTTCTTCTCTTTCAGAAGCGCCCGAACCAGTCTTGCCCTGGCTTTGCATCTGCCACTCTCCAGTTCCGCTGCCAGCTGCTCTGCCGTTGCCACATCCATATTCAGTACTATATAACGTTTCTCTTTTGCTTTGACCTTTTCCCTGACCGGAAGAACCGTTTTCAGCGCCTGCACCATTGTAGAACCGTATCGGTTCTTCATCCATGCTGCAAGTGCGATCAGGCGTTCTTCTGTGGTCTCCTCACTGCTGCAGATTCCATGAAGTTCTTTCATTTTGGATATATCAAATGCCGGTTTGTCAGAAAGGCCTGTCACATATCCCTTTCTTTCATGATTACCGTTTCCAAAGGGAATGGTCACTACCATTCCCAGTTGAATCTCTGCTTCCAGTTCTTTCGGAACTCTGTATTGAAAACTGCGGTCAAGCTTTTCGTGGGATATATCCACAATGATATCCGCGTAGATCATTTATCTGCTCTTTCTTTGTCCTCCTGAAGAATCTCTGCGATCAGGACTCTTTCATCCATAGGATACTTCTTACCTTTGATCTCCTGGTAATCTTCATGTCCTTTTCCTGCCAGAACAATGATATCTCCGGGTTCTCCATGATGGATTGCATATGCAATTGCTTCCTTACGGTCACAGATCTCGACATATTTTCCATCAGTCTTACTGATGCCGATCTTAATATCATCAATGATATCCTGCGGTTCTTCAAATCTCGGGTTATCGGATGTGATGATCGTCAGATCTGCCAGTCTGCCCGAAACCTCTCCCATCTCATAACGGCGGGATTTTGCACGGTTTCCTCCACAGCCAAACAGGCAGACCAGTCGATGCGGATGATATTCTCTTAATGTAGTAAGCAGACTCTCCAGTGCCATTGCATTATGTGCATAGTCGATCATCAATGTAAATTCATCAGAAACTTTGATCACCTCGATACGACCCTTGACTCTCGCCACTTTCAGTGCCTTGATGATGTTTTCCTGTGATACATTGAAATGACGACAGATTGCGATTGCAGTCAGTGAATTATAAATACTGAATTTACCCGGAATATCAATTTCAACCGGGAATTCCATCAGTCCTTTCAGCTGATAAGAAATACCGAGATATCCTTTGCCGCCTACCATATGTGCATCTTCTGCACGCAGATCAGCTTCCGGAGAAAATCCGTAAGTTTCCAGCTGACAGGTATGCCCTTCGATAATTCTCTCAAAGTGTTCATCATCTCTGTTGACGATTCCCACACGACACTGCCGGAGCAGCATAGATTTGCATCTGAGATAATCATCAAAATCCTTATGCTCGTTTGGTCCGATATGATCTGGTTCAATATTGGTAAAGATACCATAATCAAAAACAAATCCCTGTGTACGGTGAAGCATCAGTCCCTGTGAAGAAACTTCCATAACTACACAGTCACATCCTGCATCTACCATTTTACGAAAATATTCCTGCACCAGATAAGATTCCGGAGTTGTGTTGCTTGCCGGAATGGATTCTTCTCCAATGATTGCTTCGATGGTTCCGATCAGTCCAACTTTGTATCCTGCATTTTCGAGAATGGATTTTACCATATATGTTGTGGTAGTTTTTCCTTTTGTTCCGGTAATTCCGATCGTTTTCAGTTTCTCCGCCGGATGTCTAAAATATGCAGCGGAAATAAAAGCCATCGCATAACGGGTATCTGCAACTTTGATCACAGTTACATCTTCCGGTGCCTCTACCTCTTCTTCAACAACGAGTGTTTTCGCACCTTTCTTGATCACATCCGGTACAAATTTGTGTCCATCCACAACCGCACCGCGAATGCAGATAAACAGGGAATTTTCTTCTACTTTTCGGGAGTCATATACAACTGTAGAGACTTCCTGTTCTGTGCTGCCCTGACAACAGATATATTTCAAACCTTCCAATAATGTTGATACTTTCATATTGTCCTCCTCTGCCTAGGGATATATACTCCATTACAGAATAGCACAAACAGATTCTCTTTTCAATGTTTGTAGATTTTGTCTTCCTTTTCTGCTTTTCTGCTTTTTTACAAAACATCACTGAATATAGTCTTGCCATCTTCTTTAACTGGCAGTATAATAGGAAAGTAAAATTACAAAATAGGGGAGCTGGCTGAAGCCGGCTGAGAGGAAACTGATTGGTTTCGACCCTTAACCTGATTTGGATAATGCCAACGTAGGGAAATACCAGACACATTGAACGAAGGTACCCCTGCGGTATCTTCTTTTTTGTTATCAGATTTTTAAGAAGCTGTCAATGGCTCATCCCTCATCAGGTAGAACAGGAGGTTTACTCAAAATGAACACAAAAGAAACAACATCCACTCAGAAGCTGGCCATTGCAGGTGTACTGACAGCAGCTGCTGTTGCCGGAAGTCTGATCAGCGTTCCTGTTGCCGGAAGCAAATGTGCTCCGGTCCAGCATATGGTCAATGTCTTTGCAGCAGTCATGCTTGGCCCATGGTGGGGAATCGGCATTGCTTTTTGTGCAAGTCTGATCCGCAACCTGCTAGGAATCGGCAGTCTTCTTGCCTTTCCCGGAAGCATGGTTGGCGCCTTATGCTGTGGTCTGGTCTTCCGACTCACCCGCAAATTAAGTCTTACCTGTGTTGCAGAAGCACTGGGAACCGGAATCCTCGGAGGTCTTGCAGCCTATCCGGTAGCCAAACTTCTCATGGGACTTGCCCCGGCCGGATTCACCGTATACATGATCCCGTTTTTTATCTCAACATTTACCGGAAGTGTACTGGCCTTTATCCTGCTTCGTGTTTTTGAAAAAAGCCAGGTATTTCTTGCCGCCAGGAGATAATTTATGTCACTTAATAATATAGAAGAAATTTCTTTCTGCATTCACCAGGATGCTCCCAAGATTCATTGTCTCACTAATCCGGTAACCATGCAGGATGTTGCCAATCTACTGCTTGCAGCCGGCGGAAGTGCCGTAATGGGACAGGATGAACAGGAAGTCGAAGAAATCACTTCTTTCTGTCATGGAACCCTTCTGAATACCGGAGTACCGGACATTGCCAAAATACAGGCCTGCATCCTTGCCGGACAGAAGGCAAATGCCCTTGGCCACCCGGTCGTCCTGGATCCGGTCGGCGCCGGTGCCAGCACATTTCGAAGAAAAGAGCTGCAAAAACTTCTTCAAGCCGTTCATCCGACTGCTGTTCGCTGTAATCAGGAAGAAGCCGTTGTTCTATGTTCTCTTCTTTCAGATACCGACAGTCCCGAGAAACACGGTGGTGTAGAAAGTTCCCTGCAGATGGCGGAACGTGATGTCTGTCTGATTGCAGGGCAGGCGGCATCTCTTCTCAACTGCACAGTTCTGATCACGGGCAAAGAGGATGTGGTATCTGATGGAAAGCAGACACAGATTCTGACCGGCGGTGACTCCAGGATTCGACGAATCACCGGTGGCGGATGTATGCTTTCTGCACTCTGCACATTATTTCTGTGTACGGACACTTCTGCATTTGATGCGGTCCGTGCCGCCGGAGCACTCTGGCGTGAAACTGCCCTTGAAGCAGGCAGACGAACAGATGCAGAAAAATCCGGCATTGGAAGTTTTCATGTACATCTTTTTGATGTACTGGAAGAGAAATTAATGTACACCTCGAAACATAAATTCTGATCAGATATTGGAGAAAGACCTATGAAAATATCACCAGAACAGCTGAAACTGTATGCTGTTACAGACCGAAGCTGGCTGAAACCCGATGAAACACTTGCATCCGTTACCGAGGAACTCCTTCGCGCAGGTGTCAGCTGTGTCCAGCTTCGTGAAAAAAATGCTTCTGACGAAGAAATCCTTCAGGAAGCCGCCCTTTTAAAAGAAATATGTGAACGTTACAATGTTCCACTGATCATCAATGACCGCCCGGATCTTGCACAGAAAGCAAATGCTTCCGGTGTTCATGTCGGACTTTCTGATATGAGCATCCAGAAAGCACGTCAGTTTCTCGGGCCTGACTTTATCATCGGCGGAAGTGCCCATAATGTCAAAGAAGCACTTGCAGCCCAGAATGCCGGAGCAGACTACATAGGCTGCGGTGCAGTCTTCGGAAGCACCACTAAAACCAACGTCACACAACTTCCTATCGAAACTCTGCGAGCGATCTGTCAGGCTGTAGAAATTCCGGTTGTTGCAATCGGCGGTGTTACTGCTGACAACCTTCATCTTCTTGCAGGAAGTGGGATTTCCGGTGCCGCCGTTGTCAGCGGACTTTTTAAACCTGATAACAAAGCCGAAGCCGTCAGACATTTTCTTACGGAACTGCAAAAACTGTAAATCTCAACAAAACAATAAGGAATAACACGATTATGAAAACAGTATTAACGATTGCCGGAAGCGACTGTAGTGGTGGTGCCGGCATTCAGGCAGATATCAAGACCATGATCATGAACGGAGTCTATGCCATGAGTGCGATCACAGCTCTGACCGCCCAGAACACAACCGGTGTTTACGGAATTCAGGAAACCTCTCCGGAATTTCTTGACAACCAGCTGGACTGCATCTTTACTGACATTTTTCCTGATGCAGTTAAGATCGGCATGCTCTCATCCGCTGAGATCATGCATCACGTTGCTGTCAAATTACAGCAGTACCATGCACACCATATTGTACTGGATCCTGTTATGATCTCCACCAGCGGACATCGTCTGATGGACAAAGATGCCGAGCAAACACTTCAGAAGGAACTCTTTCCTCTTGCAGAGATCATCACACCCAATATTCCAGAAGCTGAAGCGCTCACCGGACTGCAGATCACAAATGCTGACTCTATGGAAGAAGCTGCTCACAAACTTTATGAAAGCTTTCACATTTCTGTCCTTCTGAAAGGCGGCCATCGCATCAACGATGCAAATGACCTTCTTTATACAAACGGACATGGCATCTGGCTGCATGGTGAACGCATCAACAATCCAAATACTCACGGCACCGGCTGCACACTTTCCAGTGCGATTGCCTCAAATCTTGCCAGAGGATTTTCTCTTGAAGATTCTGTGCGCCGTTCCAAGCAGTATCTGACTGATGCCCTGAAGGCACAGCTGGATCTCGGACATGGTTCTGGTCCACTGGACCACACCCTTGGAAAAACACAATAAAAATTATCATTTACATAGAAGGAGAATATACCATATGACAACTTATACAACACAGATGGATGCCGCACGCAAAGGCATCGTAACCCCTCAGATCAAAACTGTTGCAGAAAAAGAACACATGCCGGTTGAAAAAATGATGGAACTGGTTGCCGAAGGTAAAGTAGCGATCTGTGCCAACAAACATCATACCTGCCTGAACCCGGAAGGTGTCGGCAGCATGCTGCGCACCAAGATCAATGTAAACCTTGGTGTATCCAGAGACTGCAAAAATTATGATATCGAAATGCAGAAAGTTATGAAAGCAGTAGATCTCGGTGCAGAAGCGATCATGGACCTCTCCAGCCACGGCAATACACAGCCGTTCCGCCAGAAACTGACACATGAGTGTCCTGCAATGATCGGAACCGTTCCGGTATACGACAGTGTCATTCATTATCAGCGTGATCTCTCTGAACTGACTGCTCATGATTTCATCGACGTAATTCGCCTTCATGCTGAGGACGGTGTTGATTTTGTTACTCTCCACTGCGGAATCACAAGAAAGACCATCGAGCAGATCAAAAAACACAAACGTAAAATGAACATTGTAAGCCGTGGCGGAAGCCTTGTATTTGCATGGATGAGCATGACCGGTGAAGAAAATCCGTTCTATGAATACTTCGATGAAATTCTGGACATCTGTGAAGAGCATGATGTTACTATTTCTCTTGGAGATGCATGTCGTCCTGGCTGTCTGGCTGATGCCACTGATGTATGCCAGATTGAAGAGCTGGTACGTCTTGGAGAACTTACCAAACGTGCATGGGCTCATAACGTGCAGGTCATGGTTGAAGGACCTGGCCATGTGCCGCTTGATCAGGTTGCTGCCAACATGAAAGTTCAGCAGACCATCTGCATGGGAGCGCCATTCTATGTACTTGGACCTCTCGTTACCGATATCGCACCTGGATATGACCATATCACTGCTGCGATCGGTGGTGCTGTTGCAGCCATGAACGGAGCCGCATTCCTCTGCTATGTAACACCGGCAGAACATCTGGCTCTTCCGAATGTAGAAGATGTCAAACAAGGAATTATTGCTTCCAAGATTGCAGCCCATGCGGCAGATATTGCCAAAGGAATCCCGCACGCGAGAGATATCGATGACAAGATGGCAGATGCCCGCTGTGTCCTTGACTGGGATGCACAGTTTGACTGTGCTCTTGATCCGGAAACAGCCAAAGCTATCCGTGATGACCGTCTTCCGGAAGATGACCACAGTGATACCTGCAGTATGTGCGGTAAGTTCTGTGCTGTCCGCAGTATGAACAAAGCACTGGCCGGAGAACATATCGATATTCTGTAATTGTAATTACATCCGTCTGCGGATCCAGCCCGCAGCCAGCATAGAACCGGGGATCATTGCCAGCCACAGAAACGGCTGGTACGGATCTCCGGTTTTTGGATGTGTAGAGGCCGGATAACTCTCTCCCGTATGGGAAACTGCGCTATTATCCATATCCACAGATGTTCTGTCTGCCTCTTCTGTTTCCACCTCTTCATCTACCCTGATCTGAATTTTTGCCTGAGAAGTCATCACCTGTTCCCCTGTCTCCAGTGTCGTCACGCTTACTTCATTCAAAAGTTCCTGTTCTTTTAGGTTTTCCGGCAATGTTACCATTGCCTGCAGGCCTGCTGCCTTGCCCGGTTCAATTCTTTCGATCCTTGCTTTTGTCTTTGACTTATTCAGAACCACCCCCTCTTTTTCTAAAAACTGTACCGGTACATTTCCAAGCTGAAAACGTTCTGTCGTAACTACAGAATGCAGTGTCCGCTCTCCGGTATTTCGAATGCAGATCTGAAACAGAATCTTATCTCCAGGCACTGCAACGGAACGGTCAGCCGTTTTCGTCACTTCAAAAGATGCTTCCAGTGGGATAATTTTTGTATCAAGGAATGTCTCTCTGTTGATTACAGCATCCTCCGTATCTGCTTCTGTCATCTCAACTTCTGCAGATGCCAGAATTTTCACAGAAACAGCCACTTCCTGCTCCTCCGGAAGATTCACTGTCAGATACCGCTCTTTCCTTATCCCGACATCCAGCTGTTCTAAATTATCCCCGGACCACTCGCCCTGCAGATTCTGGTTTGAAAACAATGCCCGCAGCTGTATGTTTTTCAACATTACATCGCCTGTATTTTCCAGAGTCACCGTATATACCAGGTCGCTTCCTGCTTTTACTGTACTTTCATCTGTGACTACGTTAACCGTAAAGTTCGGTGTTTTCTTTTTATTCTCGTTTTCTTTATCCTCTTCTTCCGATTTACCATCAGACAGATTGGCCTTATCCTGATTCTTCTCTTCGGAATCTTCCGTCTCTTCAGGTTCAGTTTCTTCTGCATTTTCTTCTGATTGTATTTCATCCGGATCAGATTCATCTGTTCCGGATTCTTCTGTTCCGGATTCTTCTATTCCGGATTCTTCTATCCCTGTCTCTTCTGTTTCAGAATGCTCTTCAAATTCTACACTTTCATACGCCAGTTCTGCCGCATAAACTGTTGTCTGTCCGCATCCTCCAAGAACCATTCCTGTCATGAAAAAGGCCATACTCATTGCACTTAAATTTTTCCATATTCTGTTTTTCATATTAAAATTCATCTGCGAACTCCTCTTTGCTGCCTTTTCCTCTCCGGCAGCCTCTCTCAACAAAGTAAACTGGATGTAAATCTGTCAGGGCATAGGCATCTCCCCTTTCTGAACTTATTATGTTTTCTTCTTTGGAATAGTTGTCGAAATGACATTTGAAAATGGATTTCCGGAACCGGAATCCCTGTGATATTATCTGCTGACTTTTAGCAGGTGTTTACACTCTACCATTTTTTCTGTGAAACTACAATACGCTGTAAAAATTATAGATTTTCTTTAATTTTTCTTTACCCTTTTTAGATTTCTTTTAGAATTAGTACACACTTTGAACATATTTCTTCCCTATAATAGATTTTGGATAGATGAATAACCACTCTCTATCTCCCCCCTCAAAAAAGTTAAAAAATACAGCAGGTGAGCAATTCACCTGCTGTATTTTTGTTGT
>ENA-OPDD01001894-OPDD01001894.1-human-gut-metagenome-genome-assembly--contig:-NODE-1894-length-13401-cov-4.902068_pt1 | contig 13401 bp, 9 predicted proteins | sample MGYA00241574_ERZ501499 | MGnify/ENA primary metagenome ERZ501499 (study PRJEB25962, sample SAMEA2042576) | human gut metagenome | biome: human gut; feature: human-associated habitat; material: faeces...
GTCTTGCGTGGATTCCCTGTGCATCTGTTACTACATACTTAAATTCTTTCATGATAAATTCTCCTCTTCTTTTTTCATTTTAGTTTATCTTTTGACAGCGCTTTGCTTTTCAAAGCGCCGTCATTATTAAAACAGCTTTCGCTGTTCTATTCTACTGTATCTACGGCAAATAGTGGATCGCCGGCTTTTACTTCTCCCGTTGCAAGGAGACGTACTCTCTGATTCTCTTCCAGTTCTGTACAAAGTACCGGCGAACAAAGAGACGGTGCATGTGAAGCCAGGAATGGAATATCGATCTTCATAAGCGGATCCCCCTTCTTCACTTTCTGACCATTTTCTACAAATACTTCAAATCCTTCACCGTTCAGAGATACGGTATCAATACCGATGTGAAGCAGCATGCCAAGTCCGCTTTCTGTCTGGAACCCAAGTGCATGCTTTGTTTCAAATACGAAAAGCACTTCTCCATCTTCCGGTGCGCAGATCACAGCATCTTCCGGTGTAACAACAGCTCCGTCACCCATCATTTTTCCTGCAAATCCTTCATCCGGACAGGTTGTAATATCGCCTGCCATACCGGTGATCGGACTGGATACAACAATTGTATTTACCACTTTTTCCTGGGTTTCATTATTTTCATTTACAGTATCTGTATTTTTTTCGGCTGAATTCTCTTCTGATACTGCAGCGCTCTCATAATATTCATCCGGAGCTGTTTCCAGATAATCTTCCAGTTTAGACTTAATCACAGTTACCTGCGGACCATAAATGATCTGGACACCCTGTCCCTTTTTCACGATTCCTCTGGAACCTGTTGTCTTAATGATCTCATCATTTACGCGGGCTGCGTCATGAACTGTGATACGAAGTCTTGTTGCACAGCAATCCACATCACTGATATTTTTCTTTCCGCCAAGTCCCTGTGTGATTGCCTCACTTACCGGATCTGCAGTCCCTGTATTCCCTGCTGTTTCTTTTCCTGCTTCTTTTCTGGCATTTACATCTGCCTTTGTATATAATTTTGTCTCTGTATCATCATCTTCACGTCCCGGTGTCTTGAAATCAAACTTCTTGATCAGGAAGCTGAAAATAAAGTAATACAGGAAGAAATAAATAATTCCAACCGGAATAATCCGAAGCCAGCTTGTCTTAGCATTTCCCTGCAGGATACCGAAGAGGAACAGATCCAGAAAACCACCGGAGAAGGTAAGTCCTACTGCTATATTCAGGATATGTGCGATCATGTAAGCAGAACCTGCAAGTACTACCTGTACAGCAAAAAGTGCCGGTGCAACAAAAAGGAATGAGAATTCCAGTGGTTCTGTAATACCTGTCATCATGCAGGCAAGTGTTGCTGAAAGAAGAAGTCCTCCTGCCTGTTTTTTCTTTTCCGGTTTTGCACAGCGGTACATCGCAAGTGCCGCTCCCGGAAGTCCGAAGATCATAAAGATAAATTCACCTGAGAAATATCTGGTCGCATCTGCACTGAAATGTGCGATATTTGCAGAATCAGCAAGCTGTGCAAAGAAGATGTTCTGTCCTCCCTGTACCATCTGTCCCGCAACTTCCATTGTTCCACCGACTGCTGTCTGCCAGAATGGCATGTAAAATACATGATGAAGTCCGAACGGAATCAAAGCTCTCTTAATAATACCGAAAATCAGGGTTCCCAGATATCCGCTTCCGGTTACCAGTCCGCCAAGTGCATAAATTCCATTCTGTACAACCGGCCAGGCAAAATACATTCCAATCCCAACAAACATGTACACCAGTGTAGAAATGATCGGAACAAATCTGGACCCTCCGAAGAATGATAACGCATTTGGAAGAACGATTTTGTGAAAACGGTTATGCAGAGCAGCAACACCAAGTCCTACAATAATACCACCAAACACACCCATCTGTAAGGACTGGATTCCGCAAACAGAAGAGATGGTTCCTTCCAGTACATTCGAAGCGATCGTTCCATCTGCGGTAATCTCTCCTGTGATCACAAGCATCGCATTGATTGCAACATTCATAACAAAGAATGCGATCAATGCAGAAAGTGCCGCTACTTCTTTTTCTTTCTTTGCCATACCGATTGCAACCCCAACCGCGAAAATCAGTGGCAGGTTGTCAAATACAGCACTTCCTACTTTGTTCATGATAATGAGTAACGAATTCAGGATGGTTCCGTCTCCTAAAATTTTCTCCAGACCATAAGTCTGGATTGTGGTAGCATTGGTAAACGAGCTACCGAATCCCAGCAGCAGACCCGCTACCGGAAGAATTGCGATTGGAAGCATGAAGGATCTTCCTACTCGCTGCAATACGCCAAAAATTTTGTCTTTCATTGCATGTACTCCTTTTCCTCAAGAAATTTTAATTACCTGGCTTATGCCAATGATATTATTTTCTTTCGTGGAAGCCTTTTATCCGAATTTTTGACGCAAAAAAGGCACTAACCCCACACAAATATCAAAATAATATCTATGTATGGTTAATGCCTGCCGTACAGTTACACACCAAAATCTGTAACTTACAATAATTTATTTTCCACTAAATGTCAAGCCTTTTCTGAAATTTTCTTTTTATAATCCTACGGACTGCACTAAAAGAATCAGAAGCATCAACGGTGCAATTACCTTGATCATTGCAACATAAAGCTTTTCTCTGCCAAACCTGTATCCGCCAAGTGTCACTTCATCGATGATCACTTTTGGTTTTACAACCCATCCGATCAGAATACAGGTAAGCAGTGCCACCATCGGCATCAGACAGTTATTGCTAATATAATCCATCACGTCCAGGATCTGCGCTACCGTGCCGTTCGGAAGTTTCAGTTCGAAATAAAGCTTGTTGTATCCAAGACATACGATCACACCAACGATCATTCCATATAAAGTAGTCAGGATCGTTCCTTTTTTTCTGGATACATGGAATTTATCCATCATGCTTGATACGATTGCCTCCATAACAGATACAGAAGAAGTAACCGCTGCAAAAGATACCATCAGAAAGAATACAATTCCTACCAACACTCCTGCTGCCCCCATTGCTTTAAATACTTTTGGCAGAGATACAAACATCAGTCCCGGTCCTGCAGACATTCCTTCAGTTCCCATAAAAGTATAAACAGCCGGAATGATCATAAGTCCTGCCAGAAGCGCTACAAGCGTATCAAAAAACTCAATCTGGTTGATCGACTTCATCAGATTGGTCTCTTTCTTCGCATAGGATCCGTAAGTAACCATAATTCCCATCGCCACGCTGATTGAGAAGAAAAGCTGTCCCAATGCATCCATCACAACCGAAAGGAAACTTTTAACCGTCATCCCTCTAAAATTCGGGATCAGGTAAATCGCCAGTCCCTGCATACCGGTTCTTGTCACTCCATCTGCATTTGTATGTTTCAGGGTAAGGGAAAATACAGAAATTCCCGCAATCAGTACAAACAGAATCGGCATCAGAATCTTACTGTATTTTTCAATTCCTTTATTTACTCCTTTATAAACAACCGTTGCCGTAATAAGCACATAGATCAGCATCCATATGATCGGCTGTCCGACCTGTGTAATATAGCCTGTAAAATATCCGTCTTCTGCTGCCTGCGCCCCATGACCCGTGAGAAATGCCGACAAATATTTGAGTACCCATCCACCAATCGAACAATAATATGGAAGAATGATAACCGGTACTGCACATGCAAGCACACCGATTCCTCCCCATCCTTTATGCATCTGTTCATATGCAGTAAGCGGACTCTGTCCTGTCTTACGTCCGATCGCGATCTCTGTTGTCAGCAACGTAAACCCAAAGGTAAGTGCCAGTACCACATAGCACAGAATAAACACTCCGCCTCCACCTTTTGCTGCCAGATACGGGAATCTCCAGATGTTCCCCAGCCCGACTGCACTTCCCGCAGCCGCCAGCACGAATCCGATCGAGCCGGTAAAATTACTCCTCTTCTTTTCCATCTTTTCTACACTCCTTTTACAGTGGTGCCTCCGTACACACCATCTCCAGCTTTTTAATAATATGATGTGAGTGTCAATAAGTATCAATTGCTTATTTGTGCGAGCACAAACGCAATTGATACTTTTGACACTTACATCATAATATAGAAATTATATTTTTCTATAAGCCAAAAACACCTCCGCCGTATGGCGAAGGTCCCTTCTTTAGCTTTCTTCTTATTTTAACAATCGGATATAGGAAAGTCAATGGAAGTATTTTACTCATTTTCTTGATCTTTTTTACACTGGGGCAGGCTCTCACCTGCCCCTTTATGAGTAGTATATCAATAATTTTTACAAAACGTCTTATTTATGCAGTTGCCGGAAGAACACGGGATAAGAATGACTGCGTCCTTCTCTCTCTTGGTGCTGTAAAAATTGCATCCGGTCTGCCTTCTTCAACAACATATCCGTCTGCCATAAAGATGACCCGGTCTGCCACATCACGTGCAAAGCCCATTTCATGTGTTACAACGATCATCGTCATTCCTTCTTTCGCAAGAGATTTCATAACATCAAGTACATCTCCTACCAGTTCCGGGTCCAGCGCCGATGTCGGCTCATCAAACAACAGCGCTTTCGGTTCCATTGCCAGTGCTCTTGCAATGGCAACTCTCTGCTGCTGTCCACCTGAAAGTGTACTCGGATATACATCCGCTTTATCCTTTAATCCTACCTTATCCAGAAGTTCCAGTGCTTTTGCATGCGCTTCTTCCTTATTCATGTGTTTGGTAAGGATTGGTGCCATCATAACATTCTGAACAACAGTCTTAAGCGGAAACAGATTGAATTTCTGGAAAACCATTCCGACTTCCTCACGGAATTTGCGGATGTCACAATTCTTATCGAGAAGATTCTTTCCCTCATACTGTACGGTTCCGCCTGTCGGTCTTTCAAGTTGATTGATGCATCTTAAGAAGGTACTCTTTCCCGATCCGGAAGGTCCGATGATACAGACCACTTCACCTTCATTGATATCAAGATTGATATCCTTTAATACCTCCAGGTTCCCAAATTTCTTCGACAAATGATTTACTTTAATCATACCAATCACCTCATTTTCCTTTCTATCTGTTTCTGGACAATTATCAGTACCGAAAGTATCACCAGATAAAACGCTGCCAGTGCTGTGTATGTAGGAATTGCTTTAAAGCTCAACGCTGCATACGCCTGTGCCTGATGCGTGATCTCATTAACCGCAATCGCAGATAAAAGTGCGGTATCCTTAACAGAAATGATAAACTGGTTAAATAATGCCGGAAGTGCCGCTTTAAATGCCGGTGGGATAACCAGATGGATCATCGTCTGTGCACTTGTAAGTCCAAGTGATGCACCTGCTTCTTTCTGTCCCGGATCAATGCTCATCAACGCACCTTTTACAATTTCTGAAATAAATGCACCGGAATTCAGTGCGATAACGCCAATTCCCACTGCAGTGCTTCCAATATCGACACCCAAAAGCTTCGGAATTACAAAATATCCGTATAAAGCCTGCACCATAAGTGGTGTCGCACGAATGATCCAAATGTAAACTTCTGCAATTGCTTTCCCTATTTTATATTTCGACTGAAGCAGGTATCCACAGAGGCTTCCGATCAGGAAGCCAATTGTGATACCGACAACAGCAATTAAAATCGTAAGTTTTAATCCCTCAAACATCATTGGAAGTAAAACATTCAAAAAAGTCATATCCATATACTATCTCATCCTATCTTCTTTTTAGTTGCTGTCTGTTCTTTGATTATTCACACCATTTCGCATAGAGTTCATCTGTTGTGCCATTATCAATCAGTACCTTTACAGCTGCATTGATTTCATCATAATATTTGCATTCTTTAGAAATTGCTACGCAATACGGTGCCTGGCCCTGATTAAACTCATCCCCGACTACCTCCAGGTTGCTGTCCGGTGTTGTCTTAATATAGAAATATGCTCCAGGTCCATCCTGAATAACAGCATCTACTTTTCCCTGCTCCAAAGATTCATATGCAGTTGTGATCGTGTCATGTACTTCAAGCGTTGCACTTGTAAGGTTCTTGCTTGCATAAGTATGAGATGCAGTTCCCTTTTCAACAGCTATTTTTTTATCCTTCAGATCATCAACACTCTTAATTCCTTTATCGTCATTTTTATTTACCATAACGACCTGACCGGAATCACAATAGATATCACTGAAGTCCATAACTTCTTTTCTTTCATCTGTTGCACAAAGTGCTGCTGCTCCGATGTCCAGTTTATTTTCAGCAAGTGAAGTAGTAAGTGCCGAATAATCCATTGCCTGGAGGCCACCATCGATTTCGAATCCCAGAAGCTCCTGCAGATCATTTAACAGATCAACATCATATCCGATCAGCGTCTTTCCGTCCGCAGACACTCTCTCGTTCCCGGGATTGTTTGAGAAATTACTTTGCACTTCTGATTACTTTCTTTTCTGAAATACAAAAAGGATGCCGCATCTGATGCGACATCCTTGTCTGTTCTGTTCTTTATGAACTTGTGATTATTTTACCGTACTTTCACACTTTAGTCAATGAAACTTTTATCCAAAATTGCCAGTTTTATATGTTTCTTTTAAGTAAATTTTCACAAAATTGATTTTCTATAGTATATGTGTTACACTATTTTCAGATTCAAACTGACTGCAAAGGAATTCCTGCGCAAAAAGAATACAAAAAAGGAGATTACAAAAACTATGAGTCTTAACAGCACCCCTTCTGCTGATCGTGTACATATCGGTATCTTCGGTCGCAGAAATGCCGGAAAATCCAGCATCATCAACGCTATCACCGGACAGAATCTTGCCATTGTATCTGATGTTCTCGGAACAACTACCGATCCGGTTCCAAAGGCAATGGAACTTCTCCCCCTCGGACCTGTCGTGATCATTGACACCCCGGGGCTTGACGACATCGGAGAACTCGGTGAACTGCGTGTCAAAAAAGCCTACCAGATTTTAAACAAAACAGATATCGCTGTTCTGGTAATCGATGCCTCTCTTGGCATGACACCAGAAGATTTATCCATCTTAAAGAAAATACAGGATAAGAAGATCCCTTACGTTGTGGTAAAAAATAAATCTGACCTCTGCTCTTCTGCTGAAAATGGCGCAGTCTGTCCGAACCTGGATTCTATGCCGGATGCTTCTTTTCATATAGATGCTTCCAACAGTATCGAAGTCAGCACAGTAACCGGATACCATGTTCATGAATTAAAAGAACTGATTGCAAGCCAGGCTCCGGAAGAAGATCAGGATAAATATCTCGTCCGCGATCTTTTAAATCCAAATGATTTTGTCGTTCTGGTCGTCCCGATCGACTCTGCCGCCCCAAAAGGACGTCTGATCCTCCCGCAGCAGCAGACCATCCGCGATGTACTGGAGGCTGGTGCAATCTCTATTGTAACCCGTGACACAGAATTGAAGGAAACACTTTCGTCTCTTGGCAAAAAGCCACGCCTTGTCATCACCGACAGCCAGGCATTTGCCAAAGTGTCTGCCGATACACCGGAAGATATTCCACTGACCTCTTTTTCCATCCTGCTTTCCAGATACAAAGGAAATCTGAAACTTCAGGTCGAAGGCGCACAGATGCTGGACAAGTTGGAAGATGGTGACAAAATCCTCGTCTGTGAAGGCTGCACCCACCACAGGCAATGTGATGACATTGGAACAGTGAAGCTTCCTCGCTGGATCCGCCAGCATACCGGAAATAAAGACCTGCACTTTGAATTCACAAGCGGGACCGAATTCCCGGTAGATCTTTCACCTTATAAACTCATTATTCACTGTGGTGGCTGCACCCTGAACGAACGCGAAATGCAGTATCGCCTTAAATGCGCCGAAGATCAGGGCGTACCGATCACGAACTACGGAACCGCTATTGCTCACCTGAAAGGGGTATTGGAGCGGAGTCTCATACCGGTTAGAGGAAATTTGGAATAAGGTTACGGGCAAAGCAAGGACGAGGTGACGGTTTCACGCCGGTCTTCATCGCCTGCATTCTGTAAAATTTAATCGGGACGAAAGTTGCGACACCGGACTGATTCGCTGGAAAATCTGATGATTTTCCGGCTCAGGCAGTCCTCAGATTCCGTACTTGTAGTACGAAATCTGGTCACAATTTCCGTCCCGATTAAATTAACAGACTGCACGGCTCTTACGAATGGCGTGAAACCGTCACCTCGTCCCCGCTCAGCCCTTACGTTATTCAAAGTTTCCGCATTGGCACATCATAGATGCGCCTCGCTGTGGATGGAAGGATTGTTTGTTCAGAATTGAAATTAATTCTTATTGTGTTTACTTTTATTCTGGCTTATATGTTATGAGCGATTTTGTTTTGGTATAGACACACATAACGGTTGAATAAAGCTTAAAGCCAGGTATCATTTTAAATTGTCTGCAACGCCAAGGGCGTCGGATCACGGTGTGGATTTGGCGGTATATGGCAGCGTGTTACAGCCTGTTAATGAAAAAAAAAGAAAAGTGTGATCGGATTTCGTACCCCAAGTACGAAACTCCGAAGACTCCTGAGATGGAAAATCATCAGATTTTCCGTCGAATGAGTCTGGTATCACACTTTTCTCTTTCTTTTCATGTTACAGGCTGTTCACGCCAGAGTCCACCGTCAAATCTACACCGTGATCCGACGCCCGTCCCTGCAGCCAGATTTTCAATTAAATATTCTCAATTCTCTTGATCGCTTCCAACGTATTCTCGTAACTTCCAAATGCTGTCAGGCGGAAGTATCCTTCCCCGCTCGGTCCAAATCCTGATCCCGGAGTTCCAACTACATTTGCTTTTTCAAGAAGGAAATCAAAGAATTCCCATGAAGTCATGTTATCCGGCGTCTTTAACCATACATATGGTGAGTTCACTGCTCCGGATACCGTGTATCCGGCATTCTTCAGACCTTCATAAATCGTTCTTGCATTCTTCTGATAGTATGCGATCTGCTCTTTGATCTGTGCTTTTCCGGCCTCTGTATAAACAGCAGCTCCGGCTTTCTGTACAATATAAGGTGCTCCATTGTATTTTGTTCCGTGACGTCTTGCCCACAGCGAATGAAGCATCACATCTCCACACTTAAGGTCTTTCGGAATGATTGTTGCGCCAAGACGTACTCCTGTAAATCCGGCATTCTTAGAAAAACTTCTAAGTTCGATTGCACAGGTTCTTGCTCCTTCACATTCAAAAATACTGTGTGGTACATCTTCCTCTGTGATATATGCTTCATATGCAGCATCATAAATGATCACTGCCCCGTTTTTATTTGCATAATCTACCCATTTCTGGAGTTCATCTTTTGTGATAGCCGCTCCGGTCGGATTGTTCGGGAAGCATAAATAGATCATATCCGGTACTTCTTTTGGCAGTTCCGGTACAAATCCATTTTCTGCTGTACAAGGCATGTAGATTACATTGCTCCATGTTTCTGTCTTTGGATCGTAAGTTCCGGTACGTCCTGCCATTACGTTTGTATCCACATATACAGGATATACCGGGTCTCCTACTGCGATTCTGCAGTCAGGTCCAAAGATCTCCTGGATATTTCCAGAATCACTCTTTGCTCCGTCTGAGATAAAGATCTCATCTGCAGCAATATCACATCCTCTTGCCTGGAAATCATTCTTTGCGATCGCGCTTCTTAAGAATTCATATCCAAGATCCGGTGCATATCCGTGGAATGTCTCTGCGTGTGCCATCTCATCAACTGCACTGTGAAGCGCTTCGATGATCGCAGGTGCAAGCGGCTGTGTTACATCGCCGATTCCCAAACGGATGATCGGTGCATCCGGATTCGCTGCTGAGAACGCTGCAACTTTTTTAGCAATATTGGAAAACAGATAGCTTCCCGGTAACTTTAAGTAGTTTTCATTTACACTGTACATATGTCGTCTCCTTTGTGATTTGATCTTTATAGTACACCATCAAATACTTTAACCGCAGGTCCCTCCAAAAATACATGATTCACCTTACGGTCCCATCTGACAGATAACTCTCCACCTAATAATTTAACGATTACTTCCTCATCTGTCAAGTCATTCAGCACAGAAGCCACAACTGCTGCACATGCTCCGGTTCCACAGGCAAGCGTTTCACCAACACCCCGCTCCCACACACGGATCTCCATCCGGTTCCTCGCAGTCACATGACAGAACTCGATATTTGCCCTCTCCGGAAATCTCGGATGAAATTCTAACTCCCTTCCTGTCTCTTCCAGAGAAATCCCGTTTATCTCTTCTAAAAAGATTACCGCATGCGGATTTCCCATCGAAATCCCGGTCATGCGGTAGTTCTTCTCCTGTACCTCAATCGGATCATTGATCACCAGATCCTTTTCACTCAGGATTGGAATGCTGTGTGCGTTCAGTCTTGGAACACCCATATCTACCATAGCACCGCAGGCTTTCCCATCCTGAATATGAAGGTGCATGTTACGAATTCCGGATTTCGTCTCGATACTGAGAGTTTCCTTTCCGGTAAGTCTGTAATCATATACATATTTTCCAAGGCATCGGATGCCATTGCCGCACATCCCGGCAACAGATCCATCCGAATTGTATATCTCCATTTTAAAATCAGACACCTTTGACGGACATATCAGAATCAGACCATCCGCTCCGATCCCGTAATGCCTGTCACAAAGTGTTCTTGCAAATCCAGGTGGATCTTCCACCCTTTCTCTGAAGCAGTTTATACACACATAATCATTTCCAAGACCATGCATTTTTGTAAAGATCATATATCCTGCCTCTTTAATCTCCTTTATTCCGCCATAATACTAAGTACCATCTGAGCTGTCTCCACCATATTGACACCGCTCTCCATACTACATTTCTGCAGATAGCGATGCGCTTCTTCCTCCGTCATATTATTACGTTCCATCAGAAGACTCTTTGCCTCTTTTACAAGTGCCTGCTGCTCCGGATTCCGGTTCTTAAGCTCTGCTCTTCTTTTCTTTCTCCGCCTGCCAATCGATTGTGCCATCATCTCGATCGTGTTCATCAGATCAAATACCTTAAATGGCATCGACAGGCTGATCACTCCCGGCGTCCTGTCACTGCATTTCTCCGGCGATGCGATCAAAAGCATCTCAATCGTACTCGGCAGATATTCTCTCAATTCATTATATAACATATCTGTCATTTTATAACCACAAACTACAATTCCATCATCCAGATTATCTGCCAATTGAACCGCCTGTGCTCCGGTTACCCCCACACCAATCACGTCAAATCCATTTCGTACCAGTATATTGCGAATATTGGTTGCAATCTCCTTTTTTGGAAATACAACAATAATACTGCTCATAATACCAGCCTCCTGCCTTTAGAATTGGAAAGTTTCTTTAGAATTTCTGTAAGTACTCATTAATTTCCCATTCTGTAACCTGAGTGCGGTATTCTCTGTATTCTGCACGCTTTGACTCGATCAGCTTCTGTGACAGTTCTTCTCCCAGTACTTCCTGCATAAACTGATCTTTCTGGAATTCTGTGATTGCTTCTCTTAAGCTTGCCGGAAGCTCCTCAATTCCGAGTGCATTTTTCACCACATCTGTCATTTCGTAAATATTTTCATCTACACTCTCCGGCGGCAGGATCTTGTTTTTAATTCCTTCCATTCCGGCAGCCAGACATACGGCAAGTGCCAGATATGGATTTGCTGCCCCATCCGGACTTCTGAGTTCGACTCTTGTGCTTTCCCCTGATACCCGTGGAATACGGATCAGAGGAGTCCGGTTATTCGCTGACCAGGCAATATATACCGGTGCCTCATATCCGGGAACCAGTCTCTTATAGGAATTCACGATCGGATTTGTGATAAAGCTGATCGCTTTGATATGTTTCATAAGTCCGCCGATAAAATAGTAAGCCTCCTTGCTCAGACCATTCGGATCTTTTTCATCTGCAAAAACATTCTTTCCATCTCTTGACAGAGACATATTCAGATGCATTCCTGAGCCATGGATACCATCCTTTGGCTTTGGCATAAATGTAGCATGAAGCCCGTGTCTTTTTGCGATTGTTTTGGTAACAAGCTTAAATGTCATGATATTGTCTGCTGCATCCAACGCCTCTGTATATTCCAGATCGATCTCATGCTGTGCCGGTGCCATCTCGTGATGAGATGCCTCCACACCGTACCCCATATCTTCCATTGTAAGAACAATATCACGTCTTGCATTCTCTCCCTGGTCCAAAGGTCCCAGATCAAAATATCCTGCACGTTCATTGGAAATCGTCGTCGGATTTCCCGCATCATCCGTCTCAAACAGGAAAAATTCGCATTCCGGTCCTACGTTAAAGTCATATCCCATCTCTTTTGTCTCGGAAAGTACCTTCTTAAGAACATGTCTCGGATCGCTTTCGTAAGCTGTTCCATCCGGTCTGTAAATATCGCAGATAAATCTTGCAACCTTTCCCTGCTGCGGCCGCCACGGAAAAATTTCAAATGTATTCAGATCCGGGTGCAGATACATATCCGATTCTTCGATTCTGGCAAATCCTTCTATCGAAGATCCATCAAACATACATTTATTATCCAGTGCTCTTTTAAGCTGGCTTACTGTAATCGCTACATTCTTCATTGTTCCGAAAATATCGGTGAACTGCAAACGGATAAATTTAACGTCCTTTTCTTCGATAATACGGAAAATGTCCTCTTTGGTATAACGGCCCATGGGCATGACCTCCTCTTTTCTTCGCCTTTGCAGCAGACAGAAACAGTCTCTGTCCGCCGACAACAGGAACATAGCTATTATTGTATTCCAACCCGCTTCTTTTTGTCAATGGTTTTGACCGTTCCCGACAGATTTCATGGGGATGCACAATTTTCTGCAAACAGCAGGCTGGAACCTTGCCCCTTTGTAAAATTTGAATTCTATCAAATGATTTCCTGCATATTTGCAGCTTTTTTTGAAGAAAACCCCTTAAAAACGACACATTGACTTGTGAATCTTGCGAATATTTTAAAAAAGTTATGATTTATTCTTGTATTTGGCGCAGCGATATGGTAAAATAACACCGTTGATTGCTTTTGCACTGTGATGAGCTGGTGCAAAACCGGGACTCTGGTTCCGGTATGGCGTCGCTACCAACGTGAATTTTTATTCTAAGGGGGATTTGTCCATGTCTTATGTCAGCGAACAGTTGGAAATCATCCGCAAGAAGAACGCTCATGAGCCGGAGTTCATTCAGGCTGTCACCGAGGTTCTGACCACTCTGGAGCCTGTTATCGAGGCCACCCCGCAGTATCAGGCTGCCGGTATTCTGGAGCGCATCACCGAGCCCGAGCGCGTTGTCATGTTCCGCGTGCCGTGGGTTGACGACAATGGCAAGGTACAGGTAAATCGCGGTTTCCGCGTACAGTTCAACTCCGCTATCGGCCCCTACAAGGGCGGCCTGC
>ENA-OPDD01001908-OPDD01001908.1-human-gut-metagenome-genome-assembly--contig:-NODE-1908-length-13349-cov-1.853092_pt1 | contig 13349 bp, 14 predicted proteins | sample MGYA00241574_ERZ501499 | MGnify/ENA primary metagenome ERZ501499 (study PRJEB25962, sample SAMEA2042576) | human gut metagenome | biome: human gut; feature: human-associated habitat; material: faeces...
GGATACTTTCTCCATCAGCTCTTTGGAGAAGTTGTCCACACGCAGGCTCGGCAGAGAAAGGCTGACCTTTTCATCGGTTGTCCAGTTGAGCAGATCATCCAGAAGTGGTTCGATCTCCTTATAGTCACTGGTGGAAAGGGAGGTCAGCGACAGCTCCTCATAACCGCTGGTGTCGCACAGACCGTGTGCATCCTTGTTGAGGGTGTCATAGTGCTTATCGCGCAGCGGGCGATAGATAAATCCTGCCTGGCAGAAACGGCATCCACGCAGACATCCGCGCTGTACTTCCAGCATTGCGCGGTCATGGACAATATTAATAAATGGAACGACAAATTTATCTGGATAGAACACCTTGTCCAGATCTGCAATAATGCGCTTTTTCACCTTTGCCGGTGCAGTTTCACAATTTGGGGTAACTGCTTTGATGGTGTTGTCCTCATTGTAGGAAACATCATACAGACTTGGAACATAAACGCCGCCGATCTTTGCAGCTTCCTTTAAGTACTGCTGTTTGCTCCAACCCTCTTTTTTTGCCTGCATATACAGATCGGTGATTTCGATGTTGACCTCTTCGCCTTCACCGATGATAAACAGATCGATAAAATCAGCAATTGGTTCCGGGTTGCACGCGCATGGACCGCCTGCCGCTACGATTGGAGACAGGCCGGTTCTATCCTTGGCACGAACCGGCAGTCCTGCCAGATCAAGCATGTTGAGGATTGCAGTATAGCTCATCTCATACTGTAAGGTAAACAGCACAAAATCAAAATCTTTGATTGGGTCCAGACTTTCCAGACCATAAAGCGGAATATTTTTTTCGCGCATCAGCTGTTCCATATCCGCATCTGGTGCAAACACACGCTCACACCACCAGTTTTCCCGCAGGTTGTACAGCGAATATAAAATCTTCATGCCAAGATGGGACATTCCCACCTCATATTTATCCGGGAAGCAAAAAGCCAGACGACAATCAACCTTGCTCTTGTCCTTCATCACGCTGTTGAGTTCTCCGCCGATATACTGTGCAGGTTTTTGTACATCCAGCAAAATCTGCTCAAGCTGTTCTCGTTTCATCTAGGATCCTCCAAAATCTTAAAACTCTCGTTGTTTTCGGCTTATTCATCTTTTTAGTTTACATGATTTCTCCTAAAAAATCAACGTCCATCACAGGCTTGTCCCTCCCAATAAATCTTGTAAAAATGCCCAAAATTTTGTAGAATAAAATTAAGACAAGACCCCTTTACAGAAAGGAATGAGACTCGTGGCAACATTTTTGCAGACTGACAGGCTAATTCTTCGAAATCTGTCCCCGGATGATTTGGATGCCCTTTATCTGTATCGGAACAATGCTGACTGTGCACGATATCAGCACTGGGAAAACACTTCCAAAGAATATCTCAAAGATTTTATTCAAAAGTTTCATCAATCTGTTTTTCTTTCCAAAGAGCCGGAACAGCACTACGCCATCTGCCTGACAGACAACCAGCTCATCGGAGATCTTTCCTGTTTTTATAATGAACATGACCCCTGTTTTACATTGGGCTATACCATATCCTATCAATTTCAGCGTCAGGGATATGCATTTGAGATGCTGAGCAAGGTGTTTTGTGCCATCGAAAAACAATATCCGGGAATGGATATTGTCGGATTGGTGGAAAAGGAAAACGTCCCCAGTATCTCCCTCTTAAAAAAACTTGGGTTTATAGAAGAAGGCTACTCAGACAAAATAAATTCCTATATCTTTGTGAAAAAGACTATTTCTTTTCAGGAGAACACTTAATAAAACAACAATTTCTAAAATTATTTTTGTTGTATCCCTCCTCTGTTTTGTTTTCACAGTTGCACTGAGAACCTATGAGATTTTAGGTGGGATGCTGTTTGATCTCAATTATCCCGAAACTTATGTGATGCTTTTCCTGTGCCTTTTTGGTTTCATTCTGCTTGCCCTTTACCGCATCATCGACCTTCTGGAATCCAGATGAAATTTTCTGTTTGTAAGAAAAAATGCTTTCTTTCTTGCAAACAACTTCCAAATCAGGTATAATAAACCATAAAGGCGGTGAATACAAATCATGATTGACAGAGAACTGATGGACGCGATCAGCCAGCTTCTGGATGTCAAGCTGACAAACGAACTTGGCCCGATCAAATATGAGATCAAATCGATCAAGGATGAAGTGCGCGAAATCAAGGATGAAGTGCGTGAGATGAAAGCGGAGGTTAAAACCGGACGCGAAGACATCAAAGGACTGGCACAAACTCTGGATGCTGTAGAAAAGCGCCTGAAAAAGGTGGAGAGTATTCAGGAAAACGATATTCAGCAGGAAATGCGTCAACTGTTTGACGGACAGAGAAATACTTTGGAAAAATTCCAGAGTGTCAACGAAATCAACGACCGCGTAAAAGATATTCAAGGCGCTGTCGATGTGCTCAAAGTCCTGACTGTAAAGAAAGTTTAATACTGCTAGATAAAAAAGGCTGTAAGAAATTCTTACAGCCTTTTTCCTTTTCTGATTTTTCCTTTGATTCCTGACTCTTTCTGAAACAGTGAAACCGAAATGCCAAACAACAAAAATAAAAGTGTGAGGTTTTGCTTCATAAAAAATAAGATTCCAGCTAAAGTTAAAATCAGAACAAAACTGGTTGTTTCTAATATGCTGCTCCATCTTTGTGCCTTTTCTAAAGAAAACAGCTGCTGGGTCAGACAAAAAATTGCCTGACCTCCATCCAGCGTGGGCAAAGGACACAGCTCGAACAATCCCAAAGCACAGTTAAGCGCAGAAAAATGAAACTTTCCCATTCCTGCAAGCAAAGCTGCCAAACAAAGGTTTGTAAGAGGACCAGATAGATGAATCATCAGCTCCAATCGGATTGATCCTGCCTCTCCCCGCTCCAAGTCAATTCCAAATGGCATCAACCGGATTCTCTGGATTTTTACCCCCAAGAGTGTCATAGCTGCTATATGCCCCAGCTCATGCAGCAAAACTGCCGCTACACACATGCTCCCCAGATTTCCCTGATCAAAAAGCAAAAATAAGCTTAATCCTAAAAAGAACCAGAAGCTCATTTCAATTTTCGGAAAACATCTATGCCTCATATTCTTCCACCTCAAGGGAAATCAGTGGATCTGCTTTTAATCCCTCTATTACTACTTCAAAATGGAGATGTGGTCCGGTCGAAATTCCTGTGCTGCCAACCAGCGCTATTCGATCCCCCCTTGCCAGCTGTTCTCCCTGCGAAGCGAGAATTTTGCTGCAATGATTATAGGTGGTTTTCAGTCGATCTGAATGGCGCAGTACCACAAAATTTCCATAGCTTTCGGAATATCCGGTTTCTTCTACCACCCCCGGCAGAGCCGCCAAGATCGGAGTGTCCATTGCAGCTGCAATGTCGACTCCCTTATGGAAGTCGTCCTGATGGCTGACCGGATGTTCTCTCCATCCAAACATCGAGGTTACCAGTCCACTGACCGGAGAAATCATCTGCGCTGTCAGATGATAGGGCGCAAGTGTCGTGCCTTCTGCTGCTTTTCTCAAGTCAGAAGAAGGAAGTTCCCCTCCTGCTCCACTCTCTCCAACCACAGGAGACGGGTCTTCCTGCGGCAATTTTTCCGGCGGCACAATCTGTTCCGATAAAAAGTCTTTCAGTTTTTCCAGTATTTCGGCAGCTCCTCCCGAAAAGAAATGACTTACCGATTCCCAAGCCATATTCCAATACTGCTTTGGCTTTTCAAAAAGCTCTTCCCATTCCACCAAAGTTTCTGCCTGCTCCCCACAAAGCAAGGCTGCAGATTCCTGCGCTGCTGCCTTATTTTCTCCTCCCATCTGAACTGCACAGAAGAAAACCGCTAACGTTACCAGACAGACACTGATCTGAAAACACAACATTGAGAAAAAGCGGTCATCTTTTTCTATTTTTTTCTTTTTGCCACGTGATGAATAGCCCATTTTGCTTTCCCTCCCCTTTCTTTTATCCTATTCTTTATTTGGTTTGGATATGTCGCCTGTCTTTCAAAAATCAGAAAGGAAAATTATTTATTTTAAACAATAAATACGTCTAAACCATGAAAATTATTCTTCATTATTTACATTTTATATCCTGTTGTGCTATGATACAGTTGGTTTTTTCATGATAAAGCAATTATCCATCATTCTTTTATGAGAAGGAGGAGTTTCTTTTATGATAACAGCGATTACAGGCGGAAAGGTCATCACTGTAACCGGACAGACCTACGAAAAAGCAACCGTTCTGACCGAAGATGGAAAAATCAAGGTAATCGGTACCGATCTTGCAATTCCAGAAGGCGCACAGGTCATTGACGCTTCAGGATGCTGGGTCACCCCGGGATTGATTGACTGTCATACCCACATCTGCAACTTCAACGAACCAGGTACACTGCCCGGCATGTACGATGGCAACGAGATGAGCGGTCCAATCCAGGCACAGGTACGTGCAATGGATGCGGTTTATCCTGATGACTATGCTATCGTTCCTGTCCGTGAGGCTGGATTTACCACCATTTATTCCACCCCGGGCTCCGGAAACGTGATCGGCGGTACCGGTATCTCACTCAAACTGCGCGGACATACTCCACAGGAAATGGCAATCAAAGGCAGCGAGCAGATGAAATTTGCCTTTGGCGAAAATCCAAAACGCAACTATGGAAACCGTAAACAGATGCCAATGACCCGTATGGGAATCGCCGCTATTCTGCGCGAAACCCTGTACAATGCAAAAATCTATTCTGATGCTCTTCTTGCAGCAAAAGATGATCCCTCCAAAGCGCCAAAACCAGACTTTAAACTGGATGCTCTTGTCCCTGTTGTACGCGGACAGATGCGCTGCCGAATGCATGCACACCGCTCGGATGATATTCTGACTGCCATCAGCATCGCAGAAGAATATAACCTTGACTATGTCATCGAGCACTGCACCGAAGGCTTCAAAATCAAAGATGTTTTAAACGAAAAACACGTAAAATGTGTTGTTGGTCCTCATCTGACCTCTCCAAGCAAACTGGAAATCCACAACCGCACCATGGATAATCCTGGTATTTTGAGCAAGGAAGAAAACATCACCCTTTGTCTGACCGCTGACACCGGTTCTCAGACCTCTGTTCTGCCAATGACAATCGGCTTCTTTATCCGCCGCGGACTTTCCTTTGAGGATGCAATCAAGGGTGTCACCATCAATGCTGCAAAAGTATTGCAGCTGGATGACCGCATCGGTTCCCTGGAAGCAGGCAAAGATGCAGATATTGCTGTATTTGACGGCAACCCATTTGACAGCATGAGTCTGTGCCGTCTGGTTATGATCGATGGCGAGATCTACAAAAACACCCTGTAAGGAAAGGAGCGAACAAAGATGATTGCTATTAAAAACGGAAAAGTTGTTACTGTTACCGATAAAACTTTTGAACATGGCACTGTCCTGATCGAGGATGGAAAAATTCTGGCTGTCGGTGAAAATATCGAGATTCCTTCCGATGCACAGGTGATCGATGCTTCTGGCTGCTGGGTTACTCCGGGACTGATCGACTGTCATACTCATATCTCCAACTTCAATGAACCGAGTACCAATCCATCCATCCCACTGGACGGCAACGAAATGAGCAGTCCAATCACCCCTCAGGTGCGTGCAATGGATGCAGTTAACCCGCATGATTATGCTATCAGCAAGGTAAGGGATGCCGGATTCACCACTGTCTGCATTCTGCCAGGTTCTGCTAACGTCATCGGCGGTACCGGTATTGTCATCAAACTTCGCGATGCACAGACCGCCGAAGAAATGATTCTTCCGGGAACCGAGCAGATGAAATTTGCAATGGGTGAAAATCCAAAGCGTTGCTATGGCACCGATCGCAAATATCCAATGACTCGTATGGGATTGGCTTCGCTGATGCGTGAAACATTGTTTAAAGCAAAGGTTTATTCTGATCGTCTGAAAGTTGCTGAGTTGGACCCTTCCAAAGCTCCGGAACCGGACTTCCAGCTTCAGGCACTGGTTCCGGTTGTTCGTGGTGAGATGCGCTGCCGCATCCATGCACACCGCTCGGACGATATCATGACTGCTATCCGCGTTGCAGAGGAATTCCATCTGGACTACACCATCGAACACTGTACCGAGGGCTATATGATCACCGATGCACTCAAAGCAAGAAATGTTCGTTGCACCATCGGTCCGTATCTCTGGCATCCATCCAAGCAGGAAATCTGGAACATGAAACTGGAAAACCCTGGCATCCTGTCCGAAGCTGGTCTGACCATTTCCCTGACTGCCGATACCGGCTCCCAGACCGCCATTCTCCCTGCAACCATCGGTATGCTGATGCGTCACGGATTGAGCGAACAGGCAGCTTTTGAAGGTATCACCATCAATCCTGCCAAAACACTCAAGCTTGATCACCGCGTTGGTTCTCTGGAAGTTGGAAAAGATGCAGATATTGCAATTTTTGACGGTCATCCTTTCAGCAGCTTGAGTCTCTGCCGCATGACCATCATTGATGGAAAAATCGTACACAATACACTCTAAATTTTGGGCGGGAATTGTTATGACACAATTCCCGCTTTTTTTAAATGTTAACAAATTCCCTGCTTGACATTTTGTCTAAAACGCAGTACACTGTTTAGGAACCTAAGTAATGAAAGGGGGCATACAGATGCAAACCTCTCCTTCCGCCGGCCGTTATCTTGGCCAGCTTTCCAACAAAATCCGCCGCAGAATGGATGCTTTTAATTTTAGTGATGAATTCAGCGGGGCTCAGGGAAAAATTCTTCACTTTATGCTCGCACAATCCGAAGATGTTTTTCAGCGGGATATTGAAGAAGCATTTTCTTTGCGTCCTCCGACCTGGTGCCGGGGGCGGCTGTGACCAGCGAAATTTTGAAAAAAATGGAGCAAAATGGTTTGATTTCCCGCCAGCCAGTCAGCTATGATGCACGCCTAAAAAAAATCGTTCTGTTGCCCAAAGCACTCCAGTATAAAAATCGGGTAACCCACGATCTTGCCTGCTTTGAAGAGGAATTGGCTCACGGCATTTCACCTGAAGATATGAAAGTTTTCTATCGCGTTGTGGAACAAATGCTGAATAATTTGTCCTGACAATGGACAAATTTGCCTAATAACTTAGGAATATAATTAGGTTTCTAATTATAGTTTTGAATATTATAAAACAATATCATCAAATGCCAATCAGGAATCTGAGGATTTTGCAGATTATGTTCTGCCAATACTTAGGTTCCTAATATAGAGGAGGTTTTTTCATGATAAAAAAGCTGTTAAGGTCGGTACGAGCATATAAAACGGCTTCTCTGCTGACCCCGATTTTTGTAACCTTTGAGGTTATTATGGAGGTACTGATTCCTTTCTTTATGTCCAGGATTATTGACATGGGACTGGAGCAAAACAATCTCTCCTATACCGTACGCCTTGGTGTTATCCTGATTATTGCTGCTATCGCCTCGCTGTGCTTCGGTGCACTTTCCGGAAAATATGCAGCGAAAGCTTCGGCAGGATTTGCCAAGAATCTCCGTTACGACATGTTCCATCATGTTCAGGATTTTTCATTCTCCAACATTGATAAGTTCTCCCCTGCCAGCCTGGTTACACGACTGACCACCGATGTCACCAACGTTCAAAACGCTTATCAGATGATTATTCGTGTTTTGATCCGTGGACCTCTGATGCTGGTTTTTGCCCTGATTATGGCAATGGGTATCAACATGAAACTGTCAATGATCTTTTTCTTTGCTATTCCGTTTTTGGGAATTGGTCTGTTCTTAATCGCAATCAAGGCTCACCCTTATTTTGAAAGAGTGTTCCGTACCTACGATGTTCTGAACAACACCGTTCAGGAAAATCTGAGTGCAATCCGTGTTGTAAAAGCCTATGTCCGAGAAGATTTTGAGGATAAAAAATTCTACAACATTTCAGACAAAGTATATCATCAGTTCCGCACAGCAGAAAAAATTATCGCACTCAATGCTCCTTTGATGCAGTTTACCATATATACTGCAATTCTGCTGATCTCCTGGATGGCTGCCAAGATGATTGTGGGCAGCACCATGACAACCGGTCAGCTGATGAGCATGATCGTTTATGCCACCCAGATTCTTTCCAGCTTGATGATGCTCTCGATGGTATTTGTTATGATCATCATGGCAGAAAGCTCTGCAAATCGAATTGTCGAAGTTCTGGATGAAGAAAGCGATTTGAAAAAACCTGCACATCCGCTCAACAGTGTTGCTGACGGCTCTATCGACTTCGATAATGTAAGCTTCAGCTACGTAAATGATCCAGACAAATCTGCACTGAAAGATATTAACATCCATATCCATTCTGGCGAAACCATCGGCATCATTGGCGGAACCGGAAGCGCTAAAACCATGCTGGTTCAGATGATTCCGCGTCTGTATGACACCACAACCGGTCAGGTTCGTGTCGGCGGCAAGGATGTTCGTGATTATGATATTGAAAGCCTGCGTGATCAGGTTTCGGTTGTTCTTCAGAAAACGTTTTGTTCTCCGGCACCATCAAAGAAAACCTTCGCTGGGGTAATCCGAATGCTTCGGATGAAGAACTGGTTGCAGCCTGCCAGCTTGCTCAGGCAGACGAATTTGTACGCAGCTTCCCGGATGGATATGACACCTATATTGAACAGGGCGGAACCAACGTCTCCGGTGGTCAGAAACAACGTCTCTGTATCGCCCGCGCCCTGTTAAAGAAACCAAAAATTCTGATTCTGGATGACTCCACTAGCGCCGTTGATACCAAGACAGATGCTTTGATTCGAAAAGCATTCCGCGAGGAAATTCCGGATACCACCAAGATCATCATCGCGCAGCGTATTTCTTCCATCGAGGACGCTGACCGGGTTATCGTACTGGACGGAGGTCGTATCGATGCATTTGATACCCCACAGCAGCTGCTGAAAACCAACAAAATCTATCAGGAAGTTTACCAGTCGCAGGTTAAGGGGGCAAAAGAAGAATGAGAAACGAAAAACCAAATAAACCAAACTACGGAAAAACAGCGCTTCGCCTGATGAAATATGTGGCAAGCACCTTTAAATTGCAGTTTTTGATCGTTGTAATCGCTATTATTATCAGTGCGATTGCCGGTATGGCAGGTCCTTTGTTCCTGCTGTTCTTGATCGATGACTTTATCACACCAATGATTGGTCAGCAGAATCCTGACTTTACTTCACTTGGATATGCTGTTGCAATTTTTGCAGTTATTTACTATGTTGGTGTTCTCTGCACCTATATCTATAACCGACTGATGGTTAATATCGGTCAGGGCGTGCTCAAACGTGTCCGTGACGAGATGTTTGTTCACATGCAAACTCTTCCAATCCGCTTTTTTGACACCCACCCTCATGGTGAAGTCATGAGTTTGTACACCAACGATACCGATACCCTGCGTCAGATGATCAACCAGAGCATCCCGCAGACCTTTGCAGCACTGATCTCTGTCATTACCGTATTCATCGTCATGCTGACTTTGAGTGTCCATCTGACACTGATTACCATTCTGATGGTGCTGGTCATGCTCGTCCTTACCAAAAAAATTGGTGGCAAGAGCGGAAAATACTTTATTGCCCAGCAGAATGACCTCAGTACTGTCAACGGTTACATTGAAGAAATGCTCAGCGGTCAGAAGGTCATCAAGGTATTCTGCCATGAGCAGCAGACCAAAGACGGTTTTGATGTATTAAACGAAAAACTTTGTGAAAGCGCAACTGGTGCAAACAAATACGCAAACATCATGATGCCGATTATGGGCAACCTTGGCAACCTGCATTATGTTCTGACTGCTTTGATCGGAAGCCTGCTTGCTATTACCGGTATTGCGCCGCTGACACTGGGAACCATCGCAACCTTCCTGCAGATGACCCGAAGCTTCAACCAGCCGTTCAGCCAGATCTCCCAGCAGTTTAACTCGATTGTTATGGCGCTTGCTGGTGCGGAACGTATCTTCCGCTTAATCGATGAGGAACCGGAAAAAGACGACGGCTATGTTACCCTTGTCAATGCTGCATTTGACCATGACGGCAACCTTTATGAACGCAAAGAACGTACCGGAACCTGGGCATGGAAACATCCACATCATGATGGTACCCTTACCTACACCCAGTTAAAAGGTGACGTTCGTTTCTACGATATGAGCTTTGGTTATGACGAAAACAAAATGGTTCTTCATGATCTTACGCTGTACGCAAAACCAGGTCAGAAGATTGCCTTCGTCGGTTCGACTGGTGCAGGTAAAACAACCATCACCAACCTGATCAACCGATTCTACGACGTTCAGGATGGCAAAATCCGCTACGATGGAATCAACATCAACAAGATCAAAAAAGCAGACCTGCGCCGAAGCCTCGGCATCGTTTTGCAGGATACTCACCTGTTTACCGGAACTATCATGGAAAATATCCGCTATGGTAATCTGGATGCAACCGACGAAGAGGTTTATGCGGCTGCAAAACTGGCAAATGCCGACCAGTTTATCAGACGTCTTCCGGATGGCTACAACACCGTTATCACCGGAGATGGAGGAGAACTTTCACAAGGTCAGTGCCAGCTGCTTTCCATCGCAAGAGCCGCTGTTGCCGATCCTCCGGTACTCATTCTGGATGAAGCTACTTCCAGCATTGATACCCGTACCGAAGCAATCGTTCAGCGCGGTATGGATGCATTGATGTACGGACGTACCGTATTTGTCATTGCACACCGTCTATCCACCATTCGAAATTCCAACGCAATCATGGTTCTGGAGCACGGACGCATTATCGAACGTGGCGACCACGAAGAACTGCTCGCCAAAAAAGTTACCTACTACCAGCTCTACACTGGTGCTCTGGAACTTTCCTAATGATATCCGAACAAAGAAAAAGGACTCCATACGGAGTCCTTTTTCTTTATCTTATTATATTATTCGTGAATCAATGGAAGTGGTGCCAGGAAGATGATATCATCACGTTTTGATGCATCACCCTCTGCCAGAACTGCTGCTTTACCTGCTACAATGCCGCCGGCTTTTTCGGTCAGTTTTTCCAGTGCACGCAAAGACTCGCCTGTACTGATAACATCGTCAACCAGCAGTACACGTTTGCCTTTTAAGTATTCCATATCTTCCCCGGAAAGATAGAGCTTCTGCAAACCTGCAGTTGTGATCGACTGAACGTCAACCTCAACGGCATTTTTCATATACAGCTTCTTGCTCTTTCTTGCCAGGATATAACGTTTTCCGCTCTGACGAGACATCTCATAGGCAAGCGGAATGCCCTTTGACTCCGCTGTCAGAAGAACATCATATTCCGGCAGTTTCTTTAACAGCTCGGTTGCACAGGCAATGGTCAGTTCTACATCAGAGAACATGACAAATCCTGCAATCGACACACCGTTTCCCAGCGGACAAACCGGAAGGTCACGCTCCAGTCCCGCTACCTGCAAACGATAAGTATCCATCTGTGTCATCCTTTCTTTTTTTGGCAGTTATCTGTGTTAAAACTTATACCTGCCAGTTGAGTTCTTTTCCGCCCAGTACATGGAAATGGATGTGTGGTACGGTCTGACCTGCATCTGCTCCGCAGTTGGAAATCACACGATAACCGTTTGTGAGCCCTGCTTCTTTTGCGATCTCACCGATTTTCTGGAAAATGTAGGCAATCACTGCACTGTTTTCCTCATTGACCATGTCAACGCTCTGGATGTGTTCTTTTGGGATTACCAGAAAATGTACCGGAGCAATTGGGGAAATGTCATAGAATGCGAGGATCTTATCGTCCTCGTACAGTTTTTTGGATGGGATCTCTCCCGCTGCAATTTTGCAGAATAAACAATCGGACATCAAAATACCTCCCTTGATTTTTTATTGAAAAGATGAAAATAGCCGCCCCTGCCGGCTGGGTACAGTCAACAGGGGGAACTTATTTACTCTCTTATTTTAACATTCCTTCGAGCATACCTGCAACACCGGACAGAACTTCTTCTGCTTTGCTCAGATCTGCTACGCCGCCCATTGCGCTGTCAGGACGACCGCCGCCTTTTCCTCCCAGCTGTGCAGTGATCTCTTTGATGAGCTTACCTGCATGAGCGCCTGCTTTAACTGCATCAGCGCCGCAGACTGCCAGTACGCTTGCTTTACCTTCGTTGGATGCTGCAAAAACAGCTACTACGTCTGGAGCATCTGCTTTTACCTGATCGCCCAGAGTTCTCAGGCTGTCAGAAGCAGTGTCTTTGAGGACTGCATGGATGTATCTGATACCTTTTACGGTAACGGTATTTTCAAACAGCTCTTTGATCTTGCCGTTTGCAAGCTGTGCCTGCAGGGATTCGATCTCTCTTGCCTGAGCTTTGAGCTCTTTTGCAACAGACTGTGCTTTTGCAACGACCTCTGCCTGACCTGCTGCTTTAAATTCGGAAGCAACTGCACCGATTACGCTTTCTGCGTTGTCCAGCAGTTCCAGTACGCCCATACCGGTAGCAGCTTCGATACGTCTTACACCAGCTGCAACCGAGGACTCGGAGATAATCTTGAATACACCGATCTCAGCAGTGTCATGAACATGAGTACCACCGCAGAACTCAACCGAGTCACCCATGGTGCAGACTCTTACGATATCTCCATATTTTTCACCGAACAGAGCCATTGCACCCTTATCTTTTGCCTGTGCAATTGGAAGTTCTTCCACAACAACTGGATGACCTTCGAGAATCATCTTGTTGACCAGAGCCTGTGTCTTTGCAATCTCCTCAGCAGTCATAGCAGAGAAATGGCTAAAGTCGAAACGGCAGCGATGCTCATCGTAGTAAGAACCTGCCTGATGAACGTGGGTACCCAGTACCTGACGCAGAGCCAACTGGAGCAGATGACATACCGAGTGGTTGGACATGATGCGGCGGCGGCGCTGTGCATCTACCTGTGCAGTAACGGTATCAGCGGCATTCTGTATCTGTGCGTCGGTGCTGATCTACTTTGGAGCCAGATATCTGATGCTGGCATTTATCGACGGCAGTGAGCATGAGATCATCCGCGTCGGGATACAGTATCTGCATATCGAAGGAGCATTTTACTGTGGAATCGGTATTCTGTTCTTGTGGTATGGGTATTACAGAGCGGTCGGAAGACCGGAGATGTCGGTGGTGCTGACGGTGATCTCGCTTGGAACGAGAGTGTTGCTTTCTTATACACTGGCACCGATAAAGTCGATTGGAGTGATTGCAATCTGGTGGTCAATTCCGATTGGATGGTTCCTGGCAGACGTGACAGGATATGTCTATTTGCAATATATGAATAAGAAGGCAAAAATGTGCAGGAATTAATCCTGCACATTTTTTATATTTGAAATA
>ENA-OPDD01001910-OPDD01001910.1-human-gut-metagenome-genome-assembly--contig:-NODE-1910-length-13334-cov-1.870773_pt1 | contig 13334 bp, 9 predicted proteins | sample MGYA00241574_ERZ501499 | MGnify/ENA primary metagenome ERZ501499 (study PRJEB25962, sample SAMEA2042576) | human gut metagenome | biome: human gut; feature: human-associated habitat; material: faeces...
TAAATGCAAAAACTGTGACATAACACTTACATACCATAAAAGTGCTAATAAACTAAAATGCCATTACTGTGGTTATGAAACAAATGTAATTAACAAATGCCCAGATTGCAAAAGCGAGAATATAAGATATTTTGGAACAGGAACACAAAAATTGGAGGCAGAAATAAATAAACTATATCCAGAGGCAAAAACAATAAGAATGGATGTAGACACAGTAACAAAGAAAAATTCACATGAACAAATACTAAACAAATTTAAAAATCCTAAGCCATTATAATTTTCCGGCAGCGTACCATTTTGATTACCGTAAACAACCGTAGTGTTATTTCTTAACAAATTCATCTCTTTAATTCGAGAAATAACCTTTAATACAGTTTCATTTTTTCTCATACCACCAAATTCTGATATTCTTTCAGTTAACTGTTGAAATACATTCACATATATTCCACTAAATTCCTCATCGGTTTTATCTAATGCATCTTCAAATTCCCCTGATATTCTTGTATTATTACTTTCCATATCTTTAGTTCTTTCATAATACATACCAGCTAAAGTCGACAATTCTTCATCTTCAGTATTGGAAACATTTCTTCTTGCCCCGACATAACTAAATGCAATTATTTTTGAAATATCAATATCTTTATTATCTATAAATTTATAAATATCATTATCAACCTCGCCTTTTAAGTGATTATATAGTACACTGTATCGCTTAAATTCAAAATATATTTTATGTTTTTTATCCATGAATTTTGTAAATGCCTTTTCATTAGAAAGATTTTTTCGTGAGTTCCTATATGCATTAAAATCATCCCTTAATTTTTCAATATCTTTAAGAAAATAACAAAATCTAAGTACTACTGTTTTATTATCCGGATCCAAATCCAAAAAAAGTTCACTTATATTAGTTAAATCATCTTCATTTCCATATTCTATGTATATATCTATTTGAATACCCTTCAATTCATCTTCTGAAAAATCATTTTTTCCATCAATCACATCATATAATCTATTCTGAAAAGCCATACTGAAATCAAAATAATTAAACTTACCTACTTCTGATTTACTACCAATGCATTTACTTAATGCGGATAATAGAGATGTTTTTCCACAATTGTTTTTGCCTATGATAAGAGAAAGTTCTTTTTCACAATTTATACTTGTTTGTTTTAGTAATCTAAAATTATTAATGTCTATTTTAGAAATATTCATAAATTCAACCTCATTTCACATTTTATATTGACTTCATTGATTTATAATCCATAGATAATTGCATAACTATCTTGCACATTTTGAGCAAGGGCCTTTGCCGCTGGCTTGTGCTGCTGACAGAGTGGTTGCTCTTGCATTTTTACCGGCACAGCTTGCGCTGTAATGATATTTCTTTCCAGATGGGGTTACATATACTGTTGAACCGCGTACAACGCCGCTTGATGATAAGCTGCCACTTGAGCCGCCGCTTGAACTTCCGCTTGAGCTACTATTAGTTTTCGGCGGAGTATACGGTTCGGTATACCAACCTACTTTTTTATATGCATCTACCTCTGACTTCAACGTATATCTTGTTCTTCCGTCTGCCGAGAGCAAAATTCCCAATGTTTAAACACTTCATAATTTATTCTTTAAATTTATTTTCCTCATCCTTTCGCTTTGTAGATTTTCAGCTTTTATTCCAAATATACAAAATTATGTAGTGATAATTGAATTTATTATATCATTTTCGATAAAATATGTCAATATATTCCACAGAATATATCTTTATGCATACAAAAAAAAACGGTTTAAACATCTCGTTTAAACCGTTCAAAATCTTATTCCACTTCATATTCAACCGTGGCAAGTTCATTCATTTCGATGTCATACAGAGTTGCCGTAACAGTTCCGCTCGGTGTAAAATCCTTTGGATTCATCACTCTATATTCGCCTGCACCGTTTGTGATTACCTTTCTGTCTCCGACATTATCTCCGCACTTAAATCTGACTATATAAGAAGCTTCTTCCGTAACGGTAATATAAACACTGCCGTCTTTATAAGTAATACCATACTCCCAATCTTTCTTCGGCAATGTAATCTTCACATTACCATATTCAGAGGTATATAGCTCATATCCTTCTTCTGTCATTGTCGACGGTTTTGTATACTTTTTTGTCCACACCGATTCGTCCGATAAATTTGGGATTGTTTTTTCTTCCGTTACGTTCGGATAACCCTCAAGCGAACGAATAATTTTTCCGCTTTCGGTCAATGTCGGGTCTTCAGATATGCTCCAAGCACCCCACCAATGAGCATAAAGCGTCACATCATCGCCTGAAATTTCTTCAAAGTTTTCAACTTTTGTTCCGCCGACTTTTTCGGTGTACCAACCGCCAAACACCAAACCATCTCTTGTCAGCTCGTCAAACGAACCGTCGCCATCTGTCCAATAATTGCTGATATATTTGCTACTTGTCGTGTTTCCGCCGCTGTAATTTGAGTCAAATGTAACATTGCGTTCCTTTATATCAGTCGGAAGCGGAATAGTCTTTACCACAATCACACCCACCGGCATATCGTTTTCATAATAATCTCTTACAACCTCAATGTTATTTCCGTTTTGCCTTAGTCGACAGAAAACAACATCTTTAATATTCTTGATTGCATATGTATAATATTTATTGGTTTCAAAGCTATAAAGATACACTGTGGATTGACTCGTTACAAAGCTCGGTCTAAAGAAACAAATATATTTGCTGTCCTCAGTTATAATATAGCTTGTCGGTTTCGCTCCGTTTTCTTCTGATGAAGGTATAAGTGTTTCTGTAAAATCAGAAGTAGTTTTCACTTTGTCCATATCAATATAGTAGAATTTCTGAATATCATCATTCCATATAAATTGCATATAAAAACCGGTAAACATATCATATTTTTCATAAGTCGTATCCGTACAATGCGTAGCATAATCTACATATCCTGCTCTGTTCAATACAGTATCACTTACTAAAAAGTACCCACGACTCACTGTGCCCAGCAAATCGGGAACAGGGTCATCTGCCGTAACATCAACATGATATTTTTTTCCGCCGATTGTAACGCAGCTCCAAGCATGAAGTTGCGGATCCTCACCCAAATGTAGCGGTTTTCTTCCCAACACATACGTTGCCGTCACTCCGACTCTGCCAAGTAGGTCGTTATATGCATTAGCATAACCGTCACAAACGGCATAACCCTCTACAATCGCACCGTACGCAGTGTGTGCATTCGGTCTTGATGTCGTCACATCATACTGACAATTCATCACAAGCCAGTCGTGAAGTGCCAATGCTTTTTGAAGTTCCGTCATATCCTTGCCCTTATTTTTGCCGAGAGCCTCACGAAGTGCTTTATCGACCGCCGCCTCATATATGGTTTCTTTATCTTCGTCCGAAATGACATCTGTTACCGTAACGGCATCTGAAAGCGGGTTCATTGTTTCTAATCCGTCCCAATACATAACCTTGTCGCCGTTTTTTACATTAAGCACCGTACTGCTGCTTTCCGTCACATACTCTTTCACAACCTTTGTAAGTTTTCCGTCCTCGTCATACGATGCAACAATCGCAACACCCGACGTGCCGTTTCCGACAACTGCTTTGCCATCCACTACAATAATTGCCAAGTCTGCCGCCGAAACACTCACCGACATAACAAACAAACCTATCAGCACCGCAATTACTGATATTAATTTCCCATAGTTTTTCATATTTATCCCTCCCTTAAACGCAATAATATCACGTTCTTTTATAATAATTATATCAGAACGCTATAATATTTTCTACTGCTTTAATAAAAAAATATACAGGTAAGCCTTATTTAAAATAGACTTACCTGTTTCACATTTTATCTTCTGTCGTTCTTTACACCTGTCTTATAATCATAAAAAGAATATGCCTCGTTAAGAGCAAAATTTCCTAAAGTTTTAAAGACATCATCTTTAAACTCATTTTGTTTCATTTCGCCCTTTTCATTTATATATCTGTACATTTCGCCTTGATAAAAATACAAATTGTTTTGATTTGCCGCCGAATAAACAAGTCCAAAATACAATACATCATTATTAAAATAATAAATTCGATTATACTTAAAACCGTTTACACCTGACGGAATATCTATTCTCAGAATTTGATCTTCGAGAGTATAATACTTTACACCGCCGTCAATCTCTGAAACCTGAAGTGAACCAAGACTTTTATCTGTATTTTCTCTCAATTTATTGATTATGCTTGATTTCGTTCCGACGCCTTTTATCTCAGCCGACGGCATATTATTTTCATATGTATTTGGTATTTCACCGTCATTCAGCTTTACCGCCGACCACTTTATCGCCTCCGACGTCAAAATCGGATTGGCAGGTTTTTGTCCTTGATTGTGTCCGCTTACCAAAAAGTATCCCGCAAAGCCTGACGCAACCGCCAAAAATATAACCGTTACAACCACAATTACAACAATAGCGATTTTATTGTTTGGCTGATACCCCTCAGAATTAAATTGTTGAGATTGTTCATTGGTTTTTACAATTTTTTCACCGGTCATTGGATCAAAGTTATAGTCATCTTTAATAATTTTTTCGCCGGTCATTGGATCAAAATTATAGTCATCTTTAATAACTTTTTCACCGGTCATTGGATCAAAATTATAATCTTCTCTGTTCATATCATTATCCCCCTATCTGACGTATGCACTTGTCACATATCCGACCATACCGTTATAATTAACCTTATCATATCCGTTGTACGAGCCGAGATATTCAACTGCCGCTCCGACAGGAATTTCACAAATGTATTCCGCCGGCTCTGACGGTGTTTTTCTTAAATACACCGAATTTTGCACTCCTGAAATATGATAAATCGGATTTCCACCTGTGTAGACATGAGGATCTGTTGATGTCAAATATTCCGCTTTGGCATAACCGATTTGTCCCTTGTATTTTATTTTGTAGAAACCGTTTGTAACATCCTCAATATATCCTACAGGTTCACCCCAAGGGATTGTACAGATATTTTCCGAATTTTCTTCCGCATACTTTCTTAAATATATTGAGTTCTGTACATTAAAAACATACATTGTGAATTTAACCGATACATCGGACGAGCCTGTCGCATGTTGCACCGGTTCAGCAGGTTTGGCATTTTTATTGCCTGCCTGTTGAATTGCAATATTCGCGTCTTCCGTAAGATACTTTGTCATTACAAAGCCTTCTTGTCCGCCATACTTAATTTTTGAAAAATCATCATTTTCCTTTTTTACAAATTCAACCTGCGTGCCAAGCGGAATTGTGGTAATCTGTTCACCGTTTTGGTCCGGAGTTTTCCTCAATGTTACACTTTCATTCGCATTTACAATGTACATAACCTTTGTCGGATTTTCTGTCGGTGCCGGTGTTGCAAGAGTTTTATCGACAACCTTGTCACACAACACATATCCGTCCACTCCGTTTACTCTTATCTTATAAAAACCGCCATGTGCAAGTGCCAAAAAGCTTACCGTTTCATTTGCTTTTGTCTGCATAAGCACTGCCGAGCCTTTATCGGGATTTTCATAAACATTCGTACCGTCATCTAAAATTGTATATGACATACCTTCATTAATGCTGTTTAAACTTACATTTCCGTTGCTTGCATTATTGAATGTTGACGCATACTTTTGATATGCAAAAACAACTCCGCCGACAGACAGCAATGCAACTGCCGCACATATAACGCAAACAGCGATTAATTTGTTCCTTGAATTCATTCCCCTCATCCTTTCGCTTAACAGATTTAAGTTTTTATTACAGATATACAAAATTATATAATAATAATTAAAAATATTATATCATTTTCGACAACAGTTGTCAATATATTCCACAAAATAAAAAACGGTTTAAATTTTTCGTTTAAACCGTTCTTCAAATTTATACCACAGGTTCCATTGTACTTTTTTCAACAGTATATACGCATTGTTTCACCGTTATATCCTTTGTATTTTTACCTGCCATTTTGCAGTCCGCCACCTCTACCACTGCATGCGGCATATTTGTTTTTCTCCAAAGCTGCGGGTCAAAAGCGTCCTCTTTATACTTCGACTCAAACACTTTTGCATTACCTTCCGAACCGAAAAGTATAACTTTTTTATCAAAAGTCGCAAGACCCTCAACTTCTGTGGGACGGCCCACTCCTGTAAATACTGCTAAAGTTACTTTAAAGAAATACTTCAAATCAACCGAATAAAAACCTCTGTTAAACGGCACAGCCTCAATATCCGTAAACACCCAAATCACTTCGGCTTTTGTGCATTTAACGTTTATTGCTCTGTCCACAATATCCTGACCGCACGAAGTCAAGTACACGCGTACATTTTCCAAGCAATCTTTATCCCTGCAACTGTCATATATCTTATCAGTATGTACACACACTGCTTCACGGAAATTTGTATCACAAGGATATTTTCTTTCTCTTCCGCAGTCATTACAGCAATTTCTGTTACAATCAGCCATTTATTATCATTCCTTTCTATGTTTTTGGGGTTTTCCCTTGGTATAGAATATGAAACTCACCGAAAAGTGTTACTTTTACCGATTATTTTAAATTAAAGTCTGAAAATTGCAAACATTTCTATTTGGATTATGATATAATATGAAAAGTTTAGAAGTATCACGAAAGGAATTAAAACATGAATAAAATCACAGTAACCACAAACAAAAAAGCGTCTATGTCCGATTTTTACGGTATATTTTTTGAAGACATAAACCATGCCGCCGACGGCGGACTTTACGGTGAAATGATACGCAACAGGGCGTTTGAATTTTCACCTATGGACAATCCGTCATATCAGGCGTTGACGGCTTGGAAACGTATTGAAGAGGGCGGTGCGTCGGTATCGTCATTTGTATCAAACAAATCACCGTTTTCAAAGCGAAATCCAAATTATCTTATTCTTGAAATTAATAAAACAGGCACAAGAGCCGGCATAAAAAATCTCGGCTACAACAGCGGTATTGCGGTAAAGGAAAATGAAAGCTACAATTTTTCATGCTACGCAAAAAGTGACAAGCCTTGTGAAATAACAGTTTCAATAGACAACGCATACGGTGAAGTCATTACAGAAAAGTCGCTTAACATCACGTCAAACGAATGGACGGAGTATTCATTTACATTAACATCACCTGTTGACGATTTTTCGGCAGTGCTTGCAGTCACATCAAAGCAAGAATGTAAATTCTGTCTTGATTTTGTATCGTTATTCCCCGTAAAAACCTACAAAAACCGTAAAAACGGTATGAGAAACGACATAGCCGAAATGCTTGCGGACCTAAAACCTAAATTTATGCGTTTTCCAGGCGGTTGTCTTATCCACGACGGCACACTTAATTCCGACGACAGAAACTCAATGTACCGTTGGAAAAACACAATCGGTGCTGTAACCGACAGACCGTCACGACGTAACAACTGGCGATACAATCAATCGTTGGGACTCGGATATTTTGAATACTTCCAATTCTGTGAGGACATCGGTGCAAAGCCTCTGCCTGTACTTCCTGCCGGATATAATCCGCATATGGAGCAAGCCGTTCCGCTTGACGAAATGCAGGAATGGATTGATGACGCGCTTGACCTTATCGAATTTGCCAACGGCAATGCCGACACGAAGTGGGGCAAAATAAGATGTGATATGGGACACGCCGAGCCGTTCAATCTTGAATATCTTGCAGTCGGCAACGAAGAAGTCGGTCAGGGCTTTTGGGACAGATATGACCTTTTCCACAAAGCCATAAAAGAGAAATATCCGCAAATAAAAATAATCAATTCCGCAGGGCCTTTCCCGCAGGGCGGTGAATTTGAACGCGGTTGGAACAACGCAAAAAAGAACGGCTCTGACCTTGTTGACGAGCATTACTACACATCACCCGAATGGATGCTTGCCAACTGCCACCGTTACGACAATATGCCGTCAGACGGTCCGAAAGTATTCTTAGGCGAATACGCGTCATGGGGCAACACATATTACAACGCACTTATCGAGGCGGCATATATGACAGGACTTGAAAACAACGCACACGCAATCGGTCTTGTATGCTATGCACCACTTTTATGCAATGTTGACTACATAAACTGGCAGCCCGATATGATTTGGTTTGACAATCACAGAGTATACGGCAGTGCAAATTACTATGTACAAAAAATGTTTATGAACTGCACAGGCAACAATCTGCTTGACGTAAAGCACGACGGTTTTGACAAGCCTATCACTCTTGGCAGTGACAAAATCAGCGGTAATATTGAGATTGAAGCTGACAGATGCAGTGCGGAATTTTACGATATTAAAATCACCGACATCACAACAGGCAATGTAAAAACATACGACAACCTATCATTTAACAATGGCGGTAAAGCCGTTATAGACAGCATAGACTCAAATCATTACAAAGTCGAATCTACCGCTAAACGCACAGCAGGCGACAAAGGTTTCCGCCTGTTCTTCGGCAAGTCGGACGATAAAAACTTAATTCAATGGTTTATCGGCGGTTGGCAAAATCAAGACACAGAAGTCAACGCACAAGTAAACGGACGCGGTTCGTGCCTTGACCACAACATTTTCTCCGTAATGACAGGACAGGAATACAAGCTTTGCCTTGAAGTCAACGGCAGAAATATTACTACATATATAAACGGCAAAACCGCAAACACTGCAATCGACAAACAGCCTGTTATGGAGGAATTGTACTACACCGCAAGCAGTGACGATAACAACATTTATATTAAAGCGGTCAATGTGCGTGACACTGAAATAACATCTGAAATATGCGTTGAGGGCGTAAACGGCATTAACGCAAACATAACGGAACTTTCCGGCAATTCGCTTAATGATATGAATGATTTCGACAATCCGAAAAAGGTATCGCCGAAAACATCAGCTTTAACCGCCGTATCAAATACATTTGAATACACATTCCCGCCACAGAGCGTTACAATATTTACTGTACAGAAATAAAAAAATCATAAAGTTCCTCAAACGTCGAAACTTTAGATTTTATGCCATTTCTGTCGCACATGTCGCCAGAAATGATTTTTAATGAGGTTAGCACCTCAAACTCCCAATAACAAAGTAAACAAAACCTTAACGGTTTTGTTTACTATCTAAATCGGGCGATTACAATCGTCCGATTTTTTTGTAATCAAATATTACAAAGCGGAATAAATATAAACAAAAGGGGGTATCCGTATGGAAAGCTTTGAAACTGCTGCACCGATAATAGTTCTTGTCTGTTCACTTACCGCACTGTTATTTTCATTCATCAAATTTTACTCCGTAAAGCGAAAAAGCGAAGGTACGGATATGATGAAAAGCATCAGCGTCAAAATACGCAAAGGTGCAATGGCATATCTTAAACGGCAATACAAAACGGTCGGCATATTTTTTGCGATTATGTTTTTCATTTTGACCGTACTTGCGGCGAAAAGATTTCTAAGTCCGTTTGTGCCGTTTGCATTTTTGACAGGCGGATTTTTTTCGGGATTATCGGGATATGTGGGAATGAATATCGCCACATATGCCAACACACGCACCGCGAACGGTGTTCGTGACGGACTTAACAAGGGTTTAAAAATCGCGTTTGCGTCAGGCTCTGTTATGGGGCTTACCGTTGTCGGTTTAGGACTTTTCGATATAAGTGTGTGGTTTATTCTTTTGAAATTCGTGTTCAAACTCAACATAAATGACGTTATGACAGCTATGCTCACATTCGGTATGGGTGCAAGTTCAATGGCACTGTTTGCACGCGTGGGTGGCGGAATATTCACAAAAGCGGCTGATGTCGGAGCGGATTTAGTCGGCAAAGTCGAAGTCGGTATACCTGAGGACGATCCGCGTAATCCTGCCTGCATTGCCGATAATGTCGGCGACAATGTCGGTGACGTTGCAGGAATGGGTGCTGATTTGTATGAATCGTATGTCGGCTCGATTATTTCGTGCGGAGCGCTTGCATCGGCGGCAGGGCTTGGCTTTAACGGTGTACTTGTGCCGATGCTTATCGCCGCAATCGGCATAATTGCGTCTATTATCGGCACATTTTTCGTTTCGACAAAGGAAGGTGCAACGCAAAAATCGCTTTTAGGCTCATTAAGACGCGGTACATACATTGCGTCAATTCTGTCGGCAGTCGGCTCGGCATTTCTTATTTTCACATTACTTCCCGACAATTCAAATGTAATTTGGGCGGTTATTTCGGGACTTATCGCAGGCGTGATGATAGGATATTTCACAGAGTATTACACGTCAGACTCTTACAATCCTACAAAAAACCTCGCAAAATCTTCAAATACAGGCTCGGCGACAATCATAATAGACGGTATCGCACTGGGAATGTCGTCAACGGCGATACCTGTTATTATAATCGGAATTTCGGTAATTATAAGCTACTTTACCGCAGGAGGTATGGCAAGCTTTGAGGACGGACTTTACGGAGTTGGTTTGTCGGCAGTCGGTATGCTTTCAACACTCGGCATAACGCTTGCGACAGATGCATACGGACCTGTTGCCGACAACGCAGGAGGTATTGCGGAGATGTCAGGACTTCCCGATATAGTGCGTGAAAGAACGGACGCACTCGATTCACTCGGCAACACGACCGCCGCAACAGGCAAAGGTTTTGCAATAGGCTCGGCGGCACTGACCGCGCTTGCACTGATAGTTTCATACACCGATAAAATAACCGAAATGGGAATTGAACTTAATCTTTCCGTCACTAATCCCGCAGTGCTTATAGGCTTATTTTCAGGGGCAATGCTGCCGTTTTTGTTCAGTGCAATGACTATGAGAGCTGTCGGACGTGCGGCACAAAAAATTGTTGTTGAAGTAAGACGTCAGTTTAAAGAGATAAAAGGATTGATTGACGGAAAAGCAGAGGCTGATTATGAAACGTGCGTTGACATATGCACAAAATCTTCGCTAAAAGAGATGATTTTCCCCGCCGCACTCGGAATACTTGCACCGATAATTGTCGGATTGGTGCTTGGGTGCAACGGTGTTGTCGGTATGCTTGCAGGTGCTTTAATATCCGGTTTTGCACTTGCTGTAATGATGGCTAATTCGGGCGGTGCTTGGGATAATGCGAAAAAATATATCGAGGCAGGTAATTTCGGTGGTAAAGGCAGCGAAAATCATAAAGCCGCCGTTGTAGGCGATACGGTCGGTGATCCGTTTAAAGATACTTCCGGTCCGTCCGTTAATATATTGATTAAACTTCTGTCTATGGTTTCAATCGTTTTCGCCGCACTTATCGCCACATACGGCGGTATGGGGCTGTTTTAGGCATACAAAAAGGCAAGCCACATAAGTTGACTTGCCTTAAATTTCTTATTAGCCTTGTGTATTATAGCTGTAGTTTGGAGCCTCTTTAGTGATATAAATATCATGAGGATGGCTTTCCTTTAGACCTGCACCTGTAATTCTTACGAACTTACCGTTTTCCTTTAGTAGAGGAATTGTCTTAGTACCGCAGTAACCCATACCCGAACGCAGACCGCCGAGTATTTGGAATATAGTATCAGAAACAGGGCCCTTATAAGGTACACGACCTTCAACACCCTCCGGAACAAGTTTCTTTGAACCTGTCTGGAAGTATCTATCCTTACTTCCACATTCCATTGCTGCGATTGAACCCATACCTCTGTAAACCTTGAAACGTCTGCCTTGGAATATTTCAAATTCGCCAGGGCTTTCGTCACAGCCTGCAAGCAAGCTACCAAGCATAATAACGTCCGCACCTGCCGCAACAGCCTTAACAACATCGCCCGAATACTTAACACCGCCGTCGGCGATAACAGGGATATTGTACTTCTTTGCAACTTGGCTTACGTCATATACAGCAGTAATCTGCGGTACACCGATACCTGCAACGACACGGGTTGTACAGATTGAACCCGGACCGATACCGACCTTAACACAGTCTGCGCCTGCGTTAATAAGTGCCTCTGCCGCCTCACCTGTTGCGATATTTCCTGCGATTAAGTCCAAATCAGGGAATGCCTCCTTGATTTCCTTAACCTTATTTATGATATTCTTACTGTGACCGTGTGCACTGTCAAGTACAACAACGTCAACACCTGCATCATATACAGCCTTAACTCTTTCCAATGCATCGTTTGTAACACCGATTGCCGCACCGACCAAAAGTCTGCCGTTCTTATCTCTTGCAGAATTCGGATAACGGATAGCTTTTTCAATATCCTTTATTGTAATAAGTCCTTTTAAGTGATTTTTCTCATCAACTATCGGCAACTTCTCAATCTTGTGCTTTGAAAGAAGTTTCTGTGCCTCTGAAAGAGTTGTTCCGACAGGAGCAGTTATAAGATTTTCGCTTGTCATAGCGTCTTTAATTTTCTTTGCAAAATCTGTTTCAAATCTCAAGTCACGGTTTGTAATTATACCGATAAGCACGTTATTGTCATCACAAATCGGAACACCTGAAATTTTATATTTACCCATAAGCTCATCTGCGTCTTTTAGCGTATGGTTTTCAGAAAGACTGAACGGATTGGCTATAACGCCGTTCTCACTTCTCTTTACTTTATCAACTTCCGCAGCCTGCTGTTCAATCGTCATATTCTTATGAATTATTCCGATTCCGCCCTCTCGTGCGATTGCAATAGCCATTGACGACTCTGTAACAGTATCCATTGCCGAACTCATCAGCGGTATGTTAAGCGTTATGTTTTTAGTTAGTTTTGTTGTTAAGTCAACTTCGTTAGGTGTAAAATCAGATGCTTGCGGTACAAGTAATACATCATCAAATGTAAGACCTTCCTTAGAAAATTTTTCTTCCATTCTTATAACTCCTCTCATTAGTATTAATTTTATTAATTATAACAAATTTTGCGGTTTTTTTCAAGACCTTTTTTACGTCATTTTAAAGTTTATTATAATTGATTAATATAGTCTGTAAGGCATATTCGCATTGTGGCAATATCACTAATTTTGAAAACTTCGCCCTTTAATCTCGATGAACCCGCAAGTCCCTTGATATACCACGCAATATGCTTTCTCGCCTCTTTTATTCCGCGGCTTTCGCCCTTTTCTTCAACAAGCATTTCAATATGTTCCAACGCTTGTGCAAGTCTGTCCTGAGGAGTCGGTTCAAAGTTCACTTTGCCGTTTTTCAGATATTCGTTTACCTGTCTGAATATAAACGGATTTCCCTCGCAGCCTCTGCCTATCATAACCGCGTCACAACCCGTCATATCAATCATTCTTTTCGCATCCTCGGCACATTTTATATCGCCGTTGCCGATTACCGGAATTGAAACCGATTCTTTTACTTTCTTTATTATATCCCAATCCG
>ENA-OPDD01001923-OPDD01001923.1-human-gut-metagenome-genome-assembly--contig:-NODE-1923-length-13280-cov-2.039471_pt1 | contig 13280 bp, 13 predicted proteins | sample MGYA00241574_ERZ501499 | MGnify/ENA primary metagenome ERZ501499 (study PRJEB25962, sample SAMEA2042576) | human gut metagenome | biome: human gut; feature: human-associated habitat; material: faeces...
AATGTCTTTTTCTGCTTTTTCACTTTTTATTTTCATTAAAAAATGAACACCGGTAGTTTCATTATAAATTTCAATCTTATTATTTAGACTGCTTGTTTGGAAAGCATTTAAGATTGTATTTTGTTTTTTTAAATAATAATTTCTTAAACGATTAATATGTCTTTCAAAATGCCCGTTTTCAATAAATCTAGAAAGTGTATATTGTTCAAAATTTGAAACGGTACATGAATAAAATGAAAGACGTTTATAATATTCATCAGCTAATGATTCTGGTAATACCATATAGGACATACGGATGGTTGATGATAGAGTTTTAGTAAAGGTATTCATGTAGATGACTTTATCGGAAACATCGATACTTTGTAGGGTAGGAATTGGTTTTCCTCCTAATCTTAATTCACTATCATAATCATCTTCAATAATAAAATGTTTTTCAATTTTATTTGCCCAACCTAAAAGTTCATATCTTCTTGAAATTGGCACAACAATACCTGTAGGAAAATGATGAGATGGGGAGATGTGTATTACATCAATTTTCTTTTCTTCTAATTCATTTGGATCAATTCCATATTCATCCATATCCACATATTCAAAATCAACATTCATACTTTTATAAATTTGCGCAGTTTTTGGATAACCAGGATTTTCTAAGCCATATTTAACATCGTTTCCTAAAAGTTGAATAATCAAACTATATAGATATTCTGTACCTGCACCAATAATGATTTGTTCGGGTTTAACATTCATATCTCTAAAATCTTTTAAGAAATTCGCAATGTTTTTTCTTAGTTCAGGAATTCCTCCACAAGGTGAGTTGATCATTAACTCTTCTTGATTATCTCTTAGTACTTCTTTCATGGTCTTGATCCAGGTAGTAAAGGGAAAGATATCACTTTCAGTTTGATTACTAGAAAAATCAGCTAAGTAGTGATTGTGACCACTTGTTAAAATCACTTTCTCTTTATTCATTTGTTTTTTAGAAGGAATATTTTTTAGATCAGTGACATAAAAACCTTTTTTTGGTAATGAATAGATAAATCCTTCTGACATAAGTAAACTATAGGCATTTTCAACAGTAATGATACTTACCCCAAGATTTTTTGAAAAAGGTCTCTTTGATGGTAATCTTTCTCCTGGTTTTATGTTTCCTAAAATAATATCCTTTTTTATACATTTATAAAGATATTCATAAAGAGAATCTGACCCTATATTTGTAAGATTATATGTTAACATAATTGATTCCTCCTTAAACTGACCTTATTGAATATATTTAAATTGAATATTTTAATATGTTCACATTTAAGTATAATAAAAGCCATAACAAAAGTAAATAGGGAGATCAAAAAATGGCAAATGAAAGATATGCATTAAATAAACAATTAGCACAAATGTTAAAAGGTGGTGTTATTATGGATGTAACAACACCTGAACAAGCAAAAATCGCAGAAGAAGCTGGAGCATGTGCTGTTATGGCACTTGAAAGAATTCCTGCAGATATTCGTGCAGCAGGGGGAGTTGCAAGAATGTCTGATCCAAAAATGATTCAAGAAATTCAAGCAGCAGTAAGTATTCCAGTTATGGCAAAATGTCGTATTGGACACTTTGTAGAAGCACAGCTTTTACAAGCAATTGAAATTGATTATATTGATGAAAGTGAAGTTTTATCACCAGCTGATGATGTTTATCATGTCAACAAAAGAGAATTTGAAGTACCATTTGTTTGTGGAGCTAAAGATTTAGGAGAAGCACTTCGTCGTATCAATGAAGGGGCAAGCATGATTCGTACAAAAGGAGAACCAGGAACAGGAGATATCGTTCAAGCCGTTCGTCATATGAGAATGATGAATAAACAAATTGCCCAAATTTCGGCTCTTCGAAAAGATGAACTTTTCGAAGTTGCAAAACAATTACAAGTACCATATGAACTTGTAGAATATGTTCACAATCATAAAAAATTACCAGTTGTTAACTTTGCTGCTGGTGGAGTTGCAACACCTGCAGATGCCGCATTAATGATGCAATTAGGAGCAGAAGGAGTCTTTGTTGGTTCAGGAATCTTTAAATCAGGAAATCCTGAAAAACGTGCAGCAGCAATCGTTAAAGCTGTCACAAATTATACGGATGCTAAATTGATTGCAAAATTATCTGAAGATTTAGGGGAAGCAATGGTTGGTATTAATGAACAAGAAATTGAAATTTTAATGGCTGAAAGAGGTAAATAATGAAAATTGCGGTTCTTGCTTTACAAGGAGCTTTTATTGAACATGAAAAAAAGTTAGAACAATTAGGAGCGACTTGTATCGAATTAAGACAAAAAAGTGATCTTGATCAAGATTTTGATGGACTCGTATTACCTGGAGGCGAAAGTACGGTTCAAGGAAAGCTTTTAAAAGAATTAGATATGTTTGATGATTTACAAAAACGTATTCAAGATGGTTTACCAACACTTGCTACATGTGCAGGACTCATTTTATTAGCTGATAGAATTGTTAATCAGGATCAAACTTACTTTTCTACAATACCTATGACGGTTAAAAGAAATGCCTATGGTAGACAACTAGGAAGTTTTCACACCATTGAAGAAATGAAAGGAATAGGAAAAGTACCTATGACTTTTATTCGAGCACCTTATATCGAAAGTGTACAAGAGGGTGTTGATATTCTTTCTAAAGTGAATGACAATATTATTGCTGTTCAATATAAAAATCAACTAGCACTTGCATTTCATCCTGAACTTGATGAAGATGATTCAATTCATCAGTATTTTATAAATATGATCAAAAAGTCTACGATGTAGGCTTTTTTCTTATATAATAAAAAAGAGGTGAATAAAATGGATCATCATCTAGAAATTGTTAAAACAAATATTAAATATCCTATTGTTTTTTATAATCATCAATTTAATAAAAGTCGACCAGTAAGTTCCCACTATCATCAAGATATTGAAGTTGTATATGTCGTTTCAGGAAAAGTAGAAGCATGTATTGATGGAAAGAAAGAAATATTTTATCAAGGGGAAATGTTTATTATTAACTCACATAGTGTACATCAATTCAATTTTCCTGAATTTACACATTTATATACATATTTGTTGTCAGTTGATGTCTTTAAAGAATTTCAAATTCAATCTTATTTCTTTAAATTAAAAGCTCCATCAAACAAAGAATGGTTTAAACCTTGGTTAGAAATGAAATATATTCACCATCTTTTACCAATAGAACAACATATTTTAATGTATCAACTTTATCAAAAACTCATACAGGATTGTTTATTAGATAAAAAACAAGAAGAAAACACAAAAGAAATTTATAAAATAATAGAAGAGATAGAAAAAAGATATAACCAAGATTTAACACTTGAAATTATAGCTGAACAATTTCACTTTCATCCTAATTCACTGACCCGCTATTTTAAAAAACAAACAGGAACAACTTTTTATCAATATCTACAAAAAATAAGATTAAAACATGCTTATTATGATTTAATACATACTAACATGAAAATCATTGATATTGCTTTAAATCATGGATTTAAAAATGTAAAATCATTTGAAAATGTTTTTAAAAAAGAATATCATACAACACCAACAAAATATCGAAAAGTTAATAATTGACTATAAATTGTTAAAAAAGGCAATGAATTTCCTTTATAAAAAGAGAATAATAAAAGCAGGAGGAATCAATATGGAATGGTGGAAAAAGAGTGTTGTTTATCAAATTTATGTAAAAAGCTTTCAAGATAGTAATAATGATGGTGTGGGAGATCTACAAGGTATTATTTCAAGACTTGATTATTTAAAAACATTAGGTGTTGATGTATTATGGTTAACCCCTATTTTTAAATCTCCAAATGATGATAATGGCTATGATATTTCTGATTATAGAAGTATTCAAAGTGAATTTGGAACAATGAGTGATTTTGAGGAATTATTAGATAAAGCGCATCAAAAAGATATCAAAATTATTCTTGATTTAGTTTTTAATCATACAAGTGATGAACATTTTTGGTTTCAAGAAAGTAAAAAATCTAAAAATAATCCTTATCGAGATTATTATATTTGGAAAGAAGGAAATGAGGGAGATGTTCCAAATAATTGGACAAGCTGCTTTCAAGGCTCAGCTTGGGAACTTGATGAAAAGACAAATGAGTATTATTTGCATTTATTTTCTAAAAAACAACCTGATTTAAATTGGCAAAATCCTAAGGTAAGACAAGAATGTATTGATATTATGAATTACTGGGTAGATAAAGGTGTTGATGGTTTTCGTTTAGATGTCATTAATCTTATTAGTAAGGATGAAAGTCAATACTATGTAGACAGTACTATTAAAGGTCATCAAGTATGTGCAAATGGACCACATATTCATGAATATATTCAAGAAATGAATCAAAAAGTATTTTCTAGAAAAGAACTTTTAACAGTAGGAGAAACCCCTGCTGTAACAATCGAGGATGCTAAAAAATATGCTCCTTTAGATAATAAAGAATTAAGCATGGTCTTTCAGTTTGAACTAATGAATGTTGATGGTGCAGAAGTTAATAAATGGACAGATCAAAGATTTTCTTTAAAAGATTTAAAACAAATTATGTCGAGATGGCAAGTAGGAATGTATCAACAGGCTTGGAATTCTTTGTTCTGGAATAATCATGATCAACCACGATGTGTTTCAAGACTTGGTGATACTTCTTCTCCTTTGTGTCATGAAAAATCAGCAAAAATGTTGGCGATATGTTTACATATGATGCAAGGGACACCTTATATTTATCAAGGGGAAGAATTGGGGATGACAAATGTACCTTTTAATTCACTTGATGATTATCGAGATATTGAAACATTCAATAGCTACAAACAACTTGTAGAAATAGAAAAATCGGTAAGTCATGAAGATATGTTACGCTATATGAGAAAATCAAGTAGAGATAACGCTAGAACACCAATGCAATGGAACAAAGAAAAAAATGCAGGGTTTAGTGAACATATTCCTTGGATTATGATGAATCCAAATTATCAAACAATCAATGCTGAAGCAGAAATGAAAGATACAAATTCTATTTTTCATACTTATCAAAAATTAATTCAATTAAGAAAAGAATATGAAATCATTACTTTAGGTAAATATGAGTTAATAATGAAAGATGATGAAAATATTTATGCCTATAAACGTCTTTATCAAGATGAAGAACTTTATGTTTATTGTAATTTTAGTAATCAAGAAGTTGGTTATGATACCTCTATTCTAAATGATGAAAAAATATTAATTAAAAACTATGAAAAGCATCAAAAGGGAACTCTTAAACCTTATGAAAGTATTGTTTTCTATCAAAAAAGCAGAGCTTAGGCTCTGCTTTTACATTAAATATGATATTCCATAGGATAAGTTAAATAATCTAAACGATCTAATTCATCAACTGTAACTACACCAGCAGGTGCAACTAAAACAGTTGGAATACGATTGACAATTGTTGCACATGTATGTTCAACCGTTGCAGGTTTTACAACATGAAACTCTGTATCTGGTTCACCTGTAATTTTCCAATCACACATATCACCATCATCTTCACCATAGACTTTACCAATACATTGTGTTTCAATAACAGGACCTTGGAAAGTTTCTGTTGTTACAACAGCAGCCATTCCAATACAGTTTCCTTTTGGAATTGTTTCACCTAAAGTTGATGAATATAAGTCTGTTTCATGGAAATAAGGAACACATTTTTGTGTTTGAGATTTAATTGTCCATCCCATGCGTGCTGCTAAGGCTTCATTTGAATTCCATACATATGAAGGTTCTAATACTTCAGGATGGGCAATACTTGCTTCAAATTCTTCAGGAGTTAGACCAACACCATGAGCTTTGGCAAGAGCTAATCCATAATCTTCAACATTATAACTTACAGCACCTTCAATCTTTTTAATAGAATGACATCCACCGGCTACTAAACCAACCATATTTACCCAGAAGACATCTTCCATACCACTACCAACAAAAGTACATCCATTTTCTTTTGCAATAACATCTAATTGATTTGTACGAACTGGATCTGTTGTCCAACTATATGTTGCTTCTTCACATGTAGAAATAACACTAATTCCTCTTGACAAACATTTTACATAATGATCGAAGCAATCACTGACTAAACTAAATAAAGTAACAACGGCAATATCAGGATCTGTTTCATCTAAAACTTTATCTGCTTGATTAGAAATGCATACTCCTGTTTTAACACCAAGTTCTGCAAAATCACCAATATCCATTCCTACAATTGCGGGATTTGTATCGATAGCACCAACAATCATAGCTCCATTTTCATAAAGATAACGGATGATGTATTTTGCCATCTTTCCACAACCATATTGTACAACTTTAACCTTTTCCATAATTCATGCCTCCTATTTCTTTCACTTACATCATAGACTCTTATCCAGGAAGAGAGTCAACTATTTTTCAAAAGAAACAGGAACTTGTAATCTTAAAAACATGGAACGTTCATGATGATCAAAAATACTGAGTTCACTTAAGACTTCACAAATATAATCTCCACATATTGTAAGATGATTCATCTTACAATAATCAAGAAGACGTTTTGCATAATCTATTTCTTGATGAAAATCATCAAGATAAATACAAGCATACATTCCATTTTCAATCACTCGTATTTCTTTTTCAGGAAAATGATCATCCACAAAAACAAAAATACGATCTGAAATAAACTCTTGTTTTAAAAATCGTTCTTTATTAAGAAAAGTTCCCGCATTACAATAATAAATTTGGGGATAATGATGTGCAATCAAATCATTTTTTAATTGGGTTAAAAGATATTCATAAACATTTAAATCATGTTCATAGAAATTAATATTAGTATGCATGACATAGATCCTTCTTCGATCAATATATTCTAAAGTAATTGTCCCGCTTGGGGGTGATTTACGATATCTTTCCAAACTATAAATCGTTCTTGAAATAGCATCTTTAGTTCTTTGTAAATCATTGATTTGTATAGAAAGTTGTTGCTTTTTTTTAATTAGAATTGCTTCAATTAAATTAATATCTTCTTTATCAAGAAGTTCCTTAATTTCTTTAAGATTCATTTGCAGTTCTTTCATATATTGAATCAAATCCAAACGTGCATTTTGTTTAATATCATAATAGCGATAATTTGTCTCAGGATTAACATAAACAGGCTTCAATAAATCAAGTTCATCATACAACCTTAATGTTGTTACCGTGATATGATTCATTTTGGCCATTTCACCAATACTTAAATAATCATTATTCATAGTATTCACCTCAAATTCATTATATCAAACTCTCATGTTACATAAGAGTTATTTTAATAATTTAGGTAAAAATAGACAAATAATCTTATATTTATAAGAGATTTCCTTTTTTACAAAAGATTATGTACAATAGAGATAGTTTTAATCTTAAGAAAATCTTTAGAAATATAAAAAGAAAATATTTATAAATCATCTCTATACTTTAAGGCAAGAGGTGAGGAAGATGGAAAGAATAAACAAAATCATTTTAATAAGCTGTGTATATGCAGGTTATATATGTATTAGTTTTGCATTGTTTTCAATGCTTAGATAAGGAGTTAAAAAGGGAATGGAAAAATATCATGTATTAGTTGTCGAAGATGACAATGAAATTGCCAATGCAATTAAAATTTATTTACAAAATCAAGGATACGATGTGTATGTTGGAAATGATGGCCTTGAAGGTTTAGAAATTGTGGAAAAAGAAACAATTCATCTTGCCATTGTTGATATTATGATGCCACGTATGGATGGTTTAACAATGGTCGCAAAGTTAAGGGAAAAATATGATTTTCCAGTGATTTTTCTTTCAGCAAAATCAGAAGATATTGATAAAATCATGGGACTTAATTTAGGTGGTGATGATTATGTTACCAAACCATTTGTACCGATGGAATTGATGGCACGTGTTCGTTCCCATCTAAGACGTTATGGACGTTATTTAGATGCGACAGCACCCAAAGAAAGTGATTCTATTTATCTTTGTGGTGGTCTTGAACTGAATGTAGATACTAAAACTGTTTCAGTTGATGGCAAAAAGGTAAAAGTAACACCAATCGAATTTAAAATCTTAGAATTATTAATGAAAAATGCGGGAAAGGTTTTTTCTGCCGATGATATTTATGAACGTGTTTGGAATGAAGAAGCCATTAATAGTGAAACAGTGATGGTTCATGTTCGTAATCTAAGAGAAAAAATAGAAATTAATCCTAAAAAACCACAATATTTAAAAGTTGTTTGGGGTGTTGGATATAAAATTGATAAACAATAGGAGGAAACATGAAAAATAAAAACAGATTACTTAAAATACTTTTATTTTCTGTATTGATTATTGCCTCATTAGTCACGTATTTAAGTTATGGGGTAAAAGAAAAAACGACTTCGACTAAACTTGATTTTGATAATAATCGAAGTAGAATTACCGAAATACTTACAAGTAAAAGTATTTTATTAGATATGAAAATACAAAGAAGAAAAGGAAATTATGATTTACTTCATTATTATGTTACAGGTGATGATATTGATCAACTAAATGTTTATGATGATTATTCTTTAAAAGATGTTTTTAAAGATTATATTTATAATTTAGAAGATGAAAATAATTATGAAACAAAAGGAATCAAATATTATGTTTATGATAAAACAGATGAAAAAATCTTTTTCACAAATTCTAAAAAGAATTTAAAAAAAGCATTTGAAACTCAAGATAAAAAAGTATTAAATGACTATCAATGGTATACAACCATTGATTATGATGAAAATGGAAATGTTTCTCTTGAGGGAAATCAAACCAGCGATTGGGAAGGAGCCTTCTACAATACATCCTTTGATCAACTTTTTAAAAATAATTATTTAGATGAAGGTAACAGTAACACCATTAATCAAATTACACTAAAAAATCCAACAAACATTAAAGTATTGATTGCGATACCTAAAAAATTACCAACAAATTGTTATTTAGAAGAATTATGTTCTAAACAAGGATCCATTTCTGATGTTTTAATAACCTATGTCTTTATCATTATTGCAGTTCTTGTGATTTTTATGTTATTTGTGCCAGTCAGAAAACTGATTGAAATTGAACCTTTTAAAACAGTTGTTAAAGTTAAATTATTCTTTATGTTCTTTATTTATATTATTTTAATTGAAATGTGGCTTGCTGGCATGACAGAAGTATTAAGGGCCTCTTGGCAAGGAACTTTTGCTTGGATGCTAAGAGAAAGGGGAATGGCTGGTGCCGGTGTTGCGATTGAACCGATTATCAATGTAGGTGGTTGGTTTGTTTTCTATGCCATGATTATGTATTTTATCTTTTATATCAAATCTATTCTTGTTTTTGGTAAAGACTTTATTAAAGAACATACGCTTGTTTGTAGTGCTTATCACTATTTTAAAGATGAAATTAAAAGCTTAACACAATTTGATTTAAAGAATCAAAAAGGAAATATCATTCTTAAAATAGGTTTAATCAGTGGCATTTGTATTGAAGGAATTCTATTATTTATTTATTTTTTTATGGGAATTATAGGAAATCTTTATTATATTAGTCCACGTATTTATCTTATTTTAACATGTTTTATTTCTTTGATTTGTGCCATCATTATTATGTTGATTTCTAAAAAGCTACTTTCAAAAGTAAGCAATGATTATCAAGTTCTTTTACAATCAGCCAATCATTTAGCTCAAGGTGAATTTAATGATAAAATCAATCAAGATCTTGGTTTATTTAATTCCTTAAAAGATGAACTTAATTGTATCAATGATGGTTTTAAAGATGCGGTAAGTAAAGAAGTCGCATCACAAAAGATGAAAACAGAATTGATTAGCAATGTTTCTCATGATTTAAAAACACCTTTAACATCTATTATTTCCTATATTGATTTATTAAAAAATGAAGATTTATCAAAAGAACAACAAGATGAATATATTGATATTTTAGATCGTAATACTAAAAGATTAAAAACACTTATTGAAGATCTATTTGAAGTATCTAAAGTCAATAGTGGTAATATTCAATTAAATCCTATAGATTTAGATATTCATGCCTTATTACAACAAGTTCTCTTTGAATATCAAGAACAATTTGAACATCATCATTTAAATCTAAAAAATGATTATGAAAATAAAAAAATCATTTGTCATTTAGACAGTGAAAAAACTTATCGTGTTTTAGAAAATTTATGTCAAAATATCTGTAAATACGCTTTAGAACATACACGAGTTTATTTACAAATCGTTGAAACGAATCAACAAGTCATTGTCGTTTTCAAAAATATTTCAGCCCATGAAATATCTAATCCAGGTGATTTAACAGAAAGATTTGTACAAGGAGATGCTTCACGTAAAAGTGAAGGATCTGGTTTAGGACTTGCCATCTGCAAAAGCTTTGTGGAGGTTCAAGGTGGAACTTTTGAAGTGAATGTAGATGGTGATCTCTTTAAGACAACAATTATCTTTCCTAAGAAAATAGAAAATGATTAAAAAGGTTATTCCCTGGATCTTACTCTTTCTCCTTCTTCTTATAATCAATACAGAAATGATTTTTATGATTTATGAAGCTATCTCATTTTTGAGATAGTTTTTCATAATTTGAAAATAAAATTAAAAGATTAAAAAATAAGTATAATACTTTTGAAAGGATGAAAGTATGAAATTTAAGTTTTCAATCAAACTAGCAATTATTTCTTTAATTGGAAATATTATTATCGCTATAGGTGTTTCAACATGTCGTATATCACAAATGGGAATTGATCCATTTACCTCAATGACAACAGGGATTAGTGGTTTATTAAATATACCTTTAGGTGTTTTTCAAGGAAGTATTAATGCGATCTTATTTTTAGTTTTAATTTTATTAAGTAGAAGTAATTTAAAATATTTAAATATTGGTGCCATTATTAATATGTTTTTACTCGGTTTCTTTGTACAATTCTTTAATAATGTTTATTGTCAATTATTTAATGTTTCTTCACCAGACGTTATACCATTTTCATTACCAATGAAATTCGTGGTTTTAGCGATTGGTATTTTATTTGTTACACTTGGATGTTCTTTATATATCACATCAGATCTTGGAACAGGATGTTATGATGCTTTATCTATTTATATGGCAGATGTGATGTCACCATCTTATTCAGTATGTCGTATTATGACAGATGTTATTTGTGTTTTCATTGGGTTTATTACAGGTGGACCATTAGGAATTGCGACAATTATTTTAATGTTTGGAACAGGTCCATTAATTAGTACATGGAATAAATTGGTATCAAAACCAATTGTTGAAAAATTTGCCTAAAATATTCCTCGGTAATTGTAGAGTTATCGAGGATTTTTTTGTATAATGGACATGTTATGAAAGAAATAAAAAGAGGAATGAAAAATGGAATACCAATTGCTTTAGGCTATTTATCTGTGTCTTTTTCTTTTGGTGCGATTGCTGTGTCAATGGGATTTAGTGTGATACAAGCAGTTTTGATTTCGCTATTGAATCTTACTTCAGCAGGGCAATTTGCTTCACTAGGAATTATTGCAGGACAAGGGACCTATTTAGAAATGGCAATCGTGGAATTGACCGTGAATATTCGTTATGCGTTTATGTCACTTTCACTTTCCCAAAAAGTAGATGAAAAGTTTAAAGGAATTTATAAATGGCTCTTAAGCTTTTTTATTACCGATGAAATCTTTGCCTTATCGATGCTTGAAGAAAATGTGAGTCGGACTTACTTCTTTGGGCTTGCTTCAATTTCTACGGCAGGATGGATGCTTGGAACAACCTTAGGGGCAATGCTTGGCTCTATTGTACCTACGGTCATTAGTAATGCTTTATCAATTGCTTTATACGCAATGTTTATCGCAATTATTATTCCAGGAATGAAAAAAGATAAAAATATAATTAAAGTAGTAGCTCTTGCAAGTGCTTTTATAGGCGCTGTGTTATTTAATAAGGGGGAAGCACATGGATAAACAGTTTTATATTTATTTAGCGATCATGTCGCTTATTACTTATGCTATTCGTGCGATACCACTTGTCTTTATTAATAAAAAAATTACGAACCCAACCATTCAATCCTTTTTGGATTATATTCCTTATACGGTCCTTGCAGCGATGACCTTCCCAGATATTTTTTATTCAACAGGTCATTTGATTTCTGGAATCGTTGCGACAATCATTATTATTTATGCGTCTTATAAAGAATTAAGTCTCATTCAAGTCGCTTGTATTGGATGCTTTGTTGTAGTAATGATTGAACTTATTTTATAGTATTTGACGCCTTTTAAAGCGTCTTTTTTCTATGTCAAATAATTTTGACATAGAAAAACGTCCTATGTAAAAGATGTTTGATAGACTCTATCAATAGATTATGAAAAAATGAAAATGAAAGGAGAAAGAAAATATGGAAATAGGTAAAAAACTAAAGGAGGCACGTTTAAATAGGGATTTGACTCAAGAAGTCATTGCTGAAAAACTAAATGTTTCTCGTCAAACAATATCCAATTGGGAAAATGAAAAATCTTATCCTGATATTATAAGTGTCATTGAGTTAAGCAACCTTTATTCCATAAGTCTTGATGATTTATTGAAAGGGGACGATGCAATGATGGAACATTTACAAGAAAGCACAAACGTTGTTAAAAGTAATCAAAAACTATTAAGAGCGATTATCTTAAATATTATTGTGGTAATCTTATTGGTTACACTAGGAATGCTTTTACCAAGTAAAAGTTATTATTTAGTGATGATCTTTTGTCTTGCTATTGTGAGTTCATCATTGTTGCTTTATCAAATGATTAAACGTATTTAAGGAGGAACGGATCATGGAAGTAAAAAGTATTTTAGCGATTATATGTGCGGCTATTGCACTTGTTGGGGGAATTGAAACAGTTTATCAAATTTATCAATTAACGGTGATTGATGCCACAATTCGTGGTTTAAAACATCCTAAACTATGGGGATTACTCGCAAGTAATGGAAATAATTCAAGTGGTTTATTACTTTATTTGATAGGAAGAAGAAACTATCCTATAAATTCTATTGATTCTAATCAAAAAATAAAAATGATTCAAAGAAAAAAAGCAGCAGGAATCTCTTTATGTTTTATGGTTGTAGGAATCCTTGGGTTGATTTTAAGTATAAGTATAAGTTTATAATTTTTAGCACTCATCTATTGACAGTGCTAAAAACAAGAGCTATAATGTATTTAGAAATTAGGAAAGGTATTAATAAAGAACCTAGTTTCAAGAG
>ENA-OPDD01001929-OPDD01001929.1-human-gut-metagenome-genome-assembly--contig:-NODE-1929-length-13267-cov-2.651226_pt1 | contig 13267 bp, 18 predicted proteins | sample MGYA00241574_ERZ501499 | MGnify/ENA primary metagenome ERZ501499 (study PRJEB25962, sample SAMEA2042576) | human gut metagenome | biome: human gut; feature: human-associated habitat; material: faeces...
GGCTGTCATCAAGGTCGGTGCTGCTACCGAAGTCGAGGCCAAGGAACGCAAGCACCGCATCGAGGATGCCGTGCGCAACGCCAAGGCCGCTATCGAAGAGGGCCTGCTGCCCGGCGGTGGCGTGGCGCTCGTCCAGGCTGCCAAGAAGGCCGAGTCCGCAGAAGCCGTCACTTCGCTGACCGGCGAAGAGGCCACCGGTGCCGCCATCGTGTTCCGCGCCATCGAGGCCCCGATCAAGCAGATCGCCGAAAACGCTGGCCTGTCCGGCGACGTGGTGATCGACAAGGTCCGCTCCCTGCCTGACGGCCAGGGCCTGAACGCGGCCACCAACGAGTACGAGGACCTGCTGGCCGCAGGCGTCACCGACCCGGTCAAGGTGACTCGTTCCGCTCTGCAGAACGCAGCTTCCATCGCTGGACTGTTCCTGACCACCGAAGCCGTGGTGGCCAACAAGCCGGAACCGCCGGCAGCCGCTCCGGCAGCTGGCGCCGACATGGGCTACTGATCGAAAGACCGGAAGCTTCCATAGGCTCAAATAGCTGATATGAGGCCCGCTTCCCGATGGGGAGCGGGCCTTTGCTTATCTGGAAGGCGCCTTACGCGCGCTTTCTACTGCGCGAACAAACGCGACGCCTGCATTTCGGTCTCCGAATACAACGTGGAGGCCTGCATCAATGCGCGCTGGATTGATTCAAGCGACTGCTCCATCTGCTGCTGCGCGGCACGCCACTGTTCGGCGACCGCTGTGAACTGCGTCGCAGCCCCGCCGCGCCAAACGCTCTGCAGATTGTTGAGATTGCCGTACATGCCCTGCACGGCCTGTCGGATGGATTGGATGGAGGCGTTGACGGCGGCGCTCGAGGACTGAATCTGCTCGCTGTCGACTTGATACTGTGGCATGTGCCGGTCCTTTCAATGATGATTGGTGTGTTTCTCCATGCGATCGCGGTTGGCGCAACCGGACGGTACAGTGGATGCTATGTCATCAGTGAGCGTGTGCAACGAAAAAAACGGAGCTGTGGTCGGAGAACATATGCATTTGGGTTCCGTCGGCGTGTCGCGAAACGGCGGCAGAACGGCAAAAGGTTGGAATATCGCGATTTGCATGTTGCTGGCGAGCGTGCTGGGTTTGTGTTTGATGCTGTGGATAACTCCGCCGGTCCATGCGGATGACAGTGCCGGATTGGGCATTACAGCCACGGACGACATCACCGACACGCAGAATCTGCTCGGTTCGAATGTCTCGGAGATCACGGACGCCATCAACCAGACGAAAAAGGAGACCGGCGTCACCGTCCGTTTGGTGTATCTGGACAGTTTCAACGCCAAGGGCAAGCCGGATAAATGGGTGAGCGCGCTGCTGGAATCGTTGAACCCGAAACCGAATACCGTGATGTTGGCGGTTGCCTCGAATGACGGCAATCTGGTGGTGGCCGTGTCTTCGAACTCGGAGGAATGGCTGAAGAAGAAGTCGACCGTCGACGCGCTGTCCGATGCCGCGCAAAAACCGTTGATGGAAAGCGATCCGGACTGGGCGAAGTCCGCGACCGACATGATGAATCAGATTTCGGTGCAGAAAAAGACCTCGACTTCGTCGCGGACCATATGGATTGGCGTGGGAGGATTCGCCGGCGCGCTGCTGCTTCTGGTGGTGATTCTGGTGGTGTTCCATATCCTGCGCAAGAAGGGCGTGATCGGGCATCGGCGTAAGGGCCGCCATAGCGGCCGTCATGGTGCGGTCGCCGAACGTATTCAACCGGTCAAAGAGTGGGGCGCCGAATCGGAAAACGAGGATTATGTCAATCCGGATACCGCTTCAACGCAAGATTCAGAATCCGTTCAGGAAACATCCAGTGAAGGGAGCGATGCTTAAGCCATGAGCAAGCCTATTGAAGCATCCATTGTCGTTGTCGATGACGAGCCGTCCATCCGAGAGCTGCTGGTGGCATCCCTGCATTTCGCCGGTTTCGAAGTGAACACGGCCGCTTCGGGATCCGAAGCCATCGAGGTCATCGAAAGGCTGCAGCCGGATCTGATCGTGCTTGATGTGATGCTTCCGGACATCGATGGGTTCACGGTGACCCGACGCATCAGGCAGGAAGGCATCACCACGCCGGTGCTGTACCTGACCGCTCGCGATGACACCCAAGACAAGGTCATGGGGCTTACCGTGGGAGGCGACGACTATGTGACCAAGCCGTTCAGCCTCGAAGAGGTCGTGGCCCGAATCCGCGCCATCCTGCGTCGCACCCAGCAGCAGGTGGAGGACGATCCGATCATCCGTGTGGGCGATCTCGAAATCAACGAGGACTCGCACGACGTGTCCCGAGCCGGACGGCCAATCGACCTGAGCCCCACCGAATACAAGCTTCTTCGCTACCTCATGGACAATGAAGGCCGCGTGCTGTCCAAGGCGCAGATTCTCGATCACGTGTGGCAATACGATTGGGGCGGGGACGCGGCCATCGTCGAATCGTACATCTCCTATCTTCGCAAGAAGGTCGATGGCATCGTCATCGAGGATGAGAACGGCGACAAGCACAAGGTAACGCCGCTGATCGAAACCAAGCGCGGCATTGGCTATATGATTCGCGCTCCCAAGAACTAGATTCAGCCATGAGCAAGAATCCCAATTCGCCGTCCACGGGCCACGCCTCCAATCCTTCGGCCATTCCGGCCCCCATACAGCCTCCCCGGTCGCTGCCGAAGCAGAACAAGGTATGGAGCCGTTTCACCCGCAGGATTCAAGCGATTCCGCTGAGCACGAAACTGGTCACCTGCATCATCGTGCTGCTGACCATCGGCACCATCGGCATCTCCTTTTCCATACGTACGTTGGTGGGCAATTATCTGCTGCAGAAGACCGATACGCAGCTGATCAACCAAGCCCAGCTGATTTTCAACAGCATGGACTCGCTCAGCAGCGACACCGGCGATGACGGGCGCAGCCTCATGAACACGTATTACGTGGAGGTGCGCGACAGCGAATACAAAAGCACGGGTGCCGGATCGGTGCCCATGCTCCGTGACGGAGTGGTTTCGGAACCAAGCCTGCCGGCCGACGGCAGCATCGACGGCGTCACTCTTGGACAGCCATTCACGACACGTGCGGTGGTGCACATCACCACAAGCCGCACCCCGGATCATTCCATCATGCAGGCCGCGCAGTCGCCATGGCGTGTTGTCGCGTTGCCTTGGAACGAGAAGACACGGACCGGGCAAGTCAAGGACAGTGGCGTCGTGTTCATCGGCCTGTCGCTGAGCGATCAGATCGACACGGCCAACACATTGACGCGATTCTGCGCGATGGTGGGCATCGCGGTGGTGTTGATCGGCGCGATACTCGGCACCATTCTGGTGCAAAGCACGCTCGCGCCCTTGAAGCGGATTGAAAAAACCGCCGCGAAAATCGCCGCGGGAGATCTCAGCCAACGTGTGCCAGACCTGCCGGAAAGCACGGAGGTCGGCTCTCTGTCCATGTCGCTGAACACCATGCTGACACGCATCGAGGAGAGCTTCCACGCGCAGGAAGAGACCACCGAAAAAATGAAGCGGTTCGTCTCGGACGCCAGTCACGAATTGCGTACGCCGCTCGCCGCCATTCACGGGTACGCCGAGCTGTACAAAATGCAGCGCGACATGCCTGGGGCTTTGGAGAGGGCTGACGAATCCATCGAACATATCGAGGCATCCAGCGCGCGTATGACGGTTCTGGTGGAGGACCTGCTGTCTTTGGCTCGTTTGGACGAAGGACGTGGCATCGACATCACGCAGCAGGTGAAGCTGACCTCCGTGGTGTGCGACGCAGCCGATGACCTGCATGCGCTCGACCCCGACCGCGGCATTTCCTGCGGACAGGTCGTGCTCCAACCAGGTACCGATATGGACCATCCCGCCCAATTCGCCTTCCAAAATGGCCAGATGCCCCAGATTGAGTTGAAGGGTGATGCTTCGAGACTGCGTCAAGTGGTCACCAACATCGTGGGCAATATCCACCGGTATACGCCGGCGGACTCGCCTGTGGAGATCTCCATGGGTGTGCTCCCCGCGTCGATCAGTCCCGAATCCCTATCCCGTATGCCGTCCAACGAGCAGTCGCTTCGCCATCTGGTCGAAGCCATCGAAGTGGGGCAGTCCATGCAAGTGGGTATGAACTACGCGATTGTGCGATTCAGCGACCACGGTCCCGGCGTGCCGCCGGAGGCACGGTCGAAGATCTTCGAACGTTTCTACACCGCCGACCCGTCGCGTGCGCGTCAGAAGGGCGGTACGGGACTCGGCATGGCAATCGCGCAATCCGTGGTCAAGGCGCATCGTGGATTCATCTGCGCATCCGGCAGCGAAGGAACGGGACTGACCCTGACGGTGGTGCTGCCGATCGCCCCGGTCGAACCCAAGCCGCAGCCGATTACGGCGAGCGAGAATCGAAAAAACGAAAAAAAGAATCGCAAATCAAAGAAATAACGCTCTTTTCCGTCGGGAAAGCAGACGCTATCGGCGCGGAAGGATGGGTGCGGCCCACCTCTTGCGCTAAACTGTATCTTTGGTTTGAAAATGGGCGAATGGTTTTACCTATTCGCGTGAAGGTATCTGATCAGCAAAATGTGAGGTGACAATGCCGAGCGGACGTGTTCGTTGGTTTGATGCGAACAAAGGCTATGGTTTCATTCAGACGGGTGAGAGCACGGATGATGTGTTCCTGCCCGCTGCCGCCCTTCCCGAGGGCGTGAAGACGCTGCGTAAGGGCGCCAAGGTCGAGTATTCCGTCATTGATGGTCGTCGTGGGCCGCAGGCGATGGGAGTGACGCTGGTTGCCTCGGCCCCGTCGCTGGTTAAAGCCACCCGTCCGAAGCCGGACGATATGGCCGCCATCGTGGAGGATCTGATCAAGCTGCTTGACTCCGCGGGCAATCAGCTTCGTCGACATCGCTATCCTTCACCGGCTGAAAGCAAGAAGCTCGCCACGCTTCTGCGCGCGGTCGCCGACAATTTCGACGTACAGGAATAGAGTTTCATGTCCGATACCACAATGGATCCCAAGGCAATCGCCCAAGCGGTCGCTGTCACAGTGTCCGACGAGGACGGTCAGGTCGGCGACTTCGTGGAAGCCATCGACCTGGGAGACAACGTCACCGATTTCCGCTTCGAATCCCGAGTACGCGGCTACGAAGGCTGGCAATGGTCGGTCACGTTATACCATGATGTCGAACTGGACCATTGGACGGTCAACGAATCATCCCTGGTCCCGACCGACAAGGCCCTGCGTCCGCCAAAATGGATTCCTTGGAAGGACCGTCTCGAGCCGGGCGATTTGGCGGTGACCGATTCAATCGGCACCGATCCCGATGACCCCCGCATGGAAGAGGGCTTCCGCAAGACGCAGGATGCCGAAACATCGGACGATACGGACGACAAACCGTCAGTCGCGGATGAAACCGTACAGGAACCGGCGATGGATGGAAACGCTTCGGATGAGTCTGAGAAGACGGACGTTTCGGAGGATTCCGAACAGCCTGTGACGTCCGAAGAGGATGTCGAAGAGGCGGTCGAGGAATTCGACCTGTCCCGCAGGCACGTGTTGACTCCGCTTGGCCGGTCGCAGACCGCAAAACGTTGGTACGAAGGCCCACATGGGCCAAAATCGCTATCCACCAAGACGGCCGACGGCAATCCTTGCTCCACATGCGGATTCTTCATTCCGCTGAAGGGTGAGTTGAACCTGCTGTTCGGCGTGTGCGCCAACAAGTGGAGCCCGGATGACGGCAGGGTCGTGTCCATCGATCATGGCTGCGGAGAGCATTCCGAAATCGATCCACCGGAGCCGTCGCATCTGTGGGTGCAGTCGAAGCCGGCGTTCGACGACATGCATATCGATATCATCGCCCAGGCGCCGCGTGACGAGCGGGGCTCCGTGGAGCTGATCGAACAGCTTTCGTCCGATGACGACCATAATCCGAATGAGGATGAGGAAGGTTCGGACGCGGACATCGAAGCCAACACCATCGACGACGACGCCAGCCAAGAGGATGTGCTTGAGCATGTGGCCTCCGACGATGCGCCTGAAGTAGAGACCACCGTCACCGTGGTCGACGAGAATAAGCCGGAAACGTCGGACGATACCGAATCGGCTGATACGGCTGCCGACTGAATCGGACGAGCCAGTCGAACAGACTGAACAGGTTGATTCCGCCGATTCCGTCAATTCCGCCGGGTCGGTTGAGCCGGTTGAACAGATGGATGAGACGGTAGTTGAGCCGACTGCTGAAACCACCGAGCAAACGGAAAACAAATCGATGGAAGACGAATCGGCGGAAACCGAGTCAACAGAAGCCGAGTCGGCGGAAACCGAACCGGCGGCGGCTGAAACAACGGAAAGCGAAATGACGGAAGCTGATTCGTCGGCTCAAGCCGAATCCGACGAATAATCGTCATCGTATATGAGAGGGCCACGTACCTGAATGTGTACGTGGCCCTCTCATATCTTGTTTTCTTTTTTATGCGGTCAGTGCACGACGGTGACGGTGCAGTCTGCGAAGTTGATGATCTGCTTGGAAACCGATCCAAGGAAATGCGCGTCCAGACCGGACAAGCCGCGCGAACCGACCACTAGATGACGTGCGTAGCGGGAAGCCGCGATAAGCCCCTTCGAGGCGGGAATATGGAAAGCGTGCGATTCGATTTGGAAATCGTCGGGAATGTTCGCTGATGAAACCTGAACCGAATCGAGCAATTCATCAAGCATGCGTTCCGCCTGCGCCTGGCCGACGGAGATGGGAGCGACGGCGTTCTCATACCCTTTGACCACGCCCAAATCTTTCAGCTGCCAGCAGAACATGACCTGCAGGGGAGCGTGATGCAAGGCCGCGAAATCGATGGCGAAACGCAAAGCGTGTTTGGAGGTCTCCGAACCATCAACGCCTACAACCACCGGACGCTGGTTCCGAGGCAGGGGAGAACCTGGCATCGTGTAGGAGACCGTTTCCTCGGTCGGCGTAAGCGCATTGGCGATGGCGTCCTGCACGGATGCCTCTTCATCATCGAGGATACGCACCACGGTGACGGGCACCTTCGCCTCCTCTGCAAGAGAAGCGGAAAGCGATCCCAGAAACCATCGTGCCACGCGTCCAAGCGAACGACGTCCGACGACGATCTGTTGGGCGTCCTTGCCGATTTCCAGAAGCGCTGCCGTTCCGGTGGCTTTGACGGAGGTGAGTTTGACGCGGTTCTCGTCAATCGTCATGCCTTGCGAGGCCTGGGCCACCCATTCGCGCAGCCGACGGGCGATATCATGACGCATCTGCGCCCATTGCTCCTCATCTTCCGGCTGGGATCCCATATCCCATGAATGGGTCCATGCGTAGACCGCATTCACCTGCTGTCCGGTCAGCGATGCTTCGCCAAGAGCCCAACGCAGGGCTGCGAAGGATTCATCGGACCCGTCGACGCCGACGACGATGTCGCCTCGGTGGGAATCCATCACATCATTCGATTGCAGGATGGTGTCGCTCATTTGGTGACCTCCTTGGTCGTTGCCATAAGTCAAGCATATCCGTTCCTTTGCGTCCATAGCGCAATTTACGCGCCGGCGGAATAAACGTCACCGCGAATCGGTAGAGTGTTGAAGGACTAACAAGAGTGGAAGGACAAGCATGTTCGAACGGTTTACCGACCGTGCGCGACGCGTGATTGTGTTGGCGCGACACCGCGAAAAACGTTGGAAAAACCGCGACACGCGCGAATTCCATATGTTCACCCCTGATGCTTAGATAAAGAAGTTGCCTGATTTTAGGGCTCGCAAATTGTAATTCAAAAAGCGAGCGTGGCACAGCGGCTCACTCCGGTGAGAAGCTGCATGGCTGCGCACTGATGTGGTATGGCCACGGAACTTCCACGGTTCCGGGGGTCTTCTGCGCCGGTGCCCTTGGAAGCAGGCTGGTAAACAGTAAATAACGAATCGCTAGAAAGGGCGGAAGGCAATGGCGGGACAGAAAATCCGCATCAGGCTTAAGTCCTATGACCATGAGGTCATCGACCAATCGGCGAAGAAGATCGTCGAAACGGTGACGAACGCGGGCGCAACTGTGGTTGGCCCGGTTCCGCTCCCGACCGAGAAGAACGTGTTCGTCGTTATCCGTTCTCCTCACAAGTACAAGGATTCTCGCGAGCATTTCGAGATGCGCACTCATAAGCGTCTCATCGACATTGTGGACCCGACCCCGAAGGCCGTGGACTCCCTCATGCATATTGATCTGCCCGCAGACGTGAACATCGAGATCAAGCTGTAAGGGAGGAGGGAACCATTATGTCTAATCGCACTGCACTGCTGGGCAAGAAGCTCGGTATGTCTCAGGTCTGGGACGAGAACGGTTTCTTCGTTCCTGTGACCCTCGTTGACGTGTCCACCAACGTGGTGACCGCTGTCAAGTCCGAAGAGTCCGACGGCTACAAGGCTGTTCAGCTTGGCTACGGCCAGGTTGACCCGACCAAGGTGACCAAGCCGCTCGCCGGCCACTTCGCCAAGGCTGGCGTCACCCCGCGTCGTCACCTCGCTGAGGTCCGCACCGATAACGCCGAAGAGTTCGAGCCGGGTCAGGAGCTGACCGCTGAGCTGTTCCCGGAAGGCACCCTGGTCGACGTGACCGGTACCACCAAGGGCAAGGGCTTCGCAGGCACCATCAAGCGTTGGGGCTTCAAGTCCTATCGTCGTACCCACGGCTCTCACAAGAACGAGCGTCGTCCTGGCTCTGTTGGCGCATGCGCCACCCCGAGCCGCATCCTCAAGGGCAAGCGCATGGCTGGCCGCATGGGTCATGTGACCAACACCGCGCTGAACCTCACCATCGTTTCGTCGGATGTTGAGAACGGCGTGCTGGCTATCAAGGGCGCCATTCCGGGCCCGAAGGGCAGCATCGTTCTCGTCCGTTCGGCAGTGAAGGGAGCCTGATAAATCATGGCAAACGTTACTCTGAACGTCACCGATAACCAGGGCAAGGCCACCGGCACCGTCGATGCCCCGGCTGAGATCTTCGGCTTCTCCGCTGAAGAAGTTCAGTCCCGCATCCCGCTGATCCACCAGGTCGTCGTGGCCCAGCTGGCTGCCGCCCGTCAGGGCACGCACGCCACCAAGACCCGCGGCATGGTTTCCGGCGGCGGCAAGAAGCCGTGGAAGCAGAAGGGCACCGGTCGTGCTCGTCAGGGCTCCATCCGTGCACCGCAGTGGTACCACGGCGGCACCGTGTTCGGTCCGCAGCCGCGCGACTACTCGCAGCGCACCCCCAAGAAGATGAAGGCCGCGGCCCTGCGCTACGTGCTTTCCGATCGCGCCAACGCCGGCCGCGTCGTCGTGGTTGACTTCGGTGTCACCGACACCCCGTCGACCAAGGCCGCCATCGCCGCGCTCACCCCGGTGACTGAGAACAAGTTCACCACCGTGGTGCTCTCTCGCGAGAATGTGAACGAATGGCTTTCCGTTCGTAACATCCCGACCGTTCACCCGATCTTCGCCGATCAGCTCAACACGTACGATGTGGTCACGGCTCAGTACGTCGTCTTCACGAAGGAAGGCCTTGAGGCCTTCGTCGACGCGAAGACCAAGCCGGCCGCCAAGGAGGCCTGATCATGGTCGCTATTCACAAGCCAGCACATGACATCATCCTGAAGCCTGTCGTCTCTGAGAAGAGCTACGCCCTGTCCGATCGCGGCCAGTACACCTTCGTGGTGGCCCCGAACGCGAACAAGGTTCAGATCAAGCAGGCAATCGAAGAGATCTTCAATGTCAAGGTGACGAACGTCAACACCCTCAACCGCGCCGGCAAGCGCCAGCGCACCCGCACCGGTTTCGGCCAGCGTGTTTCCCAGAAGCGCGCCATCGTGACCGTTGCCGAGGGCCAGTCGATCGACATCTTTGGCAACTGAAGGTTAGCCGAGAAAAGTTAAAGGAAGAACTATATTATGGCTATCCGCGTTTATAAGCCGACGACCGCGGGCCGTCGTAACGCGTCCGTCTCGGACTTCTCCGAGCTTACGCGCTCCACGCCTGAGAAGTCGCTGGTTCGCAAGCTCAGCAAGACCGGCGGTCGTAACTCTTACGGCCGTATGACCTCCCGTCATCGCGGCGGCGGTCACAAGCGCCAGTACCGTCTCATCGACTTCAAGCGTTGGGACAAGGACGGCGTGCCGGCCAAGGTCGCTCACATCGAGTACGACCCGAACCGTACCGCTCGCATCGCGCTGCTGCACTACGCCGACGGCGAGAAGCGTTACATCATCGCCCCCGAGGGCATCAAGCAGGGTGACACCATTGAGACCGGCGAGAAGGCCGATATCAAGCCCGGCAACAACCTGCCGCTGAAGAACATCCCGACCGGTACGATCGTGCACGCCATCGAGCTCCGTCCGCTGGGCGGCGCGAAGATCGCGCGTTCCGCCGGTGCCGCCGTGCAGCTCGTCGCCAAGGACGGTGCCTACGCCCAGCTGCGTATGCCGTCCGGCGAAATCCGCAATGTGGATGCTCGCTGCCGCGCCACCATCGGTGAGGTCGGCAACTCCGAGCACGCCAACATTCAGCTCGGCAAGGCCGGTCGCGCCCGTTGGATGGGCAAGCGTCCGTGGACCCGTGGTGAGTCCATGAACCCCGTCGACCACCCGCACGGCGGTCGTACCCGCGGTGGCAAGCCGCCGGTTTCGCCGTGGGGCAAGGGTGAGGTTCGTACTCGTCGTCCGAAGAAGGCTTCGAACAAGATGATTGTTCGTCGTCGCCCGAATGGTAAGAACCGTAAGTAAGGGAGTGTCGAGTAGATGACTCGTAGCATCAAGAAGGGCCCCTTCGTCGACGCCCACCTGCAGAAGAAAGTCGACGAGCAGAACGAGAAGGGTACGCACAACGTCATCAAGACGTGGTCCCGTCGTTCGATGATCACCCCTGATTTCATCGGACACACCTTCGCCGTTCATGATGGCCGCAAGCATGTTCCGGTGTTCGTCACCGAATCCATGGTTGGCCACAAGCTCGGTGAGTTCGCCCCGACCAAGACCTTCAAGGGTCATGTGAAGGACGACAAGAAGGCACGCCGCTAAAGGAGAGTAAGGACACATGGAAGCTAAAGCAATCGCTCGTCACGTCCGCGTGACGCCGCGCAAGGCTCGCCGCATGGTCGACCTCATCCGAGGCAAGAAGGCCACCGAAGCCGTTACCATTTTGAAGTTCGCCCCCCAGGCCGCGGCCCTTCCGGTCCGCAAGGTGCTGGAGAGCGCCATCGCCAACGCTCGCGTCAAGGCCGACAAGGCCGGTGAGCCGTTCCGCGAGAATGACCTGGTCGTCAAGACGACCTATGTGGACGAGGGCGTTACGCTGAAGCGTTTCCGTGCTCGTGCGCAGGGCCGTGCCGCTCGTATCAACAAGCGCACCAGCCACATCACGGTCATCGTTGCCAACAAGGAAGGGGATCGCTGAGATGGGTCAGAAGATCAACCCGTTCGGATACCGTCTGGGCATCACTGAGAGCCATCGCTCGAAGTGGTTCTCCGATTCCAACAAGGTCGGCGAGCGCTACAGTGATTTCGTGCTCGAAGACGACAAGATCCGCAAGGTCATGAACAAGGATCTCGAGCGTGCGGGCGTGTCCCGTATCGTCATCGAGCGTACCCGCGACCGCGTGCGTGTGGACATCCACACCGCTCGTCCGGGTATCGTCATCGGCCGTCGTGGCGCTGAGGCTGAGCGCGTTCGCGCCAAGCTCGAGAAGCTCACCGGCAAGCAGGTCCAGCTCAACATCTTCGAAGTCAAGAACGCCGCGCTGGACGCCCAGCTCGTCGCTCAGGGCATCGCGGAGCAGCTGACCAACCGCGTCACTTTCCGTCGCGCCATGCGCAAGGCCCAGCAGGACGCCATGCGCGCCGGTGCCAAGGGCATCCGTATCAAGCTCTCCGGCCGCCTCGGCGGTGCGGAAATGAGCCGTTCCGAGTTCTATCGCGAGGGTCGCGTTCCGCTGCAGACCCTGCGTGCCCTCATTGATTACGGCTTCTTCGAGGCCAAGACCACTTACGGCCGTATCGGCGTGAAGGTCTGGATCTACAAGGGTGATATGACCGAGCGTGAGTTCGAAGAGCAGCAGGCACAGCAGAGCAACAACCGCCAGGGTCGTCGCGGCGATCGTCGTCCGCGCCGCGGCCAGCGCAACGCTGCTCCGCAGCAGAACGCAGCAGCAGAGGCTCCGGCCGCTGCTGAGGCACCTGCCGCAACGGAAACGAAGGAGTGAGCTGAGAATGCTTATCCCAAAGAGAACCAAGTATCGTAAGCAGCACCGTCCGGTCCGCCGTGGCATGTCCAAGGGCGGCAACGAGATCGCTTTCGGCGATTTCGGTATCCAGGCTCTGGCTCCGGCTTATGTGACCAACCGCCAGATCGAGGCCGCTCGTATCGCCATGACCCGCTACATCAAGCGTGGTGGTCGTGTGTGGATCAACATCTTCCCCGACCGTCCGCTGACCAAGCACCCGCTGGGCGCCCGAATGGGTTCCGGTAAGGGTACCCCCGAGTTCTGGATCGCCAACATCCACCCCGGCCGTGTGATGTTCGAGATCGGCGGCGTGTCCGAGGAAGTCGCTCGCGAGGCTCTGCGCCGCGCCATCGACAAGCTTCCGATGAAGTGCCGCATTATCGCACGTGAAGGTGGTGATATCTGATGGCAGTCGGTACCGCTGATTACGCAATCAAGAATCTGAACGAGAAGACCAACGCAGAGATCGAGGGCTTCCTCAAGAAGTCCAAGGAAGAGCTGTTCAACCTGCGCTTCCAGGCTGCCACCGGTCAGCTCGACAACACTGCCCGCCTCAAGGCGGTCAAGCACGACATCGCCAGGATGTACACCGTCCTGCGCGAGCGTGAGCTCGGCATCAGCCAGGAGCCTGAGGCTACCGAGACCAAGTCGGAGGAGAAGTAAGCATGGCTGATACTACAGAGCGCAACTTCCGCAAGGTTCGTCGCGGTTATGTCGTGTCCGAGGCAATGGACAAGACCATCACCGTCGAGCTCGAACAGCGTTCGACCCACCCGCTGTACGGCAAGGTCGTCCGCTCCACCAAGAAGGTCAAGGCCCATGATGAACACAACGACGCCCACGTTGGCGACCTCGTGAGTATTATGGAAACTCGGCCTCTGAGCAAGACCAAGCGTTGGCGTCTCGAATCCATCATCGAGCGCGCCAAGTAAACAAGTTCGGCAAGGCTCCGCGAGACACCCTGCCTGCGCTGGTATAGGCAGGCAGGG
>ENA-OPDD01001934-OPDD01001934.1-human-gut-metagenome-genome-assembly--contig:-NODE-1934-length-13249-cov-7.750720_pt1 | contig 13249 bp, 10 predicted proteins | sample MGYA00241574_ERZ501499 | MGnify/ENA primary metagenome ERZ501499 (study PRJEB25962, sample SAMEA2042576) | human gut metagenome | biome: human gut; feature: human-associated habitat; material: faeces...
GTGCCGCCACGGTCACCCGCGCGCCCAGTGCCGCCAGCCGCACCGCAAGCGCCCGCCCCACCGGGCCAAAGCCCAGCACCAGCACCGCCGCGCCCCACAGGGTACGGCTGCGCCGTTCCAGCAGAATGCCGATGCAGCCCTCGGCGGTGGGGATGGCGTTATACACGGTCAGCTCCGGGCGGGCAAAGTAATCCACCAGTTCCACCCCCGCCGCCCGGGCGATAGTCCTTGCGCTATCCGTCACCTTACCGCCCAGCGCCAGTGCCCCGGGCTTTGCCATGCCCAGCAGCTGCGCCAGCGGCAGACCAGGCTGTTCCAGCGGGAGCGGCAGCAGGATGCAGTCTGCCTGCGGCAGCTGCTGCACGCCGCCCACCGTATACCCCGCCCGCGCCAATGCACGCCCTGCCGCCGCCTGCCGGGCATCGCTGCCCACCACCGCAAACCGCTTTGTCTGCCTCATGTCGTCATCTCCCCTTTTCCGCTGTGCACCATCCTATGCAGGAAGAGGAAACTGCGTGAGCGGGAAAGATGCTGACCGGCAGAAACAAAAAAAGCTCCCCCGAGGGGGAGCCGTCATCGCGCAGCGGTGACTGAGAGGATTCTTATTTCAGCGCTTCTTCCAGTACTTTCAGCAGATGCGGGATATCCAGCGGCTTTGCGATATGGCCGTTCATGCCCGCATTCAGGGCGTTCTGCTTGTCCTCCTCAAAGGCGTTGGCGGTCATGGCAAAAATGGGGATGCCCGCCTTGCGGGGGTCGGGCAGGGCGCGGATACGCCGGGTGGCTTCGTAGCCGTCCATCCGAGGCATCTGGATGTCCATTAAGATCAGGTCGTACTGCCCGGACACGGACTGTTCCATCTTTTCCACTGCTTCAACGCCGTCTCCGGCGGTATCCACAAGGAAGCCCGCTTCCTTTAAGATCTCTATGGCAATCTCCCGGTTCAGGGCGTTATCCTCCACCAGCAGCAGGTGCTTACCGCTGAAGTCTGCCTTGGGCTGCGGTGCAGTCGTCTGCTCCGGCTGCACCCGGAAGGGCTCTGCCAATACCTTGCGCAGCTCCGAGAGGAAGAGCGGCTTTTCGCAGAAGGCGGTCACACCGGCGGCGCGCGCTTCCTCCTCGATATCCGCCCAGTCATAGGCGGTCAGGATGATGATGGGGCAGCTGTCTCCGATGACCTTGCGGATCTGCCGCACGATCTCGATGCCGTTCATATCCGGGATGAGCCAGTCGATGATATACACGCTGAAAGCATCGCCCTGCTCCACGGCGTACTTCGTGCGGATGACTGCTTCCTTGCCGGAGATGGTCCACTCCGGGCGCATGCCGATCTTGGAAAGCATGGTGCTGACGCTCAGACAGGTGTTGGTGTCGTCGTCCGCCACCAGCGCCCGCAGCCCTTCCAGTTGGGGCAGCTGCTTGATCTCCGCCTTCTGCCCGCTGAGGGGGAAGCAGAGGTTCACGATGAACTCACTGCCCTTGCCCGGCTCACTTTCAAGGGCGATGGTGCCGCCCATCAGGTCCACGATATTCTTGGTGATGGAAAGGCCGAGACCCGTGCCCTGGATGCCGCTGACGGTGGAGCTTTCCTCCCGGGTGAACTCCTCAAAGATGTGCTTCTGGAACTCCTTGTTGATGCCGATGCCGTTATCCTTGATGCGGAATTCGTAATTGCCGCAGCCCTTGGGCGCGCCGGGCTTCTGAGCAATGCGGATGCTCACCATGCCGCCGGTGGGGGTGAACTTGATAGCATTGGAAAGGATGTTCAGCAGCACCTGATTCAGCCGCAGCGGATCGGTGATGATGTCCTCGTCCACCACGTCCATGGTGTCGATGAACAGCGACAACCGTTTGGAACTGATGTTGGGCTGGATGATGGAGCGCACATCGTGCACGAGATCCGGCAGGTGCACTGCCTTTTCCTCGATCTTTACCTTGCCGCTCTCGATACGGCTCATGTCCAGCACATCGTTGATGAGGGAGAGCAGGTGCTGGCTGGAGGTGGAGATCTTTTTCAGGTAGTCCAGCACCTGTTCTTTATTATCAACATGGGTCGCCGCCAGCGAGGTGAAGCCGATAATGGCGTTCATCGGGGTGCGGATGTCGTGGCTCATGTTGAACAAGAACTCCCGCTTGGCGCGGTTTGCCGCTGCCTCGTGCCGGACGGCAAGCTCCAGCTTGCGGTTCTGCTCTTCCAGCTGGGCGTGATACTTCTGCTCCTGCTCCCTTTTTTGCTGCTCCGCAAGCTTCATGGAGCGGCGGCGCAGCGTTTGCAGCACTGCCACACAGATCAGATAGAAGATCAGTGCCGTCAGCAGTGCGCTGCTGAAATTGCGGAACACCGATTTTTCGTCGATATAGAGATACAGATCAAAATTCTGTCCGTTGCTGTACATCCCGAAATAGCAGCCGGAATTTGCCCGGTCGCGGGTGTGGGTCAGAATGTCGGGCGCACCGGCCTTGCGGATGCCCTGCACCAGCGGGCTGTTCGTGGTGTACAGTCCGATGAGGCTCGGGTCGTTTGCGGCGATCACCTTGTTGTCCTGCACGATAAAGATGGTGCCGCTGATGTTCTTCGGGTAGCCGTCCAGCACGCTCTGGATGGACAGGGCTGTCCCCTCCACAAACTCCGGCGGGGTCACCCGGTACGCCAGCAGCACAGCGTCCCCTGCTGCGGCGCGGCGGGTGGCAACATCCACCGCTGTACCATCCTGTAACAGAATGCGCTTGAGATAGGTCTTTTGCGGGTTTTGCAGCACGTTCAGCGCGGCTTGCTCCCGCAGCGATTCCGCAAACTGCGCATAATCGATATTACCATCCGTATATTCGCACAGTGATTCTCCATTTTTGCCCAGTACGGCAATGCCGGTAAGCCAGAGGGATTCCGTTTCTGCCCGGAGGCTTTCGGGGTCGTAAATATCCAAAGCGTCATTTTCGGCCAGCTGCCGCACCGAGACCGCCATCCGGCGCAGCGACTTTGCGGTGATGGTATCGTTATATTTTTCGTAGCTGGTGGACTGCACCTTTACAAAGTTGATGGTGCGGTCAAAGTATTCCTCGGTAGCGCGCATGGACTCCCGCCCGGAGAAGAGGGTGACTGCCAGCAAAAGCAGCACGCCCATCAGTAGGTAGAGCGTCGCCACCCGCATCCCGGAGGGGAACGTTTTCTTGTTACGGTTCAAGGGCGTCCACCTCCAGATATTTTTCCGGGTCCGGCAGATATTTGCCTACGATCTGCTTCATCGTGCCGTCGGCGCGCATGGCGGCAAAGGTCTCGGTCAGCTTTTCGTCCAGCCCGCGGGTGTCGTTCAGCGCAAAGGCCACGCCGATGCCGGTGACCAGCAGCGGCTCCTCCAGAATGCGGAAATTGGCATTGCAATCCTGCATATACCGCAAAATGGCGGCCTCGTGGGCAGCAATGGCGTCCACATAGCCGCAGTTCAGCATGGCGTACTGCACGCTGCGGTCCTCGGCGCTCAACAGTTCACCAAACTGCGGGATGCGGGGGTCGGTGCCGGCGAGGAAGATTTCCTCCGGCTTGGTGGTGCTTTGCACCATCATGGTCTTGCCCGCAAGGTCGGCAAGCGTTTCAATGCCGCTGTCGGCATTGACCGCCACCACCTGACGGCTGACCATATACGGCCCTACCCAGCGGTACAGCTGCTCCCGCCCATCCATGGAAAAGCAACCCCAGATGCAGTCGATAGCACCGCTTTCCACAAGGTTTGTTTTCTGCTCCCAGTCAATGATTTCAAACCGTACCGCATACCCCATGCGGGCAAAGGCCTCGGTGGCAATGTCCACATCAATGCCGGTGGGCGTGCTGTCATTGTTCAGATAGATAAAAGGCGGGTAGTTATCGCTGCCCACCGTAAGCTCGGGCAGCGCTGCCGCCGCCTGTGTTTTGCCGCAAGCGGTCAGCCCGGCTGCCGCTGCCGCCGCGCACACCTTTAAAAAGGTACGGCGGGGTATTTTATGGTTGAATCGCTGTTTTGTCACGCGTAGATGTCCTCACATTACCATTGTAAAATTTCCTGTTTCAGTTCCCCCTGCACGTCCAGCAGACACTGCAGCAGCAGCGGGTTGAAGGCTCCGCATTCGCCGTTCGTGATCATCTGGACAGCCGTTTCGTGCGGGAAAGCCTTTTTATAGCACCGTTCGCTGGTCAGTGCGTCATACACATCCGCCATGGAGACCAGCTGGGCACTGATGGGGATATCGTCGCCCTTCAATCCGTCCGGGTAGCCTTTGCCGTCCCAGCGCTCGTGGTGCCAGCGGGCGATCTCGTAGGCGGTCTGCAACAGCGGCTGGTCTGCAAAGCTTTCAGTCTTTTGCAGCATCTCTGCGCCCAGCATACTGTGGGTCTTGATCACCGCAAATTCCTCTGCGGTCAGCCTGCCGGGCTTGTTCAGGATGGCTTCGTCAATGCCGATCTTGCCGATATCGTGCAGCGCCGACGCCAGCGGGATATTATCCTGCTGCTCGGGGGTCAGGTCGTAGCGGCTGGTCAGCTCCATCAGCCGGTGCAGCAGCGTCTCGGTGATGATGCGAATGTGCCGCACATGAGAGCCGGACTCGCCGTTGCGGAACTCCACGATCTGGCTCAGCACACCCACCAGCACATCGGTGTTCTTTTCCCGTGCGCGGATCTGGTCAGACACCATCTGCACCAGCCGCCGCTGCTTGGCGTACAGCTTGATGGTGTTGGACACCCGGCGGTAGACGATCTTGGCGTCAAAGGGGCGGTTGACATAGTCGCTGGCACCCAGCTCGTAGGCCTTGCGGATGGCTTCCTCCGAGTCGTCACTGGAGATCATGATCACCGGCACGTCCTCGATGGTGTGGTTGGTGTTCATGGTGCGCAGCACCTCAAAGCCGTCCATGACCGGCATATTGATATCCAGCAGCACCAGCGAGATCTGCCCGGCGTTTGCCCGCAGCAGCTCCAGACACTGCTTGCCGTTCTCGGCTTCCAGAATGCGGTAGTCCTCGCCCAGAATGCCGGCAAGCATCATGCGGTTCATCATGGAATCGTCCACCAGCAGGATCACGGGCTTTTCCCCTAAGACATCCTTCTGTGCAGCCAACCGGCTGTCCTGTGTGTCCACCGCCACGGCGTCCTTGTGGTTTTTGGCCTGATACATTATAAGATCTGCCCGGCGCACCACGTTTTCCATAGGGTCGGCAAGGGTCTGCAGCGCGCCGCCGATGCTCAGCGACAGCCGGAAATGGGGGTAGCCCGGCACCACCGTTTGCTGCACGGCGGTGCGGATCTGCTCCAGCTTTACCTTGAAATAATCCGCCGGGATGCCGGGCAGCACCAGCAAGAACTCGTCGCCGCCGTAGCGGATCAGCAGATCTGTTTCCCGGATGCAGCTGCGGATGGCCTTTGCAGCGGTTTCCAGCGCCAGATCTCCGGCGTGGTGGCCGTAGGTATCGTTGCAGATCTTGAAATCGTCGATATCCATCAGGGCGATGCCCGCCGGGCCGAGGTTATTGCGCACCACTTCCTCGTAAAAGCGGCGGTTGTAGGTGCCGGTCAGGGCGTCGTGGTTCAGCCGATGCCGGTAGCGCTTTTCTTTTTCCATGCTCCGGGCAGCGGTCTGGGCAAACTGCGCCTTCTGCTCCTCCATCTGCTGCATCATCCGCAACAGATTATGGTTGGCGGTTTCCAGCGCCTCCCGCTGGGTACGGTTCTGCTGTTCCAGCTTTTCCCGCAGCTTCATATAGGGGGTGATATCCGTGATAGTGCCCACGATATAGCCTTTGCCGTACCATTCCACCCGGTTGGCAGCGTTGGTGACCCAGCGGTAGCCGTTTTTGCCCAACAGCCGAAAGATGTTGTCGCCATTCTTGGCGTAAGTCGCGCTGTTTTCCGCATTCCGGTAGCGCAGCCCGGCCGCCAGATCATCCGGGTGTACCAGCGCTGTATAGCGGTTATCGAACCTTGCCGCAAATTCTTCCCGCTCCCAGCCCAGTATCTCCAGAAAACGGTCGCTGATATAAACAAACGGATAGCCGTTTTCAGGGTCCTCTGCGCAGCAGTGAAAGCCGCCCGGTATATTCTGTGCATAGCGTTCCAGCCGCAGAAATCCTTTTTTTATTGTCTCGTCTGTTTCCATTTTACCTTTCCTGCCTTTTTCTCCGCGCACCGCAGCACGCGGTACCCCCTGTTACCGCAATTTCAAACTTCACCTTCCTGTACACCCCGCTTTTGGGCACACTATAACATTTTGATTTTATCATCAAAACCGCCTAGATGCAAGCATTTTTTGCCAGTTTTGCCAGTGGAAAGGAAACAGTTGTTCCCCTTTACGCCCCTTCCCGTGAAAAGGGTACACCGGAGCGTCCGCAGACGCTCCGGTGTACCGAAAAAACAAATCATTTTTCCGCTGAAAATGCCCAGCAACGACGACGACCGCCGCCAGTGGCGGAAACAGGGAGGAGTTGTTGGGGCAGCGGCCAGCAAGACGCACGTGCCGTCCAAGGCACGATGCGGATGCTGGGTGCCGCAACCCGTAAGAAGCGGAGGGCATTCCCAATCGTTCCGCGCAGCAAAAAAGCCGCCGCACAAAAAGTGCAGCGGCTTTGCGGGGCGTCACCTCACAGCCAGCGCTCTGCGATAATCCACCACATACCGGGCAGGTTGATCCGACCCAGCAGATGCTCCAATACGATCAGCATGGTATTCTCCTTTCAGACCGTCCGTTTCAGCCGAACAGCCCCTTCAGTAAAAACAGAAGCAGCTTAGTAAAGCTGCCGCCGCCCAAAAGGCTGAGCAGCGGCCCAAGGCCTTGAAACATGGGAGGTTTGCTCCTTTCGTTTCATTCCGTCCCGACTGCTGCCGGGTGCCGGTCTGCCTTATATACGAACCAGCCCGCTGCAGGATTGCAAATGCCGTGGTGGTAAATATTGGGAGTATTGCAGCTGCCGTATGCCTTTACGACCCCTTCCCGTGAAAAAGTTGCTCAGAAACGCCCGCAGGCGTTTCTGAGCAACAAATCAAAAATACTATTTCCGCTGAAAATGCCCATAGCAGTGCGGAGGGCATTCCAAATCGTCTTACTTAAAACGCTTCCATGCCGGGGTAGACGGCGCTTTCGCCCAGCTGCTCCTCAATGCGCAGCAGCTGGTTGTACTTTGCCACACGCTCGGTGCGGCTGGGTGCACCGGTCTTGATCTGGCAGGTGTTCAGCGCCACCGCCAAGTCCGCAATGGTGGTGTCCTCGGTCTCGCCGGAGCGGTGGGAGCTGATGGCGTTGTAACCGGCCTTGTGTGCCATCTTGATGGCACACAAGGTCTCGGAGACAGAGCCAATCTGGTTCAGTTTGATCAGGATAGCGTTGCCCGCACCCAGCTGGATGCCCTTTGCCAGACGCTCGGTGTTGGTCACAAACAGGTCGTCGCCCACCAGCTGCACCTTGCCGCCCAGCTCGCGGGTCATCTGCTGCCAGCCCTCCCAGTCCTCTTCGTCCAGACCGTCCTCGATTGAGATGATGGGGTACTTTTCCACAAGGCTCTTCCAGTGCGCGATCAGCTCGGCAGAGGTGAACTCGGTGCCCGCCTTGGGCAGCTTGTAAAAGCCCTTGCCCTTGGGGCTCTTCCACTCGGAAGCGGCGGCGTCCATTGCCAGCATAAAGTCCTTGCCCGGCAGATAGCCCGCCTTTTCGATGGCTGCCAGAATGGTCTCGATGGTCTCCTCATCGCTGGAAAGGTTGGGTGCAAAGCCGCCCTCATCGCCCACGGAGGTAGCCAGACCCTTGGACTTCAGGATGGCAGCCAGCGCATGGAACACCTCGGCGCACCAGCGCAGCGCTTCCTTAAAAGAGGGTGCGCCCACCGGCATGATCATAAACTCCTGTGTATCCACAGTATTCGTTGCGTGTGCGCCGCCGTTCAGAATGTTCATCATGGGCACAGGCAGGCGGTTGCCGTTTACGCCGCCCAGAAAACGGTACAGCGGCATTTCCAGCGAAGCAGCTGCTGCGCGGCAGGCTGCAATGGACACCGCCAGAATAGCGTTTGCGCCCAGATTGGACTTGTCCTTGGTGCCGTCGGCTTTGAGCATGGCTGCGTCCACGGCGTAAATGTCGGAAGCATCCATGCCCACCACTGCGTCCGCAATGACCGTGTTGATGTTTTCCACCGCCTTGGTCACGCCCTTGCCCAGATAGCGGCTCTTGTCGCCGTCCCGCAGCTCCAGCGCCTCAAACTCGCCGGTGGATGCACCGGAAGGGGCACAGCCGCGCGCCACAGTGCCGTCTGCCAGCGTGATCTCGGCTTCTACGGTGGGGTTGCCGCGGGAGTCTAAAATCTCGCGGCCTACAACAGATTCAATTTCCAGATAATTCATCTTGAAACCCTCCTGAATATCATTTTCTCTCCCGTACTGCCCGGGCGGACAGACGGGGAACTGCTCTATTTAGATAGTTATATATAACTAACCGCCAATATCCTACCACGCTTTGCACCCCGGCGCAAGAGCCGGTGCGTATGTTTGCAGACCTAAATTTTTAACGGGAACGCAAACCGCCGTGGAAAACCCGTTTACAGTCTGCCCTCTTGCGGCAGCGGGGATACGTTATGCTTACCATGTGTTTTTTATATGGCAGATATGCCAAAAATTTTCTTTACTTTTTGGTGATTCGGTTCTATACTGGTTGCGGCGTTTTCGCTGTTTTCCCATTTATAGTCGTTATAGAGGAGGATTTTTGCAATGAATAAGGATCTGACGGTGGGCAAGCCGTCACAGGTATTGTGGCAATTCTGTCTGCCAATGTTCGGCAGCATCATTTTCCAGCAGTTGTACAACATCGCGGATAGTCTGGTAGCAGGCAAGTTCATCGGTGAGAACGCACTGGCTGCGGTGGGCAACAGCTACGAGATCACCCTGATCTTCATCGCCTTTGCCTTTGGCTGCAACATTGGCTGCTCGGTCATCGTGTCCCGCTACTTTGGCGCAAAGGAATACCGCGAGATGAAGACCTCGGTCTACACCTCCCTCATCGGCTCTGCCGTGCTGTGCGCCGTGCTGATGGGCATTGGTCTGCTGGGCTGCGACGCCCTGCTAGAACTCATCAACACCCCGGAGGAGATCCTTGCGGACTCTGCGCTGTATCTGGACATCTACGTTCTGGGCCTGCCCTTCATGTTCTTCTACAACATTGCCACCGGCATCTTCTCTGCCCTTGGCGACAGCAAGACCCCCTTCTACTTCCTTGCAGTCTCTTCTTTGTCCAACATCGGCGTGGACATCCTGTTTGTGGCAGGTTTCAAGATGGGCATCGCCGGTGTGGCATGGGCTACCTTCCTGTGTCAGGGTGTCAGCTGCGTGCTGGCCATGGTGGTGGTGTTCCGCCGCATCCGCGCTTTCCACACCGAGGGTCATGTGCAGCTGTTCTCGTGGAATATGCTGGGCAAGGTGGCCGTGGTGGCTGTGCCCAGCATCCTGCAGCAGAGCTTTGTCTCGGTGGGCAACATCATCCTGCAGAGCATCATCAACACCTTTGGCGCCAGCGTCATTGCAGGCTACTCTGCCGCCGTCAAGCTGAACAACATGGTCATCACCTCCTTTACTACCTTGGGCAACGGCATCTCTAACTACACCTCCCAGAACATGGGTGCCGGCAAGATGGACCGCGTCAAGGAAGGCTTTGGCGCAGGCCGCAATCTGGTGTGGCTGCTGTGCGTGCCGCTGGTGGTGCTGTACTTCTTCTTTGGCCGCTTTTTGCTGCTGCTGTTCATGAACGACCCGCAGGGCCCTGCCATTGACACCGGTATGCTGTTTTTGCGCATCCTCTCTCCCTTCTACTTTGTGGTGTCGGTCAAGCTGGTGGCAGACGGCATCCTGCGCGGCTGCGGCCTGATGGTGCGGTTTATGATCGCCACCTTCACCGACCTGATTTTGCGCGTGGGCATTGCCGCCGTGCTCAGCGCCACCGCGCTGGGCTCCACCGGCATCTGGATGGCATGGCCTGTGGGCTGGTGCATCGGTACGGCACTTTCCATGGTGTTCTACGTCACCGCCATCCGCAAGGCACTGGCAGAGCCGGTGGCTGTTGCCGAGGCCGAGGGACAGGCCGCCGAAGTCCGCGCCGAGGCCGAATTTGCCGCCGACGCCGAGATGGAGACCCTGTAACCATTTTGCAACCTGTGAATCTGTTTCATCTCACAGATAAACAAAATGAATAATTTGAAATAGTGCACAAAATCGCGCTTTAATTTTTGTATAAAGTATCAACAAAGCCGAGAAAACGCGCCCAAAAGTATGGACGGTTTGTGAATTGCGGATTTGAACCCAGATAGCTATAATAACAGACAAGAAAAGAAGCAAGGCCACTTTAGAGGGGAAGGGCCTTGCTTCCGTTTTTATCAATTTACTTTATAGAATACTCCGAAGGAGGAGATTTTTATGAAAAAGATGATCACTCGTCGTCAGTTCATGGCCGCTGCCGGTGTTGTTGCCGCCGCAAGCGCTCTGACTGCCTGCGGCGGTTCTTCCGCAAGCACGGCCGCTTCTTCTGCAGCCGGTTCCGCTGCTGCTTCCGGCAGTACCATCAAGGTGGGCGTGATGGGTCCCCTGACCGGTGACGCTTCCGTTTACGGTCAGGCTGTTGTAAACGGTGCCAGCCTGTACATGAAGCAGGTCAATGCCGATGGCGGTGTCAACGGCAAGCAGCTGGAGATCATCACCATGGACGAGCAGGGCGATGAAACGCAGGCTGTGACCTGCTTTACCAAGATGGTGGATCAGGGCATCACCGCTCTGGTGGGCGATGTAACCACCGCTCCCACGCTGGCTGTTGCCGCCGAGAGCGCCGATTACAATATGCCTATGGTCACCGCTTCCGCTACTGCCGAGGCTGTTACCTACGATGCCGAGACCGACACCGTGAACGGGAATGTGTTCCGTGCCTGCTTCACCGACCCCTTCCAGGGCGTGAAGATGGCAGATTACGCTTACGAGAAGCTGGGCTACACCAAGGCAGCCGTCATCTTCCTGAAGGGCAAGGACTACAACGAGGGTCTGGCCGAGAACTTTGCCAAGGAGTTTGAGGCAAAGGGCGGCACCGTCGTGGATCAGGAGAGCTACTCTGAGGGCGACGTGGACTTCAAGACCCAGCTGACCAGCATCCTTGGCAAGAACCCCGAGATGGTGTTCTGCCCCAACTACTATCAGGAAGTGGGTCAGATCCTGGCTCAGGCTGAGAGCATCGGCTTGACCGTTCCCTTCCTCGGCGGCGACGGCTGGGATGGTCTGGAGGGCTACGCCACCGCCGACCAGCTGAAGGACTCCTACTTCTGCGCCTGCTACGCTAAGGGCTCCAGCACCGCGTTTGAGGATGCCTACAAGGCCGAGTACGGCGAGGCCTACCCCAACGGCTTTGCACCCTTGGGCTACGATGCCGCTATGACCGTTGTGTATGGCATCAAGGCAGCCGAGGAGCAGGGCCTCGAGGCCGGCTCCGACGAGTACAAGCAGGCCGTCATCGATGCCATTGCCGGCGGCACCATCGAGGGCATCACCGGCACCTTTACCTTCGACGAGCACCACAACCCCGTCAAGAGCACTGCCATCCTGACCTATGTGGACGGCAAGCCCGAACTGAAGGAAATGTTCTGAGCCCTGCCGGCACAGAGCAGTGCCCCCATGATCTTTGTGGAGAACGCCGGAACAGCTTTCTGGTCAGGCGTTCTCCGTTTTTTATAGGATCGCAAAAAAGTGTAACCACCGCAAGGAAAGGAAGGATCCATCCATGACAGTGTTCTTCAGCCAGCTGATCAACGGCTTGTCCCTTGGCAGCATCTATGCACTGATCGCTCTGGGCTACAGCATGGTGTACGGCATCATCCTGCTGCTGAACTTTGCCCACGGCGACGTCATCATGGTAGGCGCATATATGTCCTGGTTCGTCATGAACCAGCTGGGCCTGGGCCCGGTCACCGCTGTGTGCGCCACCATCATCACCTGTACGCTGCTGGGCGTAGTGATCGAAAAGATCGCCTACACCCCTCTGCGGAACGCCCCCCGGATCTCGCTGCTGATCACCGCCATTGGCGTCTCCTTCTTTTTGGAGTACACCGCAGAGCTGATCATGGGCTCCGGTGCCAAGGTGATCCCGGCCTACTATACCAACCAGACCTTCCGGCTGGGCAAGGTGCCTCTGGGCCTTACCTCCATCATTACCCTGGCGGTGACGGTGCTGTCTATGCTGGTGCTCACCTTCCTGGTGCAAAAGACCAAGCTGGGCAAGGCCATGCGGGCCGTGTCGGAGGATATGGATGCTGCCCGCCTGATGGGCATCAACGTCAACAGCACCATCTCCTTTACCTTTGCCGTGGGCTCTGCCCTGGCAGGCATCGGCAGTGTGCTGTACTGCTGCTCTTACCCCCAGGCTACTCCCACCATGGGCTCCATGCTGGGCCTGAAGGCCTTTGTGGCTGCCGTGCTGGGCGGCATCGGTTCCATCCCCGGTGCCATGATCGGCGGCATTGCCATTGGCCTGTGCGAGTGCTTTGTTTCCGCCATCGGTCTTTCCGCCTGGAAGGACGCCGTGACGTTTGCCATTTTGATCATCGTGCTGCTGGTAAAGCCCACGGGCTTCCTTGGCCGCAAGGTGCAGGAAAAGGTGTAAGGAGGGCATGAAGATGAATACCAAACGCAAAACGCTCAAAATGCCCGTGCGCTACCTGATGAACGCCGTGCTGGTGGCTCTGCTGTTCGTGGGCCTGTCCTTCCTCACCCAGAACGTGCTGTCCACCTACCAGAACAAGGTGCTTCTCACCGTGGGCATCAACATCATTCTGGCTGTCTCGCTGAACGTTGCCACCGGTTATCTGGGCCAGCTGCCGCTGGGCCATGCCGGTTTCATGGCCGTGGGTGCTTACACCTGTGCCCTGTTCACGAAATACAGCAATCTGCCCTCCGGTGTCGCTTTTGTCGTGGGTCTGGTGCTGGCCTGCATCGTGGCGGGCCTGTTCGGCGTGCTGATCGGCATTCCTGCTCTGCGCCTGACCGGTGATTATCTGGCCATCCTGACGCTGGGCTTTGGCGAGATCATCCGCATCACCCTGAACAACATCGACGATGTGCTGGGCTTCAAGCTGTTCTACGGCTCCAAGGGCCTGAAGAACATTCCCAAATACTCCAACTTTACCAATGTGTTCCTGTGCGTGGTCATCACCTGCTTCCTCATCCACGCCATGATGAAGAGCCGCCACGGCCGCGCCGTGCTGGCCATCCGCGACA
>ENA-OPDD01001941-OPDD01001941.1-human-gut-metagenome-genome-assembly--contig:-NODE-1941-length-13217-cov-1.843413_pt1 | contig 13217 bp, 9 predicted proteins | sample MGYA00241574_ERZ501499 | MGnify/ENA primary metagenome ERZ501499 (study PRJEB25962, sample SAMEA2042576) | human gut metagenome | biome: human gut; feature: human-associated habitat; material: faeces...
CTGTATCAACGCCGTCGCCCGCTGCCTCTGCGCCGTAAAGCTTTACAGAAGGCTCGTCAATAAAATCGGCGAACATACCGATTGCGTTTGAGCCTCCGCCCACACAAGCCATAACTGCGTCAGGAAGTTTACCTTCCATTTCAAGAAGTTGTTTTCTTGTTTCTTTGCTTATTACACTCTGAAAATGCTTTACAATAAGCGGATAAGGGTGTGGACCTACCGCTGAACCCAATACATAAAATGTATCTTCGGCATTTGCTGTCCAAGCACGCATAGCTTCATTTGTAGCATCTTTTAGTGTTCCTGTTCCCGATGTAATAGGATGAACCGTAGCACCAAGCAAATTCATACGAAATACATTAAGTGCCTGTCTTTTTGTATCTTCCTCACCCATATATACATCACATTCAAGTCCCAAAACAGTCGCAAATGTCGCAGTTGCAACACCGTGCTGTCCCGCACCTGTTTCGGCAATGACTTTTTTCTTGCCCATCCTCTTCGCGAGCAAGCATTGACCTATTACATTATTAATTTTATGTGCACCTGTATGGTTTAAATCTTCACGTTTCAAATAAATCTTCGCACCGCCAAGATCCTTTGTCATTTTTTCGGCATAATACAAAATTGACGGTCTGCCCGTATATTGCTTGTGATAATAATTAAGCTCACGGTTAAAATCCTCGTCATCTTTGTACTTGTTAAATGCCTCCTCCAAATTAATAAGTGCATTCATAAGAGTTTCAGCGGCATACTGTCCGCCGAATTCTCCATATCTACCTTTCTTTTCCACTATTCTATTCTCCTCTCGTCAATCTATGTATAACACATTATAACAAATTTTTTGCATTTGCACAAGAGTTTTTATAATATTTTTTCATAATATTTCATTCGTCCACGGTTTATTGACTAAAAATATTGCGTATGCTATAATATTAGAAGAATTTAATCAAAGGAGATTTTTACAAATGAATAAAATTACAACAAGAAAATTAGCAATAGCAGGCGTACTTATAGCTGTAGGCGTTGTATGCTCGCCGTTAAACTTTCCTGTCGGCGCGTCAAAATGTTTTCCGGTGCAACATCTTATAAACATAATTGCGTCAGTATTTTTAGGACCGTTTTACGGAGTGATTATGGCATTTATCACATCACTTCTTCGTCTTGCAACGGGTATGGGTACACTTCTTGCATTTCCGGGAAGTATGTGCGGTGCGCTTATCGGCGGATTGTGCTATAAATTTTCAAAGAAATTGCCGCTTGCCTATATCGGTGAATTGTTCGGAACAGGTATAATCGGTGCACTTGCCGCTTATCCTATCGCCGTTTACGTTATGGGTAAAGAGGCTGCACTTTTCGCATATGTACTTCCGTTTATAATAAGTTCGGCAGGCGGTACTGTTATAGCAATTTTCCTTGTTACCGCATTAAAGCAAACACACGCACTTGATAAATTTTTCGGAGATGAACAATGATAAAAGACATTATACAAAATGTTTATTCAAAACATCCACTTGTTCATAACATAACCAACTACGTTGCCGCAACGGATTGTGCAAATATAACATTGACAATCGGTGCGTCACCGATTATGGCTGATGAGCCTAAGGAAGTCGGTGAAGTAACACAAATTGCCGACGGACTTGTTTTAAACTGCGGAACAATTTCCGAAAGTCGATTAGACGCTATGCTTATATCCGGTAAAACAGCGAAGTCAAGAGAAATACCTATCGTTCTCGACCCTGTCGGAGTAGGCATTTCCAAATTCAGAACAAGTGCCGTTCATAAAATAATTACGGAAGTAAAACCCGATATTATAAGACTTAATGCATCGGAACTAAAAAGTATTTGCCTTAACATTAAAAATATGTCTGGTGTGGACGCCGTTAATATTGACAGTTTGGACGATACTGTTGAGCTTGCAAAAAAGCTTTCGCTTAAGACCAACGCGATTATAGGTGTAAGCGGTATATCGGATATTGTTACGGACGGCAAAAATACCGCCGTTATTTCAGGCGGACACGCAATGATGAAAAAAATTACAGGCTCCGGCTGTATGCTTTCATCTGTTATCGGTGCATTTGCCGCCGCAAATCCGAATAATCTTTTTTATGCGGTATCTGTTGCATTCGGTTTATATGCAAGTTGCGGAAGAAACGCATACAAAGAAAATATAGGTATCGCAACATATAAAAACAACTTTTTTGATGAAATGACAAATCCTGATTTGGAGGGGATTGAAATTGAATATAGATAAAAAAACACTAAGACTTTATGCTGTTACGGACAGAACATGGCTCGACGGCAGAACGCTTTATGATGACGTTGAAAAAGCCTTAAAAGGCGGTGTTACACTGCTTCAGCTACGCGAAAAAAATATGTCAACCGACGATTTTATAAATTCTGCAAAAGAAATAAAATCATTGTGCGAAAAATATAATGTACCGCTTATTATAAACGACAACGTAGACGTGGCAAAAGCGGTTAATGCAGACGGTGTGCATATCGGACAAAATGATATGCCCACTCACGAGGCAAGAAAAATCTTGGGTAAAAACAAAATAATCGGCGTCACCGCAAAAACTGTCGAGCAAGCACAAAAAGCCGAAAAAGACGGTGCTGACTATCTTGGCAGCGGTGCAATATTCGGTACAACAACAAAAGGTGACGCAAAGAAAATGGATATGCAGACTTTGAAAAGCATAACAAGCTCTGTTAATATACCCGTTGTCGCAATCGGCGGAATTGACGGTGATAATGTACTTCAATTAAAGGGTACAGGCATAGTCGGTGCGGCGGTTGTTTCGGGTATTTTTGCACAAGATGATATTGAGACGGCGACAAAAGATTTATATAACAAGATTGGAGAAATAATATGAAAACAGCTTTAACTATTGCAGGCTCTGATTCAAGCGGCGGTGCGGGAATACAAGCGGATTTAAAATCATTTGCCGCTAACGGTGTTTTCGGAATGAGCGTTATAAATTCCGTAACTTCACAAAACACAACAGGAGTTTTCGGTGTATACGATATTCCCTGTGATGTTGTTGCATCACAAATTGACGCGGTATTTAAAGATATTTTCCCTGACGCGGTAAAAATCGGTATGGTATCTTCGGCAGAAATTATAAGCACCATTGCAGACAGATTAAAGTATTACAATACAAAAAATATTGTACTTGATACGGTTATGGTTTCAACAAGCGGTTGTAAACTGCTTCGCGACGACGCAATAGACGCACTCACTTCCGTATTGTTCCCCATTGCCGATATTATCACGCCTAATCTTCACGAGGCACAAATTTTATGCGGTTTTGATATAAGAAGTGAAAGCGATATGGTGCGTGCGGCAGACGTGATTTATAATAAGTATAACGTAACCGTTCTGCTTAAAGGCGGTCACCTTGCAAATACAAGCAACGACTTACTGTATGACGGAAACGAAACTTGGTTTGAGGCTGTCAGAATTGATAACCCCAATACTCACGGCACAGGCTGTACTCTGTCATCAGCCATTGCCGCTAATCTTGCAAAAGGTATGGATAAAAACCGCCGTAAAATCGGCAAAGGATTATATCACTGGTGCTCTCTCCGATATGCTCGACTTAGGCAAAGGCAGCGGTCCTTTAAATCATATGTATAAATTTTATCCGAATAAAAAGTAACATAAAAAGCGGTTCAGAGGAACCGCTTTTTTATATATTATCATGAACCGTTATAAAGCGCTTTAAAATACCTAAAATTATATATGTTAGCTTCAGTATCAAAGTTAATTCCAAATGAATTTTCAATCTGAGAATCGGTATTATAATCGTATATCGGAAGCATGGGCTCACCATAGAGCTTTCGAATAGGATAATCAAGTCGAATTAAATTTGGAATATATGTTCCTCCCGACGGTTGACTAAAACGCTTTTCAACATAAGCATTAATACCTGGAAAAACATTGTATACGATACCCCAATCGCCCATAAACAAATAATGATTATTAAAAATACAAGTAAAATCTCCTCCTATGCTAATTACAATACCATTTTCTTTGGATACGTTCAGCTTCAAAGCATCAGCAGTGATATTGTCCACATAATGTTCACGATATGTTTTATTAAAAATTGAATATATCGGAACATATAAAATACCATTAACTATTTGTGCAGGTGAAGTTAGAGTATGAAGCATATAAAAATCTTTTTTAAAACCAACTCGATTACTGTTTATTGTAAAACTGATTTCTTTATCTGTTATACCTTCTTCCATATATTTTAACATTGAAGTTATTAGTTCATTTTCACTGTCTTTTGTTAAAAAATCATTTGGTTTTATATAATTATTGTCATCAAAAGCCAATATATTTATATCCAATAAATATGCAAAATACGGTTTTGACCATTCTTGAATCTTGTATGCGTCATAAGAGGGAATGTCATAGTGAACATAATCCGGTATTGTTTCTTTGTATGATTCAAAAATTTGCTCTATATGATTATAGTGACCGTATTTACTTATATAGTAATCAAAAGCCTCCGCATAGTCATACGAACATCCCAAAATTCTTGAAATGAAAAATGCTGCGTCGGTACGAGTGACACCTCTGTATGGATGTAATTTACTTCCGTTTTCATAACTATACTCGTCTATAAGATCTGCCTTAACAAGCAAATTTATGTACTTTTCTAACTTTGTATCTTTTATATCGCTGAATTTTTCAAGATAAGCAATATTTGTGTTTTCTTCATCATCAGTTTTTACATAGTGGTTATAAAAATTACTGTCAAAATCCATATGAGTTGCTTTGATGAGATCTATCATAAAGTCCTGATATGAAACTCTGTCATCAGAGATATCCAGCGACAGTGTTTTGTCAGGTTCACACCATACATAATTCAGAAAGAAATCCGAAATTTCATTATCCTTATTTGCTTCCGTATATATTTCACAGGTACGTTCAATCGGTATAGCCATTGAACCGTCAATATTAAATGCCGGGACTTCTATTCCGTTTATTTTAACCTTAATATCCGTATACAGAACATTTATGTCGGATTTTGTCGGTTCTAAAATAGGTGTTTTTTCTTTTTGCCAATCATAATCCGCATAGGCAATGCCGTCTTCAAATTTTACATCAAAACCGTAGTTCGACAAAGCTGATACTAATACTGCTGTTTCGCCGCCTATATTGTACGCAGGTATTTCATATCCACATATATCCGTTATTATATCTGTCGGATACACCGCGCCTATAACATCACCGACATTTTCTGCGGTGGCAGTAATACCGAATAACATAAATAAAGCGACTAATATAAATATTTTTCGTTTCATTATTATCTCCTTTTTTATCTTAAATATTGTCCTATGATTTATCCCATTATATCATATTGATTGTAAGTATAATATGTATAAAAATCATATGAAAATGTTGAAATAAGTTCTCTGTCTGACAGCGAATATACTTCTACTTCCTTATTCGCTTTATTTACTTTAGTGTAACAAACTTTATTATCACGTTTGATAAGATACACTTTTCTATCAGATTCTAAGAATACCTCACCGTCGGGATTGTATATATAGTATTTCGAACTTCCTTTTTCGTATTTGTACACTGGTGTATATCCGCTAAAGCCCTCAGTATCCAGAAAATCAATAAATTCCTTTGGATATACAGATGTATATAACAGCATATTAAATCCATCGACCGTATAATTCCCCTTAGGAGATACGCACTCGCTGTCTATATTTTCTGCCAATAAATCCTCAATATAGTCATCAGCGGATTTATATTGCTGATTTTCATCCCAATTCAATGAATCAATATGTTCTCTTGTCTGTATATCATATACCTCAATACTATATTCATCGGTTTCACCGAAACAAATTTTATTTTTATATGGCATTACAAATAATTTTTTATCACTTTTATAAATTATTTCTCCGTTGGGATTGTAAATTATGTATTCATCGTTATATTTGACCGGTGTATATCCTTTCAGCGTATCGGTATAAAAATATGTGAAATCCTTACTATATGTTGGACTGTAATACGGAGGTGACTTAATCAAATTCTCACCCTGTACAAAATACTCACCCAACGGCGATTTCGCCTTATCCAAATCAACTCTTATTTGTTGGTTATTACAAGGATATTCATTCTTATCAAGGTAATCACCACCCAAGTATGAATCATTGTGAGATGAGGCAAGCATTTCACCATCATAACTGTAAAGTTTCATATTTGTTATAAAAGAAGCAGGTTCGGATCCAGCTGAACCGAATGTTGTTACCATATAATAATTATCTGCAAACTCAATACGATCAGTTGCTCTTTGACATGTATCTAACGTATCAACCATCAGTTTATAGTCTTTATTTCCTGTTTCGGCATTGTATATACCTGTGCATTTATTATTTTTGCTGTAATTTTCACTTTTGTTGTTATGAATATAAAAATACCATTTCCCGCTTTTTTCAAAGAACACAAACGACCTCTCATCATCAGCAATATCTTCCTCCGGACCGTCATATGTAAATATTGTTTTACCGTCATTTTTTATCCATTGCTTGTTCTTACCGTTAAAAAGTGATAAATCACCGTCAATTTTTATTTCATACACATTGCTTGCATAATCACTCACATCAAGGTTAAACAGCTTTAGCATCGTTATTGCCGACTGCTCCATTGTATAATTTGATTTTGGCGAGAAATTGTTATCACCTACTCCTCGCATTATTCCGAGAGAATCCATTTTACGCACAGATTTCTTTGCCCAATCCGAAACTGTGTCATAATCAGAAAATACAGTATCAAATAAAGCTATGTCCTCTTTTACGCCCATAAATTCCGCTGTATTCGTCAGTATTACTGCTGCCTCCTCACGCGTAATATCGTCATTCGGTGCAAATTCCGTTTCAGAACGTCCGTTTATTATTCCCGAATTTGCAAGAAAAGTTACTTCTTTATCATCGGTATCAGCAAACGAACTCTTAACATTATTCTCACTAATCAGTGATTTTTGTTCAAGCATTTTATATGCCAAATGACAAAAATCAATACGCGATATATTAGCGGTTAAATCTCTGTCCGCAAAGAAATTCGGCAATAATCCCGCTTCATCTGAACTTATCAAACTTTCCTCCGCCCATTGTGAATGATTTTCGCTTACTTCCGCCGACGCACCTATTCCCACCGCCCAAATCATCGACACACATAACGTGCCTAAAACTAACTTCTTTTCCATTTTCTTCCCCCTTTTTTCTACTTCATATAATTCTCAACATTTATATAATTAGGTTTAGCTACAAGTTCGCCTGTTTTAAGATCATACACATCTGTATAAACTTTCTCACCGCTCCAATACTGATCATTAGGTTCAACACGTTCTGTTGTGTAGCAGGCTCTGCCATCATATTCAATTAAATAAATTTTCCACGATGACTCTACAATAATTTTTCCGTCAGGATTATACAAAAAATATCTGTCCCTATATTCCTCACCATCACCGTAATATGTATACACTGGTGTATATCCGCTAAATTCTTTTTCTTTCCAAAATGTATATAATGAATACGGAGAACATTTTAACATATTATATCCGTGAACAGTATAGCTGCCATTAGGCGAAAAACATTCACTTTCTATATTTTTCGCAAGATACTCATGCACATATTTATCAACCGTATTATATTTGTCCTTGTCCCATTCCAATGTTGTGATATATTGATTTTTCTTTGCGTCAGACACTTGTATTGAATCACCTTTAATCTCACCTATACATAAATCGCCCTCATAAATCATAGTAAAAATTTCTGTATTGCTCTTGTACACTGGTATTCCATCAGCATTAAAAACAGCATAATTATTTCCATTCCAATCAGACACAGATAATTTAACAGGAGTATATCCTTTCAAAGTGTCAGTTGCAATATATGAAATCGGTTCTCGTACCGCCTGTGAATTACCATATTCTTTATATGTATATGGATATTTTGCAAGTAGATTTTCACCCGGCACCCAATATTCAGCTGAATCGGTATCTACTTTTTCAAAATCAATTCTTATTTGTCTGTTATTGCAAGGATATGCACTTGTATCAAGAGAACCTCCTCCGTTCTTCGAATCATAAGAGGATGATGCTATTTCTTCTCCGTCATAGCTATAAACTTTCATGCCTTCTACACTAAATGCGCCTTCGCCACCATACTCACTATGTTTTATCACCCTATAATAATCATCGGCAAAATCGACAGTGTCTTTCTTATTCGACTGTAAAAGCACAGCATTCAATTTATAAACAGTCTCACCCGTTTCCGCACTGTATATATCAGAACACTTGTTATATCCTGCTGAAACATTGCTTTTATTATTATGAATATAATAATACCATTTACCGCTTTTTTCAAAGAATATAAATGACCTCTCATTGTCCAAAGTATTATCCTCCGGACCATCATATGTAAATATGGTTTTACCGTCATTTTTTATCCATTGCTTATCCTCACTGCTAAAAAGTGATAAATCACCGTCAATTTTTACTTCGTACACATTGCTTGCATAATCACTCACGTCAAGGTTAAACAACTTTAGCATTGTTACCTCTGACTGTTCCATTGTGTAATTTGATTTTGGTGAAAAATTGTTATCTCCAACTCCTCGCATTATTCCGAGTGAGTCCATTTTACGCACAGATTCCTTTGCCCAATCTGAAACTGTGTCATAATCAGAAAATACAGTATCAAATAAAGCTATGTCCTCTTTTACGCCCATAAATTCCGCTGTATTCGTCAGTATTACTGCTGCCTCCTCACGCGTAATATCGTCATTCGGTGCAAATTCCGTTTCAGAACGTCCGTTTATTATTCCCGAATTTGCAAGAAAAGTTACTTCTTTATCATCGGTATCAGCAAACGAACTCTTAACATTATTCTCACTAATCAGTGATTTTTGTTCAAGCATTTTATATGCCAAATGACAAAAATCAATACGCGATATATTAGCGGTTAAATCTCTGTCCGCAAAGAAATTCGGCAATAATCCCGCTTCATCTGCACTTATCAAACTTTCCTCCGCCCATTGTGAATGACTTTTGCTTACTTCCGCAGAAGCACCTATTCCTGTCGTCAAAATCACTGACACGCACAATGCACCTAAAACTAACTTCTTTTTCATCATAAAATCTCCTTTAAACTTCCTATACCGTTAAAAAATCTAAATCGGAATTTTATTTCTCGATCCCTCTAAAATCACGTTTCCAAAATGTCCGTCTAGAGTCAGTTCAAAACCTGCGTACCTATCACCATATTTACATGATATTTGAGAAATTTTTCTATTCAACTCACATAATATTATACTATAATCCATCTTATGTCCTTCGCTTGACACACCCCATCCCATCATATAGACTTCATTACCAAACTTAAACATATTATAATTTATGCCATTTTTATAAAGTTTATAAAGTTCCTCATTTGAATCGATTTTAGGCTGAAGGTCAATAATCCCCTCCATCTTCCGTGCACCAATTTTCTCCATCCATCTATTGTTATATACAATAGATAACACTTCAAGTGTTATAAATCCGGCACCTTTAGGATGTTTCCTCACATCCAAAAAATATACATCCTGATTATCTACAATAAAAAACAACAAGATATTAGAACGATTATTTTTCATTTCCTCAATACTGTTTGCTTCTTTATCTGTTAAATGTAAGTGTTTAATACCCCATTGATTTAATAATATATCCTTGAATTCTACATCAAATGCTTTTTTACTTAAATATCCTTTTACACTTTCGCCCTTATCAAATTTTTTTTCAAATAATTTGATTAAATCACATAATTCCTTCGGAAATTCTTTATTCATTTTTTTTATCAGTTCACGAGAATAATGTACCTTTCTCGGTATATTGATTACATTTTTTCCGATAACATTCATAAGATGCAAAAAATTTGTTTCATATGTTTTTTCATCATCAATATTTTTTTTCTCATAACAAGGTAAATTATTTGTCAAATAATTTGCTATTTCAACAGATATATCTCTTTTAATCATTTTCTCTACATTCATAAAAAACAACTCCTCTTCTAAAAATATTGCGTATATATTTAATATTTTTATTTTATCATTTTAATCATAAAATGTCAGTTTTTTTTCACAAAGTCTAATCAAAAAAGCATAAATTTTTTTATTTGTGTGCTACATTTACAAAAACAAATTTATTTCTCTCCTTATATGTAGTATTGAAATTATTTCTATGTCAAAATAATTTATCAAGCAGATTATTTTGATGAAAGCTTGAAATGAAACAGTTTTAATACAACAATTATAAAGGAGGAATTATACAATGGCTTATAGTTCAAAAACAACAGCCTCAACGAAATACAGGGTTTCAGGTGGAAATTCTGTAATAAGCACCACTTTCTCAAGCCCATTTGAAGCTATAGGACGAGCATTCAAAGTAGGCGGAAAGGTCACTGAAACTGATTCAGGTGTTACAATATTTGAATCTAACACTACTAAATATTATCTTTTTCAGTTTACTAACTTTTACGGAAGCACTGCAAGCAGAACAGAAGCAGATAGTTGGATTAATGATTATGCAAATGCTCATGTTATTTATGGCGGGACAGGAAAGTTATACGGCAGTAACGCCAAGGTGTTAAAAGGTGGTTTATTTCGCACAGAAGCAACTAACGGTGCATATTTATATAATTTCAGCAGTAACAATTGGGGATTCCGTTCAATTAAAACAACGGTTTCTCTTTCTAAAGCTAAATTATATTTTTCGCCAAAAAATCGTGCTGATAATGCATATATATACGTTGCCGTAATCAGTGAAGATGGTTCAGAAGTTTATGAAACAGGCATTATGATGGATCAATATGCTCGTTCCAGCAAAGCCTGGAAAGCATATCACTTTGACAGCAACGGAAATATCAGTGCATCACCAATTGCTACAACTGCACGTTTATCTTCAGGTGTTTATACTGCCAATGACGATATTGTAATAAAAATGTCACTTAATACGGGAAATCCGGGATATTCTTATCGTATTGAAACTGCATCTGGTCAATTAAAAGACAGCGGTACTATAAATCTATCAAGCACAAGTAAAATACGCGCAGGCAATAAAGTCAGATTTTTAACTGCAGTATCTTTCGTGCCAGATTTAGGTTATGAAAATAATACTTATTCAATGCAGGACTTGCGTGACGGAGCATATTTAAAAAATGTAATTCTAGAAAGCTATCTTTATACAAGTACAGATCAGCAGGGAACTGCATATGGCTTTACCGCAACAAGCGCCCCGCCTCAATATTCATATATATATGATACTGACTGTATAGATCATACTCGAAACGACAGTAAAGATATTATTAATATCTACTACAACAAGTCTTATACACATTAATATAAAAAGACTATGTCTGAGTTATATAAATACTCTGACATAGTCTTTTGCTTATTAACCTATTTTCTATATATAATAAGTGATCTTAAATCCAAGCAATATTTATTAGTTTCTTCACTTTTGTCATAGATATTGGCATCAACATTTTTTGAAAATAATACGGAAGTATTGTCTTTAGATATAAATAATCCGTCTTCTTCTCCAGAAACATTTAATTTTCCCCATTCGGTAATAAAATTATATTGTTTAAAAATATTATTCAAATCAATATATTCTCCATTATTTTTCAGCAAATACAAAAAGCTGTTATAACCATGTGAACTGCTTTGATTAACATATACCAAATATCCCATATCATATATTGGATAAACTTTTTTTACCAATGCCGCATAAAATTCTTGTCCTAAAGGGGTTTTCATATTATTTAGATTATTAAGCATTTGTTCTGCATTAAGAAAAGAATCTGTTGTGCTGTAAATGTTTAATGTCCTTTCGACATCATCATAATTATAATTCATAAAGTATTTAGACATTCCAATCACTTTATTGGGATTATCTGTTTCTGTTACATCTGCTAATTCCTCTGCAACTGCTACAAGCCGTCCTCCTATATTTTCTGTATTTATGAAAACACCATTTACATATGCTTTAATATCTGTTTCATAAGTGTATCCAGCTATACCGCCTGCAGTGCCTCGTTCAAAATACGGGCTAAAATCATCCGCCACTTCCCCGTCTTTGTTAACAAACAATGTACGTATACTATCGTCATATTCTACTGTATATCCATAATTCTTCAGATCTTCCAAGCAAATCATCATTCTTCCGTCCAACGAATATCCTTCTATCTGTTTTCCGTCAAAATATGTTATAATATCAGTGTTATATAGTGTACTGGATATATCTCCGTTATTTGCATATACTGCTGAATTCCATATACAAAAACAAGAAATAATAATTATAAAAATTTTAGTCTTCATAGTATTTCACACTTTCTCAAATCTAATATACTTCTCTATGGTTTTGTTATTTATATTTTATGATTAATATCCAAAATGTCAAGTTTTTTTCACCAACATCATTTAAAAATACACAAAACAAAAAATCAAACGGTATAATCGTTTGATTTTTCGCAGAAATATTCCTAATATATTTAAACATTATATATAATGATATTAGCGTGAATAACGTTTTATTATTCGCATCATATAATTATTTATTGTTCTTTTTGTTTCTATTACTTCTTTTACACGTTTATGGATATGCTTTAAAATAATTTGATGAGATATACACTGAAACATATTGGGTTTAGTTATATCTCCAGATAAAATACAATCATTATTACATCCAGCATTGCAATAACTGAAAATATTACACTGTCTTCTGCACTCATTCTCTCTTATACACCTCTTATTTACTATCTGTTGATAAACCTTTTCTCTAAAAAGGTTACGTATATCCTTAACCTCAGAAATATTACCCAAACAATATTCTTCCGGATATGAACGCCCGCACGGATAAACTTTTCCATCATGATATATTGATGCCATATGATACATGCAATTTCCTTTTGTACAGCTTCGCATATGGTGGGTGAAATAAGAACTAACATAACTAGCAAACGGACGAACTTCTATATTACCATCAACATCATTCATCCAGTAATCAAATAATTCACATATTTTATCTGCATATTCAGCAGGATCGGTAAGTAATAATTCGCAATGATTTTTAGCCTCTCCTGAATCAAACATAGGTGAAAACTTAAATGATATATTTTTTTCATTGAAATATTTATATATGTCTATTAAA
>ENA-OPDD01001957-OPDD01001957.1-human-gut-metagenome-genome-assembly--contig:-NODE-1957-length-13159-cov-2.287927_pt1 | contig 13159 bp, 6 predicted proteins | sample MGYA00241574_ERZ501499 | MGnify/ENA primary metagenome ERZ501499 (study PRJEB25962, sample SAMEA2042576) | human gut metagenome | biome: human gut; feature: human-associated habitat; material: faeces...
GGTCGGGCATACTTCCTGTCGTAATATAAGCTATGGTGTTCTTCAATAAATACTCTTGGGTGTCTCCCAGTGGGTAGAGAGGGGAGATGAGGTTACGTTCGCTCAATGTGAAATCGGGGGTGATGCCATTTACATAGTTGGCTTGTCCTGCCGAGTTGAGAACGTATGCCACTACCGGCCATAAAATAAAGTTGTAACGCTCATCTTGGTATGGTTCCATGGCCACATTTTTGCCAACAGTCGTTTCACCTATTACCACTACATTTTCTGTGCCTATATATGGACGGAGACAATTTATGACAGCTTCTGAAGCCGATGCAGTAAATTTGCTTGTTAGTACATAAAGCTTGCTTAAATTCAAGTTTTCAGAAGCAAGTCCTGTGTTGAGGGGGAAATCAACTTTTTGCGGGTCACTGATATTATTATACAAAGTTGTGCAAAATACTTTCCCTAGATCTACTGCGGGTGCCAGATAACTTCCTAAATCTGTGGCACAACTCAGATAACCACCGGGATTGTATCGTAAGTCCAGAATAAAAGCATCGGGTGACTGCCCTTTGAACCGGGCGAATATCTGTTTCATTTGTTCCCTGTATTCTGTATCTGTTGCCTGGTTATTGGGGCCTGTACTGAATTCATTGTAGACCATATAGGCTATTTTTCTTCCGGATACTTCATATATGGTATCTATATAGAACGGATTCAATTCTACGGGTCGTGATGCTGCTACTTTGACTGTATCTGTTGCAATCCAGCTGGAATTACCTTCCTCATCAAAAACCAAGCTTTCTCTGGCGAAAGTTGTATTGCCACCTTCCATCAGATATCCGTAATTATTGTTGGTTAGCTCTTCTTTGCCAATGGCTGATATCCAGTTCCCTCGTTCCAATCCGGCTTCTGAGGCTGGTGAATTGGGCAGTACGAATAAAATACGGGCAAATACGTGTGATGAGATTCCGGTGGGATCGGTCATTAATTCAAAATCAAATCCGTAAGTAGAAGTACGTTGCAGGTAGGAACGGGCCGCATCGGAAGTTTCTTTTGTTTCTATATACGAATACGGGTCTCCTTTTCCGTTTTGTGCCTTGGTATAAACCAATTTTTGCAGGAAGTTTTCCGGTTCGGCAAAATAGTCCGTTTCCTTTATTGCCGGAATACTGTCATACCACAAATAATGCTCTTTCATTATTTGCTCTATCCATAAATTCTCTCCAACTAATGCATAGTATTCCCCACTGCGGTCTTCGCCACATGAAGCCATTATAAATAAAGTGGTTAGAAGAAAAAAAGTGCTCCGTATATGCTTCATAATCTAATTCCTTTTTCGATCTGCAAAGCTAGGGATTTTATTTTAAAATAGGGATAAGGTTTGGAATAAATAATCCAAAAAACCTTTATATAAAAAAGAAATCCGCCGGTTAGGTCAAGCAGACTTCACGGCGGACGTTCTTAATTTTTTATTTCTTTTCAGATTTCCATTTGTCAGCATATTCATTCAGAATTCTGCGGATACTGAGTCCGATTTTGATATAATCTTTCTCGTTCAGGTTGGCAAGTGATACACGTACACTCCATTCGGGTCCGTCGAATCCGCCACCATTCAATACGACCAGTCCTGTTTCATTGGCAAGACGGAATACTACGTCCAATGGATTATAAGTTGTCTGCAGATGTTGTACGAATTCATCTCCGTAAAATTTTTTGGCCCATACCAGCATGTCTATCTCTGAATAATAACCAGCCCTTAGTGGATCGTCGGGGAGAATGAACCCTGTGTTGTCCCATAATGCTTTCAGACGGGTATGGATTAAATTAAGCATGGCATGACGATACGTGTTTTCTTTGTCCAGCAATGAAAAAGAAGCAAAGAGTGACATCTGCATTTGTTGTGGCAAGGACAGTCCTGCTGTATGGTTCAAGGCTACTTGACGGCTATCTGCCACCATACGGTCAATGAATTTAATGTTTTCTACTTGCATGCTCAAGCTGCCATAGCGTTTGGCTAGTTCGCTTTTTCGTTTGCGGGGCAGATTAGCAATCATTCTGTCGAATACATTTTTCTCATGTAAGGCAATTACAGCAAGGCGCCAACCGGTCGCTCCAAAATATTTGGAGAAAGAGTAGACACAAATTGTGTTCTGTGGCAAATCAGCCATCAGGCTGCGGAATCCAGGGACAAAAGTACCATATACATCATCTGTTATAATCATCAGATTGGGATTCCAGCGTGTTACTACGTCTTTCAGGGCATCTACACATTCTTTGCTTAACTGATAACTGGGTGGATTACTTGGATTGACAATAAACAAGGCTTTGTATTTCGTGTCTCGCAGTTTATTGATATCTTCCACTTTGTATTGCCAGGTATGAAGCCCTTCTTCATTTAGAGTATTTGCAGGAATATTGAGCACATCATAATCGTAACGTGTCAATTCGGGTATCTCAATATAGGGTGTAAAGATAGGAACCATCAATGCTACACTATCTCCTTTGTGTAGCAGGAAATTTTCTTCCAGCGAGTCAAATACATAGCACATCCCTGCTGTTCCGCCTTCGGTGGCGAATAAATCGAATTTGCCTTGCGGGGGTTGCCCGTTGCACATTTCCTGATTCAGGTAATCCTGTACTAAAATTTCTGTATATTTCAAGATGCGGTCAGGCATGGGGTATTGGTCGCCTACAATACTTTCGGTCCATTCGTGTACTAGCTCGTCCGGATCGGCTGCATGTTCCATCAGCATATAATTATAGGTACGTTTCAATAGATCTGTCCCCGCATTTCCTTCATGCTTTTTCAGGTATTCCTCAAAACGTTGGGCTATGCCTGTTTTTTGAGGAATACCGGCAATGCCTTCGGGCATGTCCATGACCCGGCGACACTCTTCAATGCCAAAACCGCCCAAGGCAAAGAATGCTTCACGAGCCTCCGTTGCAATCCAGTTGGGATTACCTCTGCCTGCATTCAGCATGACGTGTGCCATTTTCTTCACACTTTCATCTGCCATTTCAATCAAACGGTTTTTTAATTCGAAAGGGCTGATCTTTTCCAAATTCTTGTCCATTCGGGCAACGCTGCTTTTATTACTTAAATATTCCATAATGTATGAGTTTAGTTTTTTTAGTTGATTAATAATACAATGATTACTCCCCAGATGATGAGTAGTGTATTTCCTACGGCGTAGGTCACGGTGTATCCTAAAGAAGGCGTTTCGCTGCCTACTGCTTCTTGTATGGCACCCAATGCAGCAGTGGTAGTACGGGCTCCTGCCGTGCATCCCAAAGAGAGGGCGGGATGGAACTTGAATACATATCTGGCTAGAATCAGCCCTAATAATAAAGGCAAGGAAGTAGCCAACGCACCTATGATAAATAACATAGGACCTACTTCTTTTAGTCCCTGTACAAAGCTGGGTCCTGCAGAAATGCCGACTACGGCGATGAACATATTCAAGCCTACATTATTCAGCACCCATAAAGAGGATTCCGGTATTTGTCCGAAGGTAGGGCGTTTGCTGCGCCACCAGCCAAATACTAATCCGGTTATCAGGGCCCCTCCACTAGTGCTTAGGCTAATAGGTACTCCGCCGATATGGATTGCAAGTGCCCCGATGATACCTCCTAGTAAAATGCCGAGTCCTACAAATGTCATATCTGTGGCATTGGTGGGGCGGTCTATATATCCTAGTTCTTTTGCAGCAGATTCCACCTCTTTTTTCAGACCGACCAATTCCAGAGTATCTCCACAGTCGATAGTGGTTTGTGCGAAAACAGGGATATCAATACCTGCCCGTTTGATACGGCGTATACTGACTCCATGCATAAAGCTTTGACGGCGTATGAAATCCAATTTTTGGTTGAAATATGGCTTTTTGTGTATCATGACAGGGAGTACTTCCACAGGGAAATCAAGCAGTTGGGGATCGACGATTTCTTCTCCAATCCAGTCTTCCTCACCAATGGCGAATTCTCTTCTTCCGCTCAGTACCACTTCGTCTCCTTTTTGTAATAATTGTCCGGGAATAATATCATTGACAATGGAAGATCCATGTCGCATTCTTTCAACAAACAATCTTTTCCCTTGTGAAATAAAATAGGATTCTAGCTGGTCAACGGTCTTGCCGTTGCCAAACCAATCGTTCTCTATGCGGTAAGCGCGAAAAACTACCGGACGGCGTGCTTGTTCAAATCCGGGCTCGTCTGCTTCGCTGGTACCCATTCGGGTTTCTAGCTCTTTGCAGGCGGCTTTCACTTTTTCTAATCCTCCCAACATTTTAGGACCTAAAGAAGAGAGGACCCAGGCAGAGCCTGCCGTACCGAAAATGTAAGTTACAGCGTATGCCACGGGAATGATATTAATCATATCACTTTTTTGGGAAGAGGCTATGTTGAGTCCGTTTATGGTATCTTCCGCTACCCCTATGACGGCAGAGATAGTTTGTGCTCCGGCCAGTAACCCGGCTGTTTCACCGGCATTATATCCCATTAAGGTAGCTAATAACCAAGTGATAACCAAACAACCTACGCACATGAGTACGGCGAATCCTACTTGAGGTAAACCATCTTTTTTCAGTCCGCGAAAGAATTGTGGTCCCACTTTGTATCCGATGGCAAAAAGGAATAAAAGAAAAAACACGGATTTCACCGGTTCTTCTATTGTAATGTTAAGCTGTCCCACTAATACCCCTACTAGCAATACACTGGTGACGATTCCCAAACTGAATTGTTTTATTCTCATTTTTCCAATCCAGAAGCCTGCGGCGATTGTCAGAAAAATCGCCAGTTCTGAATGTTGTCTCAAAAGATGTATAATCCATTCCATATTTCACTTCTTATTATAATTGCTGTTTAAAACAGTGTGAGGGTAAAGAAGTTGAGTTAAAAAGCTCCAAATTGTGCTTAGTTCTAATATTTTTTATTTTATTTGCATAGAGATGATGCTTGACTTATGAAAATGAAGTTGTTTGTAAAATATATTTCTTTATTAATTCTCTTGTTTGTTGTTGGAGGATGTAAAGAAAAAATGGCTGACATGTATGTGACTAAGGTCACCGATTTGACAGGAGAGGAAGAACAAGTTTTGAAATTGGAATATGATCGTGATGGTAAAATTATAAAGTATGGAGATACCCCGGTAAGGTATGAGGGCGACCAAATCACAATCGGACAGATGGATTGTTTGAATACCGGCAATAAGCTTTGCAATGTTACGTTTCAAATAGGAAAAGGCAAGGCGAGGGAAAGTAGGGCCCGTTGTATATTGAAGGTAGAAGAGGAGGTTTATGAAGTTGATAAACAGACTGTCTATGATTATAAAGGAGATACTATTTTTATCAATTCTGATTATCGTGCTACTTCCGATTATCGTTTCTTGAGAAAAGTGCAAGGAAAATATGTTTTTGATCAATTGGGACGGTTGAAGGAAGTAATGACTGTTTTTACTGAAGCAAATGATAGTGTGTCTAGTTGTCATACTTATTATAATTATGATAATAACATTAACTATCAGGCGAATTTGAATTTACAGGCTTATGTGATTGATTATGATGGGGTGGATAGTTTCTTCTATTTTTTATTGAATCTTGGGCAGTTGAGGAATAGAACAGCCTTACCTAATGATATCGGATATTGTATGAATCATGGTTTAAGCACTTATAATGTGCATGCCAATTATCGTCTGGATGATGAGAATCCGGTCAGGATAGAAGTTTTATATAATTATACCAAACTTCTATCCCGAATAGATTTATCTTATAATCCTTTAAATTAATTCATCGGGAAGTATAAACAAGTCTACTTCATTGGCGCCTTGCTTTATCAAGTCTTTCTTATCTATTTGGTAAAGACGGATAAACTCATCATGACTGTCGCATAGTTCCTGGGCTTTGCGATAATATTCTATTGATTTTTCTGTTTCATTCAGGATATAATACACATGTCCTGCATTCATCCAGTCTTCCATAATGGGTTTGGGCTCGGATATCAGCAAGTCGTAATATTTCTTGGCTTGTTGATGGTTGCCGGTAATGAAGGAACACCATCCGATGGCGCGTCGGGCATTCTGTGGCTTTTTATCCAGATACTCCACTTTGAAGAAATAAGCCAGTGCTTCATCGTATCGTTCCAGTGCCATCAGGCATTGTCCTATTTGTAGCGTCAGATTCAGATTGTCAGGCTGTACTTGTTCCACCTTATTATAATATTCCAAAGCTTGTTGGTAGTTTCCTTCTTTTCTATAACATTGTGCCAAATGGCGGTTATTCCATGCGTTATCAGGGATCAGCAGATCTGATTGCAGGTAATAATCTATCGCTTTTTTATAGGAACCGATTTTCTGATAAATGAAACCTGCTTTCTGCCATAATTCAGCATTTTTACGATTGTATAATTCAATTGATTTATCATAGAGAATCCCGGCTTCTGTCAGGTCGTCGTGTGTGAATAGGTAATCTGCCAGCTTGTTGATATAATCTTTGTGCAACAAGGCTTGAGACAATGTTTCTTTATTCCATAAGTCTAGAGTCTCCTCAAAAATGTCATGTATTTCATGTTTTCTTGACCATAATTTGAAGAAACGGTAGAGGTCATGAATATATTGCCGGCTCACGAATTCAGCGCGAGCTTTTGATTGTGACATTTCTTTTAAACGTTCTTTCAGTTCTTCAGAAGCTTCATGTTGTCCGTTCAATTGTTGCTGCATGAGATTTCTTTGGCTTTCCGGCATTTGTAACATGGTAAAACAAAAAGAGTATTTGTCGGAATTGCAGAATACATCCGAGTTCATCAAAATGTTGAGCAGAGAGATTTTTTGTTCGTCATTTCCGAGAGATAATTTGGCGATATCCTGATATTGGGGGTCAAAAGGATAGAACCAGTGAGAAATTTTGCGGAAAAACGGGAATTGTTTCAGCTGTGAAAAGGTACTCATATACACATCCGCCCCGGACATTTGCAGTTCACCTAATTCGCGCAATTTATCGGTAATGCCTGAACGGTCAATCCATTCTTCCCATTCCGGATTATGATCTTCGGCATCTTCATCCAGTCCTTCCAAATTAAGTTTGGGATTTTTCATCATTTCGGGAATGATTTCTTCACGCATTTTCTTGTCTATCTTTCGGGTTTCACGGGAAGATTGCAATAATTGAATCTGGATATGATGCAGGTTTTTGATGAACTCGGTATTTTCATTCAGTTCATTTATGCGCGACACGGCTTCAGGGTATTGAAGGATACGCTTTTCATAATAGTAGCATGTTAGTACGATCCCTGCAATAGCCCGCTGATTCAGCATGGTATCCTGATGGGTATAGGCGTTCAATAGAAACATGAACTTGCGGATGTCGAATATTTGCAACAGGCTCATGGTGACGGCGCTGACCATTATGGAAAGGTCGTTGACTTGGATCAATAGTGAGTTGAATAAAATTTGCGCTTCAGCATATTCCGATTCACTCCACCGGGTGGATACCCATATTTTTTCAAATAATTCGTCTACGGCTGTTTCGTGACGTTTTCTCATGGCATCCATTTCTTCATTTCTTTTGGCCTCGGTGGTATATATCAATGGGGCTGTAGCCATATCTTCTGTATATGCCTCCAATTGCATTTGTAATTCGGCATAGCTGTGGGGAGGGCTTTGGACAAAAGTGCGCATTGTGTCATAATAGGCTCCATAATTTTGTGTTGCCTGTACGGCTATATGGATACGGTCGGTCAGTTCGTATGCCGTGCGCAACATTTTATGGTATATTTCTACCTTATTGGGATCTTTCATCCCTTTTGAAGTATATTGCAGCATCAGGTCGTATGACGTTTGCAGGGCTTCTAGCTCATTCTTTAATTGCCAGTCGGAAGTATGTGTGGCATATCCTGTCATTTGGAATAATGCTTCTTTTAACCGATATTGGTCTAATAGTTTTATGATTTCTTCGCGCATATTTTAAAGTTCTATTTGTATGTCTTTTATAAACAAATGCCGGCAGACTTCGGTTCTCGATTTATTTCAACCAAGTTGCCCGTTTCCATATATATTCCATCGGACCGTGAGAGTGATGATTCATCCACCAGCGGCAGAAAGAGAATTGCAAGATGAAGAAAACTATTCCTGCCAGGCAGCTGGCTGTGATACCAAACTGATTGTGCAATGCAAATCCCCAGTTGTAGTATAACATAGAACCTACTATACTTTGAGTGATATAATTGGTAAGGCTCATCTTTCCGTATGGCGTTATTTTCATTAATCCGTCGTGTAAGTTTGTCTTGTAAAAAGCGAAGACGACACCGGATACCAGAATCAGCATAAATGCAAAATTGGAAAGCGAGGTGATGATTAGTGAAAGAGGGGTCAGAATGGATTTATTTGTGATAAAGTCTGGTAGCATATTGCCCAACCCATATAAAGGGAAAAATGAGACGAGTGAGCCTGCAAGTACCTTGTTCCATACCTTCAAGTGCTCTTTCAAAAAAAGTCCCTTGCGCCCTATCAGCATACCGAGCAGGAAGAGGGCGGCTGTTTGGAATACCCGTCCGTGATCCCAGGCCCAGGCAAGGCTTGCCAACTGTCCTTCCCATAAATTGACACGGATGGTTTCCAGAAAATTACCATTGCTTTGCACTGCAAAAGTTGCATTCCAGAAGCTGCGGGTGGGGATGGCCGGAGTAACAAATTCCGGATCGAAGCAGGCACGTATTACATAATAAAGCGGCAATGGCTGGATTAATAGCAGACATGCCAATGCAAATATCCATTTGTCTTTCAGCCGGCAAGTCAGTGGCAGGATGAAACCTACTAAAGAATAAAGGACCAGCACTTCCGCTGTGAAAAAACTGGCATTGATATTACCTATCAGGAAAAGAAGAATTAACCGCCAACAAAAACGTAGACGGAAATCATTGCCCCGTAGGCGTTGGTTGTCATCTTGAATAAAAAAGCTAAAACCGAAAAGTAAAGCGAATATGGCGTATGCTTTTCCGCCGAACATGAAGAATAACCCGTTCCAAATGGCTTTGTCCGAGAAGTTCAGCCACGCACTTTGTCCGGCTGTATCGGGAAATGAGTAGAAATTAAAATGTTCGATAGAGTGCAGGATGATGATTCCCATCACTGCCAGTCCGCGTAGCACATCAGCTACATCTACACGTGCGTGTCCTTTCAATTTTGTGTTTATTGCTTTTGTTTCCATGGGGTTATATATTAGCGTACAAAAATAGGAAAATCTTGAATAGTTGGCAAAAAAAGGAGGAAGTAATCAGATATTTCTTTAATTTTGTCCCCATCTTAAAAAAAGATATGGATATTTCGGAATTGCAACGTATTTATGCCGGTCATCCTAACACTAAGGGACTGGCTGCGTTATTGGAAGATTCCTCAGTGAGGACTATTTTCCTGGGAGGATTATATGCTTCTGCGGCAGCTTTATTTGTTTCCTCCTTTCTTAGAGAGAATAAACAGACATTTGTATTTGTACTGGGTGACTTGGAGGAAGCGGGTTACTTTTATCATGACCTGACACAGGTGAACGGTGATGAGCATATTTTGTTCTTTCCATCCTCGTATCGTCGGGCTGTTAAATATGGGCAGAAAGATGCAGCCAATGAGATCCTGCGTACGGAAGTGTTGAGCCGTTTACAGAAAGGCGATCCGCTATGTGTGGTGACTTATCCTGAAGCGTTGGCGGAGAAAGTGGTATCACAAAAGGTACTGATGGACAAGACGTTAAAACTTGGTGTGGGTGAGCATGTGGACACAGAGTTTATCACGGAAGTGCTGTCCGGTTACGGATTCGAGCATGTAGATTATGTTTATGAACCGGGGCAATATGCTGTACGCGGTAGTATTATTGACGTCTTCTCTTTTGCTTCCGAGTATCCTTACCGTATTGACTTTTTTGGTGACGAGGTAGACAGCATCCGTACTTTTGAAGTGGAAAACCAGCTTTCGAAAGAGAAGAAACAGAGCATTGCCATCGTGCCCGAGCTGACGAATGCCGCCGACAAGAGCGGGGTGTCTTTCTTTGAATTCATTCCTCGGGAAACAGTTCTGGCAATGAAAGATTTTCTTTGGGTACGTGAAAGAATACAGGTAGTACGGGAGGAGGCACTCTCTCCTCAGGCGCTTGCCGCATACGAGGGAGAGAAGACGGAACTGATGAATTTGGAACTGAAGCTGATAGACGGGGCGGAATTTACAGTACGGGCTTTGGAATTCAAACGGATTGAATTTGGTAACAAACCTACAGGAACTCCACAGGCTACGTTGGCTTTCGATACGACAGTCCAGCCTATTTTTCATAAGAATTTTGATTTGGTAAGCACTTCATTCACTGATTATCAGAAACGAGGTTACACCTTATATATATGTACCGATAGTGAGAAGCAGGCAAAGCGTCTGAAAGATATCTTTGAGGAGCGTGGTGATCATATCACGTTCATTCCGGTCAACAAGACTTTACATGAGGGCTTTACAGATAATGTATTGAAAAGCTGCTTTTTTACAGACCATCAGATTTTTGACCGTTTCCATAAATACAATCTTCGTAGCGACAAGGCGCGTAGCGGTAAGGTGGCGTTGACCTTAAAAGAGTTGAGCCAGTTTGAGCCGGGTGACTTTGTGGTACATATAGATCATGGGGTAGGTCGTTTTGGCGGTTTGGTACGCATTCCGAATGGAAATACCACTCAGGAAGTGATTAAACTTACTTATCAGAATGAGGATGTGGTATTTGTTTCCATTCATTCCCTGCATAAAATATCCAAGTATAAAGGGAAGGAGGGAGAAACTCCCCGCCTGAACAAATTGGGAACCGGTGCGTGGGAAAAAATGAAAGAGCGTACCAAGAGTAAAATCAAAGATATAGCTCGTGATCTGATCAAACTGTATTCGCAACGTAAACAGGAAAAAGGATTTTCGTATAGTCCCGACAGTTTTATGCAACATGAATTAGAGGCAAGCTTTATCTATGAGGACACTCCCGACCAGTTGAAAGCTACTCAGGAAGTAAAAGCCGATATGGAGAGCGATCGTCCGATGGATCGCCTTGTGTGTGGTGATGTGGGCTTCGGAAAAACAGAAGTTGCCATACGTGCCGCATTTAAGGCCGTGGCCGACAATAAGCAGGTTGCTGTGCTTGTTCCTACTACTGTATTGGCTTATCAGCACTACCAGACTTTCTGTAAACGTCTGGAAGGGATGCCTTGTAAGGTAGAATATCTGAGCCGTGCCCGTACAGCTAAAGATACATCTCGTATTCTGAAGGAGTTGGAAGCTGGTACTGTCAATATTTTGATAGGTACGCATAAGATTATCGGTAAAAGTGTAAAGTTCCATGATCTGGGTTTGCTGATTATCGATGAAGAACAAAAGTTTGGAGTAAGTGTAAAAGAAAAATTGCGTCAGATAAAGGTCAATGTAGACACACTGACCATGACGGCAACACCTATTCCGCGTACACTTCAGTTTTCGTTGATGGGGGCTCGTGACCTCTCGGTTATACAGACACCACCGCCCAACCGCTATCCGATACAGACGGAGGTGCATACGTTTAACGAAGAGATAATAACGGAAGCGATAAACTTCGAGATGAGCCGGAACGGACAGGTATTTTTCGTGAACAACCGCATTCAGAACCTGATGGAACTGAAAGCAATGATTGTGCGCAATATTCCTGATTGCCGTGTATGTATCGGACATGGACAGATGCAGCCCGAAGAACTGGAAAAGATAATCTTCGGTTTTGTAAACTATGATTATGATGTGTTGCTTGCAACTACTATCATCGAAAGTGGAATTGATATTCCGAATGCCAATACGATTATCATTAATCAGGCACAGAACTTTGGGTTGAGTGACTTGCACCAGATGCGCGGACGTGTAGGACGAGGCAACAAAAAAGCTTTCTGTTATTTGCTGGCTCCTCCGTTGTCATCGCTTACCCCCGAAGCCAAACGCCGTCTTCAAGCCATCGAAAACTTTAGCGATTTGGGAAGCGGTATACACATTGCCATGCAGGATTTGGATATTCGTGGTGCTGGTAATATGCTGGGAGCTGAACAAAGTGGTTTTATAGCAGACTTGGGATATGAAACCTATCAGAAGATTCTGTCGGAAGCTGTAACCGAATTGAAGAATGATGAGTTTGCAGAACTTTATGCCGACGAGATAAAAGCAGGAGAAGAAAAAATCAGTGGCGAAGATTTCGTGGACGAATGTACTGTAGAAAGTGATTTGGAATTATTGTTCCCTAACGAATATATTCCAAGCAGCAGTGAACGAATGTTGCTTTATCGTGAACTGGACAAACTGGAACTCGACCGTGATGTAGAGGCTTTCAAGGAACGTCTGGTCGACCGCTTTGGAAAGATTCCGCCTGAAGGGGAAGAGTTGATTCGCATTGTGCCTCTTCGTCGCCTGGCAAAACGTTTGGGAGTGGAAAAAGCTGTACTGAAAGGTGGTAAGATGATTCTTTATTTTGTAAGCAATCCGGACAGTCCGTATTATCAGAGTGCCGCTTTTGGAAAGATAATCGACTATATGGCAAAGTATCCGAGAGTATGCAACTTGCGTGAACAGAACGGACGCCGCAGCATGATTGTGAAAGATATTACTGATGTGGATTCAGCAGTCCGGATTTTACAGGAAATGGTCAGCTTGGGGTAATTGTGCGCCGGAAAGCATTGTAGCGGAAAACCTGTTGTCAGTGAAAATGGTTTCTTTAAAGGGACTGGTCGTCGGACAATTAAAAAATCCGGCCGAGCAGTTCGGCTTTTGAGATAGATGATGTAATTTTATATACTAATACGTAATATTTTATGATTTCAGTAGATGGACTTACCGTCGAATTTGGCGGAACCACCTTATTTAGTGACATTAGTTTTCAGATTAATGAAAAAGACCGTATCGCCCTGATGGGAAAGAACGGAGCAGGGAAATCGACCTTATTGAAAATATTGGCAGGGGTACGTCAGCCTACCCGTGGAAAGGTGACGGCTCCTAAAGACTGTGTAATTGCTTATCTGCCTCAGCATCTGATGACGGAGGATGGACGTACGGTGTTCGAGGAAGCATCGCAGGCTTTTGCTCATCTTCGTGAAATGGAAGAAGAGATAGAACGCATGAACAACGAGCTGGCTACCCGTACCGATTACGAAAGCGATTCGTATA
>ENA-OPDD01001958-OPDD01001958.1-human-gut-metagenome-genome-assembly--contig:-NODE-1958-length-13150-cov-1.634975_pt1 | contig 13150 bp, 8 predicted proteins | sample MGYA00241574_ERZ501499 | MGnify/ENA primary metagenome ERZ501499 (study PRJEB25962, sample SAMEA2042576) | human gut metagenome | biome: human gut; feature: human-associated habitat; material: faeces...
CAGTATCAACCGTTGGAACTAAATAGATATATCGGTAACGGAAACCCTTGGGATTTGGACAGAAGTCATGGCGGTGTTTATGTACTTCCTCCATACCAAAGTGCAAAAGCGGGTGAATGGTATAAAGGTACGGCAAATGCCATTTATCAAAACTTAAGTTTTCTTGAAAGCTTTAAACCTGAAAATGTTCTTATACTTTCAGGCGACCATATCTATAAAATGCACTATGGCGAAATGCTGAAGGCACACAAGGAATCGGGTGCGGCTGTAACTATTGCCGTAATGCCTGTACCTTGGGAGGAAGCAAGCAGATTTGGTATAATGAACGTTGACGAAGAGGGTACTATCACAGACTTTGAAGAAAAACCGGCAGAGCCTAAGAGTAATCTTGCGTCAATGGGTATTTACATATTTACATATGAAGTGCTTAAAAAGTATTTGGAGGCTGACGAACGTGACCCAAGTTCTGCAAATGACTTCGGTAAGAATATAATTCCTACAATGCTTGAAAACGGCGAAAAGATGGTATCATTCAGATTTGAGGGCTATTGGAAAGATGTCGGCACAATTCATAGCTTGTGGGAGGCAAATATGGATCTTGTTGACCAACCACCTAAGTTTGATCTAAACGACAGAAGTTGGAGTATCTATTCAAGAAATATGGCACTTGCTCCTCATTATGTTGGACAAAATGCTAAGATAACAAATTCAACCGTAACAGAGGGCTGCTTTATTGACGGCGAAATAAAGCATTCGGTTATTTTCGGCGGCGTTGAACTCGGAGAAGGCAGCGTTGTCAGTGATTCGGTAATTATGCCGGGTGCGAAAATCGGAAAGAATGTTGTAATTGAAAAAGCTGTTATAGGTGCAGACGCAGTTATAGGTGACGGTGCTAAAGTCGGAGTTAATTCTTCGGACGATAACAAATATGCATCAAAATTGTGTACCAATGATCTTGTTCTTATCGAAAGCGGTGCCGAAGTCGGCGTTGAAGAAGATATTTGCAAGGGCAGTATGGTAGAAGCATAGGAAAGGGGACAGAGCCAATGAGAAGAGATACTATGGGTATTATTCTGACAAGTAATGACAGAATACCTCCGATTACAGATATAAGAGCAAATTCAGCACTTCCTATCGCAGGAAGATACAGAATAATAGATTTCGTACTTTCGTGTATGGCAAACTCGGGTATAACAAATATCGGTGTTGCAACAGAGGCAAATTACTCATCTTTGATGGACCACATTAAATCGGGTAAGCCTTGGGACCTTGACAGAAAGAATTGGGGACTTAATATACTTCCTCCGAATCTGGAAAAGGTATCATACGGTTCAATAAAGGGTAATATAGATATACTTGCAGGTATAAGCGACTTTATTCACAGAAGTCAGCAGACATATGTAATATTGTCACTCGGTAACAGCATTTACAATATTGACTTTGAAGAAGTTGTAAAAAATCATATCGAAAGTCAGGCAGATGTTACAATTCTTTATAAAGATATGAAAGGTATGCCTGAAAGAGAAATTTCAAGATTTACAACGCTTGAACTTGATGAGGAAAAACGTATTACAGATATTGAGGTTCAGCCGTATTATCCAAAGTCGAGTATGGCAAGTATGGACGTTTACGTTATGGAAAAGGCTTTGCTTGAAAGTATTGTTGACGAATGCAGTGCAAGAGGCGACAGAGATTTCGTAAAGGATGCACTTGTTAAGAAAATGACAGGCCTTAGAATTTACGGATATGAGTATACGGGTTATACTGATAAGATTGATTCACTTAAAGCATATTACAGAAATAATATGAATTTCTTAAATTCGGACATAAGACGTGAATTGTTTAATCCTAAAAATCCTATCTACACAAAGACAAAAGACCAGTCGCCGACTAAATACGGAAGTGACGCATCTGTACAGAACAGCTTTATTTCAGACGGTTGTGTAATTGAGGGTACTGTAATTAACAGTGTACTTTCAAGAGGTGTAAAAGTCGCAAAGGGTGCGGTTATTAAAAATTCAATCATCATGCAGGATTCTGTGATTGAAGAGGACGTTGAACTTAGTCATGTTGTATTTGATAAGGAAGTTGATATAACAAAAGGAAGAAAACTTATAGGACAAGAGAGCTATCCTCTTGCAATATCAAAAGGAACGAAGATTTAATAATAAAGATTTTAATGACAAATATATAATAGAACTGTTCAAAATTTGAGCAGTTCTGTTGAAGTTTTACGGAATTTAAGAATATTTATTGACAAATAATTCTTATAGAGATAAGATTTAAGCATATAGAAAGGAATAATTTGTTATGAAAGTTTTATTTGCTACTTCGGAGGCGGCACCTTTTGTTAAAACAGGAGGTCTTGGTGATGTAGCGGGTTCTTTGCCTGCAGCGCTTAACGAAAAAGGCGTTGACGCAAGAGTGATTTTACCGCTGTACAACTGTATACCGCAAGAATATAAGGACAAGATGAAATATATTGACCATATCTATATCGATATGGCTTGGAGAAAACAGTATGTCGGTGTTTTCGAGTTGGAGTATAACGGCTGTAAGTTCTATTTTATAGACAATGAGTTTTACTTTAACGGCGATAAGCCTTATGACTTTATACACCTTGATTGTGAAAAGTTTATATTCTTTTCAAAGGCTGTATTGTCAATTTTGCCGACAATAGATTTCAGACCGGACGTTATTAACTGTAACGACTGGCAGACAGGACCGATACCTGTATTCCTTGATACGTTCCAGGATAATCCGTTCTATCAGGGTATCAAGACTGTTATGACAATTCATAACTTGAAGTTCCAGGGAAGATGGGATTTCAACAAGATTAAGGACGCAATGGGTATAAGCGACTATTACTTCACTTCCGACAAGCTTGAATTCTACAAGGATGCAAACTTGTTAAAGGGCGGTATGGTTTATGCAAACAAGGTTTCTACGGTAAGCTCAACTTACGCAAACGAAATCACAACAGAAGAATACGGAGAGGGACTTCACAATCTTCTTCGTGCAAGACAGAACGACCTTTTGGGTATAGTAAACGGTATTTCTTATATTGACTGGGATCCGAATACAGATCAGTCTATTTATCAAAACTATACAGCAAAAACAGTTCATAAGAAAAAGGCTGAGAACAAGAAAAAGCTGCAGGAAGAATTAGGTCTTGAAGTGAATGCCGATAAGATGATGATTGGTATTGTATCACGTCTTACAGACCAAAAAGGTTTTGACCTTGTAGCTTACAAGATTGAGGAACTTTGCAACGGCGGCTGTCAAGTAGTTGTACTTGGTACAGGCGACGAAAAATATGAAAATCTTTTCAGACATTATGCTTGGAAGTATCCTGACAGATTCTCGGCACAAATTTATTTTTCAAATGATATGGCACGTAAAATTTATGCGGCAAGTGACGCATTTTTAATGCCGTCAAGATTTGAACCTTGCGGTTTGTCACAACTTATCAGTATGAGATACGGTACTGTTCCGATTGTTCGTGAAACAGGCGGACTTAAAGACACTGTTATTCCATATAATGAATATACAGGCGAGGGAACCGGTTTCTCATTCGCAAACTACAATGCAGACGAAATGATAAATATTATTTGGTATGCAATGCAGATTTACTATGACAGAAAAGACGAGTGGAAGAAAATCGTTGATAACGGTATGGCAGTAGATTACTCATGGAATGTATCGGCTGATAAATATATTCACTTGTATCAAGAACTTACAGGTATATATGATTTACCTGAAAAGAAAAAGCCTGTCAGAAAGACAGCCGCAAAAACTACAAAGAAACAAGAAAAAAAGGAAACTTTTGAGGACAGTATAAAGGCAGATGCCGAGGCGGCTGCAAAGGCTGCGGCAGACGGTGCAAAAGAGCCTGAAATAGTTGAAGTTAAAAATCCTTTTGAGGAGAAAAAAGCCCCTGCTTCAAAAAAGACAACAACGAAGAAAACAACAACAAGAAAAACAGCGGCTAAGAAAACTACAACTAAAAAAACAACGGCTAAGTCAACAGCAAAGAAAGCGGTAAAAGAAGAACCTGCAAAGGCTGAACCTGTAAAAGCTGAAAAGGCAGAGCCTGCAAAGACGGCAAAAACAGAAAAAACAGAGCCTGCAAAACCTGTAAAAGCCGAAACAACTAAAGCAGAGCCTAAAAAGGCTGAATCGGCTAAGTCGACGGCAAAGACAACGACTAAAGCCGAAACGGTTAAGGAAGGTGCAAAAGCGAAGACAACGGCATCAAAGAAAACGACACAAAAGAAGACTGTAAAATAAACCGATGATAAGAAATCTTCGCAAGAAATAAGAAGAATTTTAAAGGGGTGTAAAATAAATATGGCACAAGCTAAAAGTATGGCACAAAATAAAAACACAAAAACAACAGCAACAAAAAAATTGACAGCGTCTGAAGAAGTATTGAAGAAGGAAATTGTAGGTAAGGTAAACAGACATTTCGGTAAAGTTATGGAGGATGCAACTCCTCATATGGTTTATACTGCATGCGCACTTACTGTTCGTGACAGAATTATGGAAAAGTGGGCCGTATCTCATCAGACTGTAAAGAAGATGGGTGCAAAAAAACTTTATTATTTATCATTTGAGTTCCTTATGGGCAGACTTCTTTGCACAAACATTTTAAACCTTATGCAGACTGAAGAATATCAGCACGTTTTAAATGATTTGGGTTACTCACTTCCTGAAATTGCCGAACTTGAAAATGACGCAGGTCTTGGTAACGGCGGTTTGGGACGTCTTGCAGCTTGCTTTATCGACTCACTTACAACATTGGATTTGCCTGCATACGGTTGTACAATCCGTTATGAATACGGCTTATTCAGACAAAAGATTGTTGACGGTTATCAGACAGAACTTCCTGATTCATGGCTTGATAACGGTAATGCGTGGGAAATCGCAAGACCTGAAGAAACTGTTGAAGTTAAATTTGGCGGTGAAGTTTATACTGATTGGGTAGACGGTAAATTTACTTGCCGTTATAACAATTCACATACAATTTTGGCTATGCCTTATGATGTACCTCTTTGCGGTTATGATTCAAAAATTGTAAATAAATTAAGATTGTGGAGTTCAAAATCTCCTGACCATATGAATATGCAGGAATTTAACAGCGGTAACTATGTTCGTGCCGTTGAAGAAAAGGAACTTGCAGAAGTTATTTCAAAGGTACTTTATCCGGAAGATAATCATACAGAGGGTAAGGAACTTAGATTAAAGCAACAATATTTCCTTGTTTCTGCAACATTGCAGTGGATTTTGAAAGAATTTGAAAACAGAAACGGTCAAGATTGGTCAAAATTGCCTGATAAGGTCGTTATTCATATCAATGATACACACCCTACAATGGCTATTCCTGAAATGATGCGTTTGTTGATGGACGAAAAAGGTCTTGGTTGGGATGAGGCATGGGACATCGTAACTCATGTATTCGCATACACAAACCATACAGTAATGAGCGAGGCTCTTGAAAAGTGGCCGCTTGATATGTTCAGAAAGATTCTTCCGCGTGTATATATGATCGTTGAAGAAATGAACAGACGTCTTATGATCAGACTTAACGAAGTTTATCCTAACGATTCGGCTAAGCATAAGTATATGGCAATTATTTCTGATAATCAGATATTTATGGCTAATATGTGTCTTGCAAGCTGTTTCGCAGTAAACGGTGTTTCAAAGTTGCATACAGATATTCTAAAGCAGGATATTTTTGCTGATTACTATAATATGAATAACGACCACTTCTATGCAATCACAAACGGTATTACATTCAGAAGATGGATTGCTAACTGTAACCCGGAACTTACTGAGCTTATTTCTTCAAAGATAGGTAAGAATTGGATCAAGGACGCTTCAGAACTTTCAAAGCTAAAGAAATATGCTAAAGACCCTGCATTCAAGAAGCAATTTGCTGAAATTAAGCGTAATAACAAGGTTAGACTTGCACAATATATTAAGGAACACAACGATATAGTTGTAAATCCTGATTCTATCTTTGACGTACAGTGTAAGAGATTGCACGAATATAAGCGTCAGATGATGAATGTACTTCATATTCTTGCAGAATACAACAGAATTATTGAAGATAACGTATATGCTGAAAATTACTATCCAAAGACATATATATTCGGTGCAAAGGCTGCTCCGGGTTATAAAAGAGCAAAGCTTATTATCAAGCTTATTAACTCAGTCGGAGATATGATTAACAACGATCCGAGAGTTAAGGATAAGATTAAAGTTGTATTCCTTGAAAATTACAGCGTATCAATCGCTGAAAAACTTATCATTGCGGCTGATATTTCAGAACAAATTTCAACAGCGGGTAAGGAAGCTTCAGGTACGGGTAACATGAAGTTTATGCTTAACGGTGCGCTTACAATCGGTACACTTGACGGTGCAAACGTTGAAATGCTTGAACAGGTCGGTGAAGACAATATATATATCTTCGGTCTAAAGGCTGACGAAGTTGCCGCAAGAGTTAAGTATGCGGGAACTGATGAAGTTAAGAACATCTACTCATCAAACGCAAGCCTAAGACACGCACTTGAACAGCTTGTTGACGGTTCAATCGTTCCGGGCAGCAACCAAATGTTCAGAGATTTGTATCAAACATTGTTGTTCGGTGACTACGGATTCCCTGACACATATATGGTAATCAGAGATTTTGAAGAATATATGAAGACTCAAGAAAAGATGTCTGCTGATTATCAAGACAGAGATAAGTGGATTGAAAAGGCAATTTTGAATACTGCAAGTGCAGGATTCTTCTCAAGTGACAGAACTATTGAAGATTACAATAAGAACATTTGGCACTTGACACCAATTAAATAATAAAAATAAAGAAGTGACTTAGGTCACTTCTTTTACGATAAAGGGGTAAATATGGATATAGAGCATAATTCCAGAGAAAAATTTTATAGATTTCCTTTTGGAGCGGTGACTTGCGGCGGTGAAGTCAGATTGCGTTTGGCTGTGTCAGGCGCGGGTATTCCGTCGGCGGTTCGTCTTGTCTATATGGAGGATGGCAAGGGCGAAGTCCGAAAGGATATGCCGTATATTTTTGATGTCGGTGACCACTGCATATATTCGGTGAACGTGAAAATGCCTGAAAAAGCAGGACTTGTTTGGTATTATTTTGAACTTGAAACCGAAAGAGGTATGGTTTATTACGGCAACAATTCAAAACAACTCGGCGGAATTGGTGAAATGTGTTTCAATTCACCGAGTAATTCATATCAGATAACTGTTTATAACGAAGATTACAAAACCCCGGATTGGTTTAAAACCGGTATTGCGTATCAAATTTTTGTAGACAGATTTTGCAACGGCAACGAAAACGGAGAATTTTTAGGAAATCGTACAGATATAATAAAGCGTAATTGGGGCGAACAACCGTTTTATAAAGCCGAACAATTTGGCGGTGAGTATAAAGCAAATGACTTTTTCGGCGGTAATTTGAAAGGTGTAATTAAAAAATTGCCGTATTTAAAAGATTTGGGAATATCGGTAATTTACTTAAATCCGATATTCAAAGCATACTCAAACCATAAATATGATACGGGCGATTATGAAACAATCGATCCGATGTTTGGTGATGAGGAAACATTTAAAGAGCTTTGCTCAAAAGCAAAAGAAATGGGAATACGCATAATTCTTGACGGTGTATTTAACCATACGGGAAGTAACAGCCGTTATTTTAATAAATACGGCGAATATGACAGCGTAGGCGCTTATCAGTCGAAAGAATCACCGTATTACACTTGGTTTAGATTTATGGATTGGCCTGATGTGTATGAATCATGGTGGGGAATGACGACACTTCCGCAGATTGAAGAACACAGTGAAGAATGTCGTAAGTATTTGCTTTCGGACAAAGATGCAATCGTTAAAAGATGGATAAAGAACGGTGCGTCCGGTTGGCGACTTGATGTTGTCGATGAATTACCGGGATTTTTCGTTAAAGAACTTAGAGAAAACGTAAAGAAAGCCGATAAAGATGCAGTTATTATAGGTGAAGTTTGGGAAGACGCGTCAAATAAGTCCGCTTACGGTGAAAGACGTGAATATTTCTTGGGTAAGGAGCTTGACTCCGTTATGAATTACCCAATGCGCAGAGCGTTGATTGACGCGGTAAGCGGAAGAATTGACGTTGAAGAATTTGACGCACGTCTTATGAGCATTAAAGAAAATTACCCTGCACCTGCTTATTATTCGCTTTTGAATATAATAACAAGTCACGATGTCGAAAGAATAATGACCCGTATGGGTGATGCACCGTCAAGACACGAAATATCAAAAGATTTTCAGGCGAGCTTTAAACTTGACGGCTATGCACTTGAACTTGCTAAGGAAAAAGCAACTTTAGTAGTCGGACTGCAGATGATGCTTCCTGGTGTGCCTTGTATATATTACGGTGACGAAATCGGTATGCAGGGATATGGCGATCCGTTCTGCCGTCAGACATATCCATGGGATAATGTTGACGAAGTTGACAAGGACGGAAGAATCAGACAACGCTATAAGAATATGATTAAATTGAGAAACAGTTCAAAGGCATTCTCAATCGGCGATTTTGAATGTGTTCATAAAGTCGGACACGTGTACGGTTTTGTACGTTGTTATCATGATGAAAAATATCTTATTGTTGCCAATCTGGGTACAAGAGAAGAAAGAGCACGTGTAGATGTTGCGAGATACGGTATGAGAAAACTAAAATGTCAAACGAGTGACGATAACAGCTTGCTTGAATCGTCTGACGGTATTCATTTTATTGATATACCGAGATTATGGATAAAGGTTTACAAGGTGGAAAAATAATGCAAGGTAAATTTTCGGATTATTTGCTTGTTTCGGATATGGACGCAACGTTGCTTGATGACAATCACACCATATCTGAAGAAAACAGACAAGCGATAGATTATTTCATAAAAAACGGCGGACGGTTTACTGTCGCAACGGGAAGAATGGTTGAGGCAGTTCGTGCATATATGCCGAATTTGCACATAAATGCACCGGCGGTATTACATAACGGTGCGAAGATATATGACTATGAAAAAGATTGTGCGGTATTTGAACGATTTATTGAGGAAAACAGAAAACAGGCAATAAAGCGTGTATATGATGATTTTCCGCAAATAGGTTTGGAAGTGTACAGTGATGAAATTGTGTACGTTTACAGAGAATGTGAGGAAACAAAGCGATTTTTGACACGCAGCTATGAGGTTGTTTATAGTTTACCCGATGAAATTTGGCAAAGACCTTGGATAAAGGTGCTTTTGATTGGTGAAAGAGAATTGCTTGACAAGTACGAGCCGATATACAGAACCGAATATGATAACGGCTATGCGGTCAGAAGCGGTGACAAGTATCTTGACGTTGTTGCGAACGGAGTTTCAAAGGGTAAGGGAATGCTTGATATGGCGAAAAAAATCGGTATTGAGCAGAACAAAATTATAGCTGTCGGTGACAATATGAATGATATTTCAATGTTGGAAGTAGCGGGAATTTCGTATGCAGTTGAGAACGCAGAAGAAAGCGTGAAAAAAATTGCGGACAATTTAGCACCGTCTAACAACGGCGGTGCTATCGCATATATCATAAACAGACTTGAAAAAATTGTAAAAACACAGAATTAAGGCTTGAAATATCGGCAGTTTTATGTTAACATAACTCTATAAAAAGTATTTAAGGAGGTATTTATGTTTAACATATCACTGTTGCTTTCGGCGGCTGTTATTATAATTTGCGTACTTGCAAATAAGTTATCAAACAAAATCGGAATGCCTGTACTTATTGCGTTTATTGCACTTGGTATGGTGTTCGGTTCGGACGGAATACTTAAAATTCCTTTTGAAAATTATAGCTTTGCAGAACAGATTTGTTCTGTTGCGCTTGTATTTATTATGTTTTACGGAGGTTTCGGCACTAAATTAAGCGAGGCTAAACCTGTGGCAGTAAAGGCACTGTTGTTGTCGAGCGTGGGAGTTATTTTCACGGCGGCTCTTACAACAGTGTTTTGTTTTTTTGTTTTAAAAATAAAATTGCTCGAAAGTATGCTTATCGGTGCGGTTATGAGTTCTACTGACGCGGCGTCTGTGTTTTCGGTACTGCGTTCAAAAAATCTTAACTTGAAGTATAACACTGCGTCAATGCTTGAAATGGAAAGCGGAAGTAATGACCCGTTTGCATATATGCTGACCGTTATAGTTCTGTCGTTTATGAAGGGTGAAAACAGTGTCGGACAGATGGTTTACAGTATCGCCGCACAAATTGTTTTCGGCGTTTTGATTGGCTTTCTTATTGCACTCGGTGCAGTATGGTTTATGAAACATTTCACTTTTAATACATCGGGTTTTGACGCGGCGTTTGTGCTTGGAGTGGCGGTGCTTGCGTACGCATTGCCGACATTGGTCGGCGGAAACGGTTATCTCAGTGCGTACATAGTAGGTATCGTTTTGGGAAATCAGAACATACATAATAAAAAATCACTTGTACATTTTTTTGACGGAATGACCGGACTTATGCAAATGCTTATATTTTTCCTTTTGGGACTTTTGTCGTTCCCGTCAAAAATATTAACTGTTTTGTTGCCGTCAATATTTATAGCACTGTTTATCACGTTCGTTGCAAGACCGTTGGCGGTTGCGACTGTGCTTGCACCGTTTAAAACAAAAATTTCACAATATCTTGTTGTGTCGTGGGCAGGTCTCAGAGGTGCGGCGTCAATCGTGTTCGCAATAATGGCTATGGTAGGCGGTGTGACAATGGAGCAGGACATTTTCCATATTGCATTTTGCATTGTATTGTTTTCAATTACGCTGCAAGGGTCGCTTCTCCCGTTTGTCGCAAGTAAAACGAATATGATTGACAAGACCGGTTCTGTACTGAAAACGTTTAACGACTATTCGGACGAAACGGAAATTAATTTTATTCGCTTGAATATTGACAGCGGTAACAGATGGATTGACCGTGCGGTAAAGGATATTTCACTTCCTCCGCAAATGCTTTTTGCGGCGATTTACAGAAATGACGAAACGATTATTCCGAACGGTGAAACGGTAATATATGAGGGTGATACGATAATTCTCGGTGCACCGTCACACGGAATAAACGGTGATGTTCGTTTTAGGGAGATTTCAGCGAATGACAGAAAAAATTGGCGTGGAAAAAGTATGGCTGAAATTGAATTTCCCGACGGCTATCTTGTGATTATGATAAAACGCGGTGATGATGTCGTTATTCCTGTCGGAAGTACGATAATAGAAAAAAATGATGAGCTTGTGCTGGTTTCAAAATAAAAAACATAATATTCAAAAAATCACATCATATGATGTGATTTTTTTTGTTAGCTTAAATATATGGTTTTGTTACAGGCAAAGGTTCAGAACCGAGTGAACGCAGAAGTTGCATTCCTGCGGAACGTGCGTCTGTGACGGCGGTTTTAACCGCTGACGCCTCACCTGTGAAAATTATAATCACTTCATTTGAATGGCTTGTACCGCTGTCCGGACGAAGTGTTTTTATCAATTCGACACCGGCAGATTTTAACGCAATATCTGCGATTACCATACCAATCGGAGCAGGTGACGCACATACAAAGCCGAACGGTCTGCCTATCGGCACATCAAATGCCTTATTGATAGCCTCACCGCACCTTGCACTGTACTGGAATTCCATATGACCTGCTTCACTTATGTATATTTCGCCGGCATTTATGTCTATGTATTCAAGCGCTAATTCAACGGCTCTCTTAACGTCGGCAGGTGGTTCACCGCCGATTATGATAAAGTTTCCGTGACCGCCCCAGCCTTTTGTATCACGCGGAATTTCGATAGAGATAACCTCTGTCGAAGTAGCTTTAACCGCATCATCAACGGCTTGAATTTGTGCTCCCGCACCTGTACGGGAACCGATAAGACCGACCGCGTGGAACTTTTCAGGGATATTCATTTGCTTTCTTAAATCGTCATCAATATTGGCGATATAAAGACCGATTGTATCGCAAACGCCGACACCGACAAACTGTGTCATACCGCATTTTCCGAACATATCGTTATTCATAATATCCCTCCCTAAACCAGTCTTATATATATTATATCATTATTTTAACCTTTTTGCAATCCTAAAATGAATTGTTATACATCAAAATGTAGAAAATTTCAAATAAGTATTGATATTTAGGGCAATTTTTGATATTATATAGAGTATTGAAATAAAAATACATTAGGAGTTGAAGATATGCCTGCTTGGGTTGTTGATTTGTTAAACCGCTTGAACTCTACATTTGTGGTAGACGGACGTTGGCAGTGGTTTGTTAGTGGATTGGGATATACGCTTTTAATATCTCTTTTCTCGGTATTGTTGGGTTTGGTAATCGGTATTCTGATGGCACTTATGCGTCTGTCAAAAAGTAAGATTTTAAGAGCCGTTTCGGGAATTTATATTGATATTATCCGCGGTACGCCGACAATGGTGCAGCTGCTTATAATTTATTTTGTTATTTTTGCAAATGTGCATATTGATAAGTGGGTAGTCGGATTTATTGCATTCGGTATAAACAGCGGTGCGTATATTGCGGAAATCGTCAGAGGCGGTATATTGTCCGTAAATATCGGTCAGACTGAGGCGGGACGTTCGCTTGGTATGACGCATAAACAGACTATGGCAAGCATTGTTATGCCGCAGGCTATGAAAAATATTCTGCCGGCGCTTGGTAATGAATTTGTTGTATTGATAAAAGAAACAGCCGTGATCGGTATGATTGCGAATATCGATCTTGTCGGAGCGGCAAGAAAGGTACAGAGCCTTACATATGATTACCTTATACCGCTTTTGTCAATAGCAGTTATATATTATGTTGTTATAAAGATTATAAGTACGTTGCTTTCTAAAGTTGAAAAAGGTATGAGAAAGGCGGATAAGAGATGATAAAGGTTACCGGTTTAAAAAAGCATTTTGGAGATTTAGAAGTATTAAAGGGAATTGACCAGCACATAAAACAAGGCGAAAAGGTTGTTGTTATAGGTCCTTCGGGTTCGGGTAAATCAACATTTTTGAGATGTCTTAATTTGCTTGAAGTGCCGACAGAGGGTGAAATTCTCATTGAGGGTGAAAGCATTACCGC
>ENA-OPDD01001960-OPDD01001960.1-human-gut-metagenome-genome-assembly--contig:-NODE-1960-length-13145-cov-5.544920_pt1 | contig 13145 bp, 16 predicted proteins | sample MGYA00241574_ERZ501499 | MGnify/ENA primary metagenome ERZ501499 (study PRJEB25962, sample SAMEA2042576) | human gut metagenome | biome: human gut; feature: human-associated habitat; material: faeces...
TCATGACCAGATTTACGTAATAATGCCATCCATTTTTAAACCACAGCCTGACAATCTCGCAATATTTAATCTTCCCGCATGATAATGCTTCATTTATATAATTTTTATCACCCAGCATATCAGATTTTGAAATGTTATATCTTACAGGAATTGTTAGGCCATTCCATTTGATATAACAATCGACCTGATGTTTTTCGTCATCCTGATTAAAATAGATTCTAACGCCGCTCATATCTTTTCCTGGCATCGTTCGAAAATCAGATTCCTTTTTGTAATGCACGTCTTTTCCACTGCCAAATAAGACAGTTTCAACTCCCTTATAGACATGGGCAGCTTCAGCCTGTACCTGATGGGAGGAAATATTCTTTTTGTATTGATGCTGCATAACGCTTGCATATTTCTCAAGTCCGCTTTTTGTCAGGCCGATACCTTCGCGTGTATCATTCATGAACTTTAACAATCGCTTCATGTCATTCTGAACCTGCTTGTCGTCACTATTAAGTTTTTTAAGCTTGATATACTCATCTAATGCTTGCTGATATTGCTTATCGTCTTCAAGTCTTGAAAGCATCATTTTGACTTTCTTGCGTATCTGATTGCTGATATGCGCTAAAATACGAAAACGCTTTTCAAGCACTGCTGCAGTATTATCATCAACATTCAGCTTTAATCTTAAAGTATGCATTCTGCTTCCTCCTCTCATGTATTTTACTTGCATATTTAATATGCCGAAAAAATAAAAAACAGGGCGTTTTTTTACGAAAAAAATTGATATCGGTCAATTTCTGTCCGGTTTGGATATCTTAACTTTCCATTCTTATCAATCGGCGGGCATTTGACCAGATTGGTCTTATATCCCGGCTTGCCGCATGCGGCTTCAATCTGTTTAACAAGTTTTCCTGTGTTCGTAGCCTCGGAAAGCGGCTTTTCTCCGATTTTTGCAGATATCCCTACCCACAAGATATCATATGTATTGTTTATTTTTGTATCTGGATTTGAATACCTTTCGGCAATATCGCAGTGTATGCAATTAGTCATCTTGAATCCTCCTATTCTACTTTATACATACAATATGCCGTTTTTTCTAACAAAAAAGCTGCCGGCATTTTTGCCGGCAGCTCATCATTGCACTTAATGATATCTATAAGAATATCTGAATTTTGATGCATCACATTTTGAACACTGAATGGCCTGTCTGTAGCAAGTATATCTACTATTGCTATAATATAAGCGACGAGAACCGATTGCTCTCCAGTTATGATTGCATCGTCTTGCAGCCTGTACGGGCTCTGCTAACTGTGGAGTTACTGTCATTCCGCCAGCCATTCCAAATACCATAGTCAGAGCAAGCATTGCTGATGCAATAATATTTTTCTTCTTCATACTGTTTTTTCCTCCTGTTTGTTTTTTGCGAAATATAAATTATATTTATCCGCTAATATTTAATATGACAAAATAAATACAAGATAGAAATCGCTCTTTCTAAACATCTGCCATCCACTCTTTATACCTTTTTATACTTTTTATTTTGTTTTATAGTTCTTTATACTTTTCGTCATTTTACACAAAAACAGCCTGCCGATATCCATCGGCAGGCGTCATATTTCCATATTCTCAATCCAACAGCCGTAATCTTACAGCCCAAGTTCTTTCTTCATCCTCTCCAGCTCGTCATCCACATCAGCGTTTCCGCCATTTTTATACTTATCAAGCAGGGAATCTGCTGTGTTATCATCGGCCGTTTTGTTCAACTCTGTCATCGCCGCAGCCTCATCAAGCATCTTGTCAGCCTTCGCTTCATATCTCTCAAAAGCATCAATACTTGCTGCAGCTTTGTCCCCGCCGGAAAGAACCTGGTTCATATGCTTCTGCGCCTTCGCAGTTGCCATCTTCGCCTTGATTGAATCGCGCTTTGATTCCAAATTTTCAATATCTCTTACCAGCTTATCGTGCATTGCCTGCATATTATCGGCATTCGTAGCTGTCATATCATAAGTTTTCTGTAACGCAGCCAGTTTTTCCTCTTCCTTCTTCTTTGCTTCCAGAAGTGTTCTTGCATCGCCTTCATTTCCTGCACGGAGTGCGCTCTCTGCCGCTGCTTTGTAATCAGCAATATGTTTTTCACATTCTGTTACTTTTCTTTTTGCATTTTTTTCATCAGCCATCACTGCCGCTGTTTCTTTCTTAACCTCTGCCAGGTCTTTTCTAAGGTTCAGAAGCGTCTGGTCAATCATTTTTGCCGGGTCTTCTGCCTTATCCAGCAGTGCGTTCACATTTGCGCTCATAATATCCTTAAATCTTGTTAAAATTCCCATATTTTTCAGTCTCCTTTTTTATATTTTTTAAGTAAATCATCCGCTTCGGAATCTCCGTTAAGCGGTGTGTTTAATATTTTTTCAGTTTCTTTTGCCTCTTCAGCTTTATGTTTTCTTCTAAGAACCATCACAACGATGATACCGGCAAAAACAATGATAACGCCAATGACTTTTATTGCATTATTGCCGACATCGGCAGCCGTTGTTGATTTTGTCATAATGCGGTCAGCTGTTTTTGTAAAAATGGTTGTGAACATGTCATCAGTTGACATATCAGAATACCAGTACTTGTCAACATATGCCCAGAAAATCTCAATAGCTTCAGAATCCATCACAGAGGGAACTTGCTTTCCGTTGACGTATGCCATATATCCGACATCATTGTCCGTATCCGGTTCGGCGAAATACATATACAAAAATGTACTTTCATTTTTAATATGTTCATCATACCACTTCTTGGCATACTCTTCTTTTGCTGTATCCGTAAGCAGAGTGCTGTCGTAAGCATTTAAGACTATGTATGGCTGCACACCAGTCTTGTCGTAGAACTGTTTTATTGACTTTTCTGTTTTGGTAACGTTGTCAAACCAGCCGATATTATCAACAATACAATTGTTGTCATATCCTACACCAGATTCCAGCCGCTCTCTGTTCTGTGTACTTTTTGGTACGCTTTTCGTTGAAGACGAATTCGACGACGGAAAGCCGCCAAATGCAGCTATAAGAACAACAATAAATATAATAAGTGATATAATGGCATTAAAGCTTCCCCCATGACTGACAATAACGGTGCTTCGTCTTGGCGGTCGTGGATAGAAACTGCCACCATAGAATCCTCCGCCGCCGTAACTGCTGCGACCGCTGTAAATACCTCCTCCGCCATCGGCCCGTCTTCCACTGCTTCCGCTGCTTACATGATGGCCGCCGCTTGACCGGCTGGATGAATGCCCGCCGCCCGAATGGCCGCCACCGCCACCTCCGGCTCCTGCTCTTCCCATAGTTTTTTACCTCCTTTTTTAAGATTTTTTTTGTATAGTTAATATGCAGAATTTTTAAGAAAGCGGAGCACTTTTTGGACATTTACAATATGCCGGATTTTTACAGCGTGCAAAAAAAATCTCCGCGAAACAACGCGAAGATTTTTGCATTTATTTTTCAATACTTTTCAGTCTTACCGCATTCAATACAACGAGCAAATCGTCCTGTGTTAGGTCTTTCTCCTGCATAAGTCCAGCCAGCTTTTCAACGGCATCAAAATTGCCGTAATCATCTATCAAAGACGAATCTATCGGCAGCACCAGCTCTCTCCTATCGGAATCAGACGAAGTTTCCGGATATCTGACAATTACGTCAGACGAATCGCTAGTGCTGTCGTTTACAAGCTCAAGAATTTCTGCTGCATAATCGCTATCGTAGAAATATTTAATTATCATGTCGACAATATCATAATCATTAATATTTGTGACGAATGGATAGTATATCCTTTCTTCCTCCAAATCATTTCCAAGCTGGCGGTAATGTTTCAATCAGTCAGCATATACAATTCTCCGTCCACGCACTCGTAATCAATGCCAGCGCATGAAAACAGAATGTAATTGTAATCTGTAGATTCGTACAAAGGCTTTCTTGCATAGAATTCGCCTTTTGCATTTCTTATCTTACCGTGACGATTGATTTCCTGTTTTGGATACTCATCCATAATCAAAACCCTGTCAGGATTAAACCCAAAAGAATCAACAACAAATTTCTTTGCTGCGTCAATATCCATTTTAGGGATATTACCTACAAGCTTATCATACTCTTCCTGGCTGTACAGCTTTTCATTTTCATAAGGCTTCCACTCCAGTTCTTTATCATACAAGAGCTGTAAGTCTTTCATACCTCTTTCCAGCATCCTGATTCTGCACTCCAAAGCTTCTTTCTCTTCTTTGGCTTTCTTTGTTATCTCATTAAACTTTATCACAGTCGCCTTATCAGTCTCCATCTGGATACATTCAGCCAAGTCTTCGTCATTATTTTTGTACATTTCGCAAAACTTGTCTTTATCTACATCCATCTCGAGATATTTGCTTTCAATAATCTCATACATGTCAGCAGGAGGATAGAATCCTGTTCTGTCAGAAAATTCTCGTTCTAACATTTTTGTCACCGTTTTTAACCTTTCTTTTCAACTGTTGTCACTATCTCTTCCTGTATCCTGTCAGCGCGACGCATAAGATAATTGATTATGCCGCCGTAGAATTTTTCTACATTAAGGCACTTAATCGCAATCACCTCACCTGTCTTAGAGCTTGTCTCTATCTGCAGGTCTTTTTCATATTTTGGAGGATACGCAAAATAATAATTTGACTTTTCAGCCTCAGCGGCTATCTTAAGAAGCATATATTCTTTCGCTTCATCAACAGAACATGTGATTTCCGTCATCTCTATCTCACAACCACGTGAAGAAGCAAAAATCCATTTGTATTTTTCCATGCCTGCTCCTTTCAGACAATGGAGGCTTTAACTCCAAAGTCCTCAATGATATCCATTACAATGTCTGCATCAGAATCATCAACCATCATACGACCACCATTATCGTAATCAAAATCAATGTTATAAGCCTCAAGCTCAGACTCAATGTCTTCATAATTTTCAGCGTCATCAGTATCAATAAAGATTCTTGTCATAGTACATTCTCCTTTCAAATATGTTTTAATACGTCTTCAGGTTCACTGTAGTTCTCGTGTTCAAGCTCGTGTGCGGTATAATCAATACGGTATGTATCAAAAACATTGCAGGCGGTGAATCCGATGTCAACAGCAAACGGAGCATCATGTTTTACAACCTGCAGCTGGTCGATATCATCGGTACCATGCTGAAAAGCAGCTGCATCTTTCCTTACGTCTCTTTTTGCCAAATCAACCAAAATCTGTTTAATCTCGCTTACTTTGCAGTAAGTTTTCAAGATTTTGATTCCACTTTCAGCAGAATTTGAAACAGCAATAATCCAGTCATATCTGATTCCTTCTCTCATTGATTTCTCCTTTCTCAGACTTCACGCATCTGTATAGAATCAAGGCGCTGCGCCGTATAATCAATATGATAATCAGAAAACACATTGTATGCATTCAACTCTGTCACCTCATTGATATTAGCATCAATAGTTTCAGTAATCTCTGAAATGTCCTCAGTACCGTAATTAAAACTCTCTTCATCATTGCTTTTGTCTTCCAGGGCGAGCTCTACAAGAGCCCGCTTCATCTGGTCAACACTTCCAATCGCATAAAGCATTCTGACGCCGTCAGCTTCAGTATTCCCGATTGCAATAATCCACTTTGTCAGCATTCTTTTTCTCCTTTCTTTTCCTCTTCCTTCGGCTTAGCCAAAACGGAATCTGATTTATAAGGAACTGTACCTGCCGGCACTACAAGTGAAGCGCGGTCAGTATGTACGTGCTGGTCATCAAAGAAAATCTGCGGTTTAAACTCTCTCAAAACGTAAGTTTTATCAAGTCCTCCAAGGAAAAACGCCTGATTTACTTTAATTCCCCATGCTCTCAGTGTCTTGATTGTTCTCGCATGAGCCGGTGCGCTTCTGGCAGTAACAAGGGCAGTAACGATTTTTGTTTCGTTATTTTTCCCCTCTTTTTCCTGCTTTGTCTGGATTTTCGCAAGGGCGCGTAAGAACTTCGCCATCGGGCCTTCCTTCATCGGGATATTAGCTTTTTCGCTTTCATTCTTACCAAACGCCTCAAGACCTTCAGCTTTAAAGATAGCTTCTGACTCATCGCCAAACAGTACAGCGTCACCATCAAAGGCAACGCGAAGCTCTGTCGATTCAGTCATATACTTCGCTGCTGATGTAATCATCGTTGCAGCCGGGATGCCGTTGTCAATAGCGGCCTTTGCTGAGTCATCATTTGCGGTTAAAAACAGGTCAATATCCAATGATTTTAGATAATTGATAATGCTTTCACCGCCGGTAAAGAATCCCCTGCAGATATTAAGATTGTGAGCCTGAATTGAGTTAAACACTCGGAGACTCATATCTGCGGTATTTCTTGAGACAACGATGACCTCAACATCATCTTCGCCAAGTTCAAGCAGGGCTTTCACGACCGGAAAAGCGGCACCGGGCTGAAGAATATCTTTTTCATGTTTTATCTGATATTTTTCATATGCTTCCTTACCTTTTGTTGTGAAGATGTCATCTTCCTTTTCCAGCTGAAACAGCGCACGGCTTGAAACTGCTACCTTTAATTTTCCATCAATTGTATATGCCATATTGTTATTCCCCTTTCTTTGTGTGCATATTGTTTCTACAAAATCAATATGCAGGAAAATACGGCATACAAAATTTTATCTTTTTCCAATTCTGGCAGCCTCTATTTCCATCTGCCTCGCAGCCACACATCCGTCCTCATGCATCTTCACCTTTTCCCAGTATTTTTCAGCTTTTTCTTTCTGTATTGCTTTTTGCCTTGCTGCTATTATTTTTTTTGCTGTTTTCTTACTTATCAGAATATTTTTTTGCATTTTTTTTCACCTCACTTTTTTGCATACAATATGCCAGATTTTCAGCTCTTCGATTGAGACAAAAACAGCCCCAGCGGTTAAACCGCTGGGGCGCTATTTTTTTTGTGTTCTGTATTACACCGCTTTTTTCTGACAGTCTGCCGGCATCGTCTGTATCCCTATAGTTTCCAGCTTGTACATCAGGATTGATGCTGCCATATGTACAAGCATACCACAGCCAAACATACCGATAATAAACATCATGTTCTCGGCAAACATACCGTGCTTAAACGCAAGATATATGATGCCGTAATATCCCACATTAACAATCAGGGAGTTTATCGCATTGTATATTGTCCTTCCATGGGACACAAACCAGCCATCAATGACCGCAGAAATCATATATGTGATGTAGAACGGAACAAGCGGAAGCACAATCTTCATTATGACATTCCCATCGCTTGCCATCGGGCCACTGATGAAAGATTTCCATCTTGGCATTGTAATCAGCCATACTGCGAAAATCATGATGAGATACCGCCAGCAGTTCTTCATCGTAAGGCGGATTTTGTCGTTCTTCTTGATGACCTCCACAAGGCAGGTGACCGGCACCAGGAGCCAGCCCCAGATAAAGTTATTTGCCACCCAGTAGTTTCCAGACTCAGACACCGCATTGACCATCTTGCAGACCATCACGGCGTAAATGAAATTGTCCAGAAAAATCTGAATACCGGCAAACGCTCCAATTTTGCACCAATCCTTCAAAAAATCTTTCCCCGGCATCGCAAATTTCAGATATCCTTTGCCATATGCAGACAATACGGCAATCAGCCCAATTACTGCGTTAACTGCAATTTCTGCATACGCCGCTCCGACATCCTTGAAGCTGGAAATGAAAATCCAGTCAGCCACAACCTGCAGACATAACCTGCTTACAAGCAGCCGCCTCACCAGCTTGTCGTCATCATTAAGCGTAAATATCATTACCATGAACGTTCCGACAAACCCGGCAAGCATTGACAATGCCTGCATGAACAGGTATTGTACTGCATTTTCTGCATTCATGAATTTAGCGATATTTCCAATTTTCAGCATTACAATAATCGTAAACACCGTATACACCGCAAACGACACCAGAAATGCTGCACAATTCTTATCCGGTGCTGTCTTTTCCTTATCAGGTTTCAGCAGAAAATACAGAGGAACCGTCAGCGCCGTCACCAGAACCTCATCAATCAGGTCAAACCATTCTATCTGCCCCATTATGTTTATATCGACGCCGCTGACCGCCACAATTTGCATTCTTATCAGTAAATATACCGACGGCAGCAGGGCATACAATATCAGTGACCCATACAATTTGAAATCTTTTTTTGTCATTTTCTTAAACCTCCGTCTTCTTTTTATTTATACAATATGCCGCATTTGTTTTCTTTTTATATTTTTTTTGCGGAGTTTTTTCTTCTACCATATTCCAAATCCGGCATATTAATCTTGAAACTATCAAAAACAATAAAGAAAGAAAGGAAGTAAATTAAATCATGAATGGAGTTAGATTTAAAAACCGCCGCATCAGCATATGGAATTCAGTCACTATTGATATTGATGTAGATGACGACGTCAAAGTCGTTGATTTCAGTGATGCTGAATCTAATGTTGAGTTAAGAAGTGTGAAAAAACAATTTCCGAGTGTTGAAACTCTTATTATCGGAAAATCAACATCAACCCTGGAGATTTCCAATTTTATGTTTCCAAATGTGAAAGAGGTGATATCTGAAAATAATCAGGATTTCAAATCAGGAAATGTATTGATTAAGCACGACTATGACGGCTTTAAGCTTTTAAATACCTTTTGTAAACAGGCAGATGAGGTCATAGACCTGCAAGATGTCATCTCTATTAGCAATTATGCTTTTGAAGGATGTCTGTCAAAAAATATTATCAACATCAAGCTTCAATATACAGAGCAGTATGCCTTTCATGGATATCCGTATATGGCATCTGTTGAATATGTCAATGGAGCGTATTGTATCGGGAATATCTGCTTAAGCATTGACGAAGACGCTGATGTTGTTGAAATCCCAAAGAACATTGCAAGCGTTGTCATTAGCGAAGATTTTAGCGGTAGCACAAAAATTAAGTGTAATAAGCTTATTATAAATAACGCAAAAACACTTGAATCATGTTCATATGTCACTGGTTTGTCCTGTGATACTATCTGCATAGCTTATGGTGGATACATAGACACAAACCGCCTTAACATTATGGCGTCAAAATGCTTTGAAGTTACAGGCAACAATAGATATACAACCCGCGATGGATTTTTATATGACTATTCAGGAAAAATGCTGCTTCTGTGTCCAAAATTACGAGGAGGCAAAATTACTATCCCAGACAAGACAAGATATATTGCTAAAATAGCATTCCGCAATAATCTTAATATAACAGAGCTTATCCTCCCTGACAGTCTTATATTCATAGGGGAACAGGCCTTTTCGGGATGTAAAGCATTATCTTCTATTGATTTTGGTAAAGGTTTATCCCAAATTGGAGATAGCGCACGAAATAAGTTTGTATTTTCTGATTGTCATAAATTAAAGAAGCTTCATATTCCTTCAAATATTAAGTCTATTGGTTCTAGTGCTTTTTCAAACTGCAGTTCATTACAGGAGATAATATTTGATGAAGGGGTTGAGATGATTGACGAATCTGCATTTTCATGGTGTGAATCAGCCAAAACTATTGCTTTTCCTGAATCATTGCGCTACGTGTATCAAAATGCATTCTCAAAGGCAAGTAAAATCATAACTAAAGATTATCTTCCTGATGGCTTATTTAATGCTGCTTTTGTGGCTGATACACCATCGGAAAATAATATGTATGACATTGTAGAGATTACTGACGGTAAATATAAGTTATTTTTACCAAGATACCTTGGCCGAAATGCTATTGACGATTATGCACATGATTTTTATCTTGCCAGGTTTTCTGATATTGCATCAAAGGACAGTTACGAAAACAAAATCTTAAACTATATTTCGTTAGTTCCATTGAGGCAAAATTTATCAATTTTACTGTATGGATACAATCACGATAAGGACTTGGGGACATATCTCAGAAGAGCAGCTTCAAGTATTATACAGCGTTTTGTAAATAACGACGATGACGAAAGGCTTGTTGAATTTTTACGGTTTGGTCTTACATCAGCAAATACTCTTGGAAAGTTCCAGAAGAATATGAATCCTGAGAAAATGCCATTGTCATCCGCTTACATACTGAACGAAATTAATAAAGCAGGTAGCAAAAAATCAAATGCATTCAGAATTTAAGAATAGCAGCTTTGGCTGCTATTTTTTTTGGATTCCAAAATCAGTCATATTATCTCTGAAAGACAAAACAAGAAAGGAAGAGAAAAATGAGTAAAAAAGTGAAGTTTAAAGTAGAAGAACGTTCATATCCAAGAAGCAGTGCAATTGTTGATATTGACGTTGATGATGGAGTCCAGGAAGTTACGTTTGGCGGGGATACATGGCTTGATGTAGACCTGTATGATGTCAAAAAGCAATTTCCGGATGTAAAAAGGCTTATCATCATGAACAATATTGCATCAATTTCAATATCAAACTTCATGTTTCCGAACGTGGAGGACGTAGTCTCTTACAACCGCAATTATAAATCGGACAAAGGCAGACTTGTCTATTGTGGAGCCGGATACTACAAGTTACGCAACGTGTTTATCAAAAATGAAGGAGACAAGATTGATTTAAGTGACATTATACGAATAGGGGATAATGCACTTGAGGGATGCATGTCAACATCATTCATATCTGCAAGAAATTTCAGGTATATAGATGAGGACGCATTTGCAAACTACCCTCCCGCTTCATTTGGCCCGTTTACCAATGGGGTTTTGGTCTGCAGTAACGTTATTGCCGGAGTTGATACAAAAGCAAAAGAGCTTGTAATTCCACCTAGAGTTTCAATGTCAGGTATTAAGTCACAGCCGGATGTTACATTTGAAAAAATAACCGTCACCAGCGACAAAAATATGGGGGCGATTTATAATTTAAGCGCAGAAGTATTATATGTAGACTTTGATACTGCAATGACTTTTACAAACTGGAAAAATATGGGCATTAAAAAAGTAGAAGTTTCTGCCTCTAATGTATTTTATACATCAAAAGATGGTATTTTGTATGACAAAACAGGAACCATCCTGGTTAAATGTCCTGTAAATTACTATAAGGATGAGGTAATAATACCGGAAGGGGTAAAAAAGATTGCAGAAGCTGCCTTCATATCATGCCATATCAAATCTGTTAAATTTCCAGATTCACTGGATTTAATTGAAAACCGCGCATTTTTTTGCTGTGACGAACTTGAGAGTATTGATTTCGGAAATTCTATTTTTTCAATCGGTGGAATGTACAGCGAATCCGCGTTTTCGTACTGCAAATCATTGAAGCAGGTAACGCTTCCGCCTCAGATTAAAGACATCGGTGAACGTGCATTTTTTGGCTGTAATAACTTGTCCTCTGTTGCGTTTAACGAAGGGCTGTTATTCATTGGAGAATCAGCATTTTCAAATAATAAAGCTCTCACAGAGATAAATATCCCGGCAACAGTACAAAAACTTGCCGACAAATGCCTTGATAGAGTAAAAAGAATACATATCAACGGTTATCTGCCAAAAGATTTCTTTAAGTCATGCATATTGAACTCAGAAGATAATTATTCGGCTGATAATATATATGATATTGTGGAAATTACAGATGGAACATACAAACTATTCATTCCACGTTATATAGCGGCACGGGATATAGCAAAAATGAATGATGCATTTTATATGCGTAAATTCTCCGATATTACATCAGACAATAAGTTTGTGGAGTCTATGCTTGACATGGCAGAATATACAGAAACCAAACAAAATCTGGCCATTGCCATTTACAAGTACAACAACAGCTCTTCCATCAAAACTTATCTTAGAAGGACTGCGGTAAACCTGACAAACCGATTACTTGATTCTAAAAAGGAAAACGAGCTGGTTGACTTTTTGAAATTGAACATTATGTCATTGCCTTCAATGAAAAAACTTCTTGCAGACGACAGAATCCATCAATTCACATTGGCAGAAGCTTATTTACTAAACGCAATCAGTCAGTCTGACGGCTCATCTAAAACTTTTAAACTCTAAACTAAAATGAGCAGGCGGTTATCGCCTGCTCATTTTTTTCAGCTTTCAACAAATTTATATATTTCTTCAAACACACGCTCGCATCCAGCATCATGCAGAATATCATGAGTGCCCGGGAAAGAAATAATCTCTGTATTTGGATTATATTTCTTATATTTTCTATATACTTTTTGTATTCCTTTTCCAAACCCCGAAACAGGGTCATTCTCGCCATACATAAATATTGTCGGAATAGTATTGTTTGGCATTTTTAAATGAACGCTCGCAAGCTCCATTCCTTTCAGGAATTCACAGAAAAATCCAGGTGTTACACTTGTTTTCACAAGTCTGTCATCTTCATATTCACTGCGTTTTTCATCATCAGTCAGCAGCCAATAGTTTTCTGGCTTTCCGGGAAATTTTTTGGCATAACTGCCAAACAGAAGTTCTTTTATGTCATCAGAGATGTAAGCCATCTTTCCGGCATATTTTTTACTGATTTTTTTCTGCATCAGTTTCATCAGCATTTCCTGCTGGTCTCCCGTTCCAATCAGGATTTCTTTTTTATACGGAAGCAGGCTGCCCATTGTCCTTACAACATAAGAGCCAAGTGAAAAACCAAGAATATACACCGGAAGGCCAGGATATTTTTCCTGAACATACTCTCTTGCTTTTTCCGCATCATCGTAAACATTTCTCCAGTCAGTAAAGTACAAACCCAATGATTTTTGAGTGTTGCTTCTTCCATGGCTTATAATGTCATTGCCAAAGACAACGTATCCACGAGATGTAAAGTATTCAGCAAAGAATTTATATCTCCATACATATTCTGTCATTCCATGGCATATCTGTATCATTCCTTTCAGATTGCTTTTGTCCTCTGGTGTGTAAATCTCAAGATGCATAACCGCGTCTTTATCGCTTGAAGTAATTGCTATACAAGTTCTTTCCATTTTTGCATATCTCCTATCTTAATTTTTCTTACAATATGCTGTATTTTTCGCAAAACGGAAATTGCCAGCAAATACTTACTGCAATGTCACGGAAAGACAGAGTTGGATGCTGACGGATTTATCCGTGCAGATGAAAACGACAAACGCGCCCCAGCTTAAGATTAATTAAGAAAAACGAAGCTTGACTTTTTATGCTATTTGTTAT
>ENA-OPDD01001961-OPDD01001961.1-human-gut-metagenome-genome-assembly--contig:-NODE-1961-length-13145-cov-1.498243_pt1 | contig 13145 bp, 8 predicted proteins | sample MGYA00241574_ERZ501499 | MGnify/ENA primary metagenome ERZ501499 (study PRJEB25962, sample SAMEA2042576) | human gut metagenome | biome: human gut; feature: human-associated habitat; material: faeces...
CGGCAGCCCCCACGGCGGAAGCGTGGAGACATACGACGATCACCGCGTGGCGATGGCATTTTCCCTGGTCGGACTAAGAACCGACGGGATTGTCATTGAGAACCCGGCGTGCTGCCGCAAGACGTTTGAAAATTATTTTACCGTGTTAAGCGAACTGACTGGGAAGAAGACGGAGGCGTGAAGCAGCGCCGGCTTTGCAGGAGTAATAAAAAGGAGACGAAAAACAGATGTATGAATTATTAAAACAGGAAGGACGCGCGAAGAGAGGCGTTTTCCATACGGTGCACGGAGATATCCAGACGCCGGTATTTATGAATGTGGGTACGGTGGCTGCCATCAAGGGAGCTGTCTCCACGGAAGATTTAGAGCAGATCAAATGTCAGGTGGAGCTGTCAAACACCTACCATCTGCATGTGCGCACCGGAGACAAGCTGATCAAGGAATTTGGCGGACTTCACAAGTTTATGGTCTGGGACAGACCGATTCTTACGGATTCCGGCGGCTTTCAGGTATTCTCTCTGAAAGGACTCCGCAAGATCAAGGAAGAGGGCGTTTATTTCCAGTCACATATTGATGGTCATAAGATTTTTATGGGGCCGGAGGAGAGTATGCAGATTCAGTCGAACCTTGGTTCAACCATAGCCATGGCGTTTGATGAGTGTGCGCCGTATCCAGCTACAAGAGAGTATATGATCAACTCAGTTAACCGTACAACCCGATGGTTGGAGCGATGCAAGAAGAAGATGCAGGAGCTGAATGATGCAGAGGGAACAGTGAATCCGCATCAGCTGCTTTTTGGTATTAATCAGGGCGGAACTTATGCAGATATCCGTGTGAACCATGCTCGCACGATCCGTGATATGGATCTGGACGGTTATGCAGTTGGCGGATTGGCAGTCGGTGAAACACATGAGGAAATGTATGATGTACTTGATAATGTAGTGCCATATCTTCCAAAAGATAAGCCGACATATCTTATGGGAGTGGGAACACCTGCCAATATATTAGAGGCAGTGGACAGAGGAATTGATTTCTTCGACTGTGTATATCCTTCAAGAAACGGTCGCCATGGACATGTGTATACTAAGTTTGGAAAGATTAATCTTTTTAATGCAAAGTATGAAACAGATACAGCACCAATTGAAGAAGGCTGTGGATGTCCATGCTGTCAGAATTATTCAAGAGCATATGTAAGGCATCTTCTTAAGGCTAAGGAAATGCTTGGAATGCGTCTTTGCGTTCTTCATAATCTTTACTATTACAACCATCTCATGACAGACATAAGAGCTGCGATTGAAGAAGGAAGATATGCAGGCTTCAAGGAAGAGGCATTATATCAGATGAAGACATATGATAAGCAGTAATGCTGTATGTTTATAAATATTTTGTTAAAAATACATTTTGAGGTAGACAAGAAGCTCTCAATTATGTATTATATGTTAAGTTTGAAAGAGACATTTTAAGGAGGAGTATCAATGAATATTGCTATCATAGTTTTTTATGTCGTAATTATTGGTGCAATGATGTATTTCATGGCAATCAAGCCACAGAAGAAGGAACAGAAGCGTCAGCAGGAACTTATGGATTCTATGGAAATCGGTGATTATGTTCTTACAACAAGCGGTTTCTATGGTGTTCTTATCGATATATCAGATGATGATGTAATCGTAGAATTTGGTAACAACAAGAACTGCCGTATCTCAATGCAGAAGAAGGCAATTGCTCAGGTTGAGAAGCCATCAGACAGCACATCAGCAGAATAATTAAAGGTAATTAATTAAAGCAGGGTTCCGGGTCAGACACATTTGTCTGGTCAGGAATCCTTTTTTTATTGAAAATGTTGTGCAAATGTTATATCATATTAAATTGAATTATCATATGAAAAAGGGGTAAAGGTTTATGGAAAGCAGAATAACTTTAATTCCAGGTGATGGAATAGGACCAGAAATCGTCAGAGAGGCTGTGAAAGTGCTTGACAGTGTGGCTGACAAATACGGTCACAAGTTCGATTATACCAAGATTCTTATGGGTGGATGCTCAATTGATGAGTATGGCGTTCCACTTACAGATGAAGCAGTAGCAACAGCTAAAGCATCTGATGCTGTACTTCTTGGAGCAGTTGGAGGCAATGTAGGTAATTCCAAGTGGTATGATGTTGCACCTAATTTAAGACCAGAAGCGGGACTTTTAAAGATTCGTAAGGAATTAGGACTTTTTGCTAATTTACGTCCGGCATATCTTTATGATGAACTTAAGGCAGCGTGTCCATTGAAGGAAGAAATAATCGGTGATGGATTTGATATGGTCATTATGAGAGAGCTTACAGGCGGCCTTTACTTTGGTAATAGATATACTAAGGAAATTGACGGATTGGAGACAGCCGTTGATACACTTACATACAACGAAGAAGAAATCAGAAGAATTGCAATTAAGGGATTTGAGATTGCAATGAAGAGAAGAAAGAAAGTAACAAGCGTTGATAAGGCAAATGTTCTTGATTCTTCAAGACTCTGGAGAAAGATTGTACATGAGGTTGCAAAGGATTATCCGGAAGTTGAAGTTTCAGACATGCTTGTAGATAACTGTGCTATGCAGCTTGTTATGAATCCTGGACAGTTCGATGTTATTCTTACTGAGAACATGTTTGGAGACATATTATCAGATGAGGCAAGTATGATAACAGGTTCAATCGGAATGTTATCAAGTGCAAGCCTTAATAAGACTAAGTTAGGTCTTTATGAGCCAAGCCATGGTTCAGCACCTGATATTGCAGGAAAGAATGTTGCTAATCCAATTGCTACAATTCTCAGTGCAGCCATGATGTTAAGATACTCACTTGATCTTGACAAGGAAGCAGATGCTATTGAAGCAGCAGTCGCAGCCGTTTTAAAGGAAGGCTACAGAACAACTGATATTATGTCAGAAGGATGCACACTTGTAGGAACTGACAAGATGGGCGACTTAATCGCAGAGAGAGTTTAATACATTTTAAATAATACATATTTAAGGAGATAAGCTATGATAAGTGATAACGCCAGAAGTGGTATGCAGCAGGCACCTGCACGAAGCCTTTTTAATGCACTTGGCTTCACAGCAGAAGAGATGAAGAAACCTATGATTGGTATTGTAAGCTCTTATAATGAGATAGTACCAGGCCATATGAATATTGATAAGATTGTCAATGCAGTTAAACTTGGTGTTGCCATGGCAGGCGGTACACCGGTCGTTTTCCCGGCAATTGCTGTCTGTGACGGTATTGCTATGGGGCATATCGGTATGAAGTATTCCCTTGTAACACGTGATCTGATCGCAGATTCCACAGAGGCAATGGCTATTGCCCATCAGTTTGATGCATTGGTTATGGTGCCGAACTGTGATAAGAATGTTCCGGGACTTCTGATGGCAGCAGCCAGAGTGAATGTGCCGACTGTATTTGTCAGCGGCGGTCCGATGTTAGCCGGTCATGTAAAAGGACAGAAGACGAGCCTTTCCAGTATGTTTGAAGCAGTCGGTTCCTACGCAGCAGGCAAGATGTCTGAGGAAGATGTGCTTGACTATGAACAGCATGCTTGTCCGACCTGCGGTTCCTGTTCCGGTATGTATACAGCCAACAGTATGAATTGTCTGACAGAAGCCATCGGTATGGGGCTTCAGGGCAACGGCACAATTCCGGCTGTTTATTCTGAACGTATCAAACTGGCAAAACATGCCGGTATGAAAGTTATGGAACTTCTGGAGAAGAATATTCGTCCAAGAGATATCCTGACAGAGAAGGCATTTATGAATGCATTGACTGTGGATATGGCCCTGGGATGTTCGACAAATACAATGCTTCATCTTCCGGCAATTGCACATGAAGCAGGGGTTGAGATCAACCTTGATATTGCCAATGAATTGAGTGCAAAGACACCGAACCTGTGTCATCTGGCACCGGCCGGACATACATATATGGAAGAGCTCAATGAAGCAGGCGGCATTTATGCTGTTATGAATGAGCTGAATAAAAAGGGACTGCTTTACACAGACCTGATCACTGCAACAGGCAAGACGGTTGGTGAGAATATTAAAGGATGCGAGAATAAGAATCCTGAGGTAATTCGCCCAATCGACAATCCATACAGTCAGACAGGCGGTATTGCGGTACTGAAGGGCAACCTGGCAGTGAACGGCAGTGTTGTTAAACGTTCTGCAGTTGTTCCTGAGATGATGGTACACGAAGGACCTGCACGTGTCTTTGATTGCGAAGAGGATGCCATTGCAGCGGCAGCAGACGAGACTGTGACGCCTGAGGCAGGTACGACAGACGGATTTGATCTGAGTGCGGAGAATAACAAAGATAGACTTAGTGATGTTAAGCTGTTTTATAAACTGCCTGATAATGAGAACTGGCAGGAATTCAGTACGGCAGATAATGCGGCGCTGATACCGGCAACTGCAAAGATCAAGCTGCAGGTTGAGTATAAGGATATACAGATCCAGAATCTGATAAATAACTATAAGTGCAAACTGACCTATAATCTTCCGAAGAATCCGGAGTTGCTGCGTAATGTGACGACGGAAGGTGCGATTTTTGATAGAAATAATGCCAGGGTAGGAACGGTTACAAGTGAGAGTGGAAAAATAATTGTTACTTTTGAGGAAACTTATTTAAATGGGCTTATTGCGAAAAAACAAACTACAATTACCGGAAATTTTTATGTGCTGGGTGATGTGGATTTGAGTAAGCTTCCGCCAGAAAATGGCAAGACAACCGTGTCTGTAGCAAATAAAAATTATTATTTGAATTTCGGTCTGGATGCCGTTGCGAAGTATGGACAGATAAGTGTAGAGAAAACATGTACCAGTTCTCAGGTGATATCCACAGAGAGTGGAAATTACCTTGCTTATACCATCACTGTGACAGCAGGAGAAGATGGCTGCCCAGATGTGTCGGTGGTTGATACGATCGTGATCAATTCGGATTGTATAGATTCTTATGCGGGAATTGATACTACAGTCAAAACTCTTGCTGCCAGTCCAAATGGTCAGAAGCCATATGAGACAATTGCAGAAGGCAAGAATCATGGAACAGTCTATCTGGGAAATACGACAACTGATGAAACTATTCCGTCAGAAAATGCGAGCATCACTGCACCGGGAAGTATGGTCTGGAAAATTGGCAATATGGCAGCAGGTGAGATCCGCACGCTTACATATTATGTCAAGCTGAAGGATAAGGTTCCTTTAAACAGTAAAAAAATTATAAATAAAGCAGAGGTGTATTCCAAAACTTATAAGAGAACTTATGCTGATAAGACGTTTGAACCAACTATTGGTTATAATATGTCGAAGAAGCGAGATGGCGACATTGTACGGAACAAAGATGGATCTTATACAATAAGATATAAAATCAAATTTGATCTGACAAGTAACTATCCACTGAAGGATTTTGAGTTTATGGATTATCTGGATGATGAATCAGACAGTTATCATGTGGATTCAAAAGCACTGCCATATATCAGTTATGATCGAGCTTCAGTAAAACTGTATAAGAATGAACAGGAAGTGGAGGTAACAGATTACACTGTAAGCTGGGCAAAAAGTGATAATAATTATGTAACGACCTGGGACGATTTGAATGGGAATCCAACCCGCTTCAAGATTTCAGGGACACCGAACAGTCCAATAACTGTGCAGAATGGAGATCGCTATTATGCAACTTACACAGTTACTGTAAAACCGGAAGCGCTGGCTGCAATGAAGTCAGACCATGTAGAAGTGAAAAATCGATATTATGTAAATGCATCGAATGCATCTAAAAAGTGGAATTATGGACTGGACAGAGTTTATGCCAATGAAACAGTCGGTAACTACACATGGGATAAGAAAGTAGTAGGAAGTGGAACTGAGACAGAGCAGACAATCCCGATGAACGGCGACAAGTATGAATATAATGAGTCGTCTGGCAAACCGGAAAAAATTGATTCTCAGACAGACACCTCATTCACCGTCCCTGCCGGAAGCTATCCATATACCGTAGATGTCAATCAGACACTGGGCGACTGGGATGCAACAGAGGTGTCGATGACGGATACACTAAGTTCGGATAAGATGAAATACATCGGATATGCAAAAGTAGAAGCTCGTGAGTACAATTCAGATACGAAAGACTATGAAGTAAAAGACACAAAATGGGTGAAGATTGACGGTCTAAGTTCATTTGCTTTGAAACCATCGGATCTTGGATGGACAAAAGTAAATTATGCATATAAATTTACATACTATGCAAAACCGGTTAACAGTAATTTTAGCGAGGTAAAGGTCACTAATACATTCTCATTGTTAGGAAAGGTGATAAGAGGAAAGAATAGTTTCCAACTTGAAGGGATATCTTCTCAGGGAGAGGTGACAGCCTCCGGTTCGTTCAAAATGAATGTCAAAAAAGAATCCTGGTATTATGAGGAACCCAAAACAGACGCGACAACCTGGCAAAATGGAAAACTCTACTGGGTGATCGAAGTATCAGGAACGGCAATTATGCAGGATACATATTTCCGGGATGCCATATCAACGGATTCAGGTCTAACAGACTCTTATCTGCATTCAGATTCACTGGCAGGAATTTATATGGGAACATTGCCGGATGATAAGACGATTATCGGATACAATAGTCTGGAAGAACTTCAGAAGACTGAAGGACTTAACAATGTAACTGATAAGTTTTCGACGGAACTGACTAACGGTAAAGGCTTCACAGGTACGGATAATCACAGTGAACTGTCATTGCATGCAAATGAAAAGATTGAACTTGGAAATGCCAAGCTTTACTTCATCATAAGGACAGAACCACAGTCATTGCCGACAAAATATCGCGATGCTTTTACATTTAGAAATCATATCAGTACAAGTGACAATGGCAAGACCTGGATAGACCATGGCCGTGCAGATAAGCTTCTGTGTGGAGGCGCAGACATCCTGAAGGAACTTGGACAGACATTTACCTATGATGGAACAACAGTAACCAGCAAGGAAGATGGTGCAGATCAGGGTAATGGAGGTACGATTGTCACAAATGCACTGCTGGGTGCAGGGCAGTATGCGGCCTGGGCGTTTAAGGTGAATTATGCAGGGGAACTGTCAGGAGCCTATCGGGTGCTGGAGGCGATACCGGATGGTATGGAACTGGCATATATTCGAATCAAATGGGTTGGAGAAAAACAGAGAAACAGTGGCTCAATCCATTCGAATGAAATTACAGGACTTGATGAGGGATGGAAATCAAAAAATACGATTGCAAAGTCTGATAATAACGATGATATATCAACTACTTATTATGTTAAAGGTAATCAGGCTCTGATTGAGTTGGGTGATTTTGTTGCAGGAAAAGAAAGGGATTCTTATTCTGTTGACGTTCAGGTTGTATGCAGGGTGACCGATCCTGCTGTACTGCTTGGAGGAGAAACAAAGACATTTACGAATCAGGTTACACTCCAGACAACAGATGGACAGGATATCAGCACAGCGACTTCCCCGGCAGAAATAACACCGAAGAAAATTGAAAAAACATTTACGACAACAAATCCGAAAAGTGAGAAAATAAATTTCACAATTGAGGCAAATCAATTCGGAGAGGCACTTTCGACAAAAGATGGTACGACACTTACATTGATTGACAAGCTGAGTTCCTCACTGATTCTGGATACGGGATCGATTACAGTAATTCATTCAAAGACGAAGGCTGGTGTTGATTATACAGCTTCATTTGATACGGAAAATAATACACTAAAAATAGAAATTCCATATAATGTGCCGGTTACGATTACCTATACTGCGACGGTAGACGCACCGCCAGGACAATCGGTAAACTTCTCGAATACTGCATACTGGGAGCAATATTCCTCATCTGGTGGAGACAGTGTGAAAGTGGAGAATTATTCCTATGCAGCAGGAGGAACCGTATCAGCAGGAGCTAATATAACTCTGAATATCATCAAGAAGGATCAGAACAATCTGTCTTCTTTATTATCAGGAGCTGAATTTGAGATAATCGAGTGCAAAAGAGAATTAAATGGCACAATTACAGATGAATCAGGTAAGAAGTGGACCGGAACAACCAATGTAAATGGAGTAATTTCCTTTGGATCAGGATCATCTGCAGATCCGGCAATGAATTACAACACTATCTATAAAGTGACAGAGACCAAGGCACCGTCGGGATATGTGGAAAACAGCGAACCGATTTATATTATGGTTCCAAGGAAAGAAGAAAATAGCCAAGATTATTCGGAGGATGTGAAGGCTTGTATACAGGATTCGAGAATTCATAAACAGTACAAGTCGACCTATGAACTGACTGTCTTTAATCACAAAGGTGAGATTACGGTGGCGAAGAAGTTCAAGGATCCTGGTGGTCATGATTCAAGTTCGGTGAGTGGAACGTATAAGTTTGGGCTGTATGAGAATGCAGACGGAACAACAAACACGACAAATTCTGATGGAACTATATCAGGTACAACAACACCGCTTCAGACGATCACCATTACATATCTGGCAGGAGAGAAAACTTCTAAGACAGAAAAGTTTGTTAATTTAGACCTATCAAAGACATATTATGTTTTTGAACTTGATGATAATGGAAATCCGATTAAAGATTCCACCACAGTTGCAACGGTGAATAAAATGGAATATTTCACATCGTATGCAACAACAAAGATTGATTGTGCAACCACAGGGGTGAACAGCGCAGTCAATGGAAACACGGTGACAGTTACCAACCAGATCCGTGTAAAAGAACTGCCTTCTACAGGCAGTTATGGGCCCCTTATTTTCAGGCTTGCAGGAGCGGTATTGATATTTTTCGCCGGACTGCAGATGCTGATCAATATAAAAAAAAGAGCCTGTAACAACAGGTAATACAAAGGAGAAGGAAGATGAAACTGATTAAGAAAATTGCTGCCATTATGCTCTCTGTTATGATGGTATTGGGAATGGCCAGCGTGGTAAGCGCAGAAGGAACAACAAGTGGAACTTTTGATAACGATAAAGGAACAATTACTATTAATAAAGCAGCAAAAGGTGAAACGTATAAAATATATCGTATTCTAGATTTGGAAAGTTATAATGGAAATAATTTTGCTTATAAGGTCAGAACATATAAAACATCATCAACATATGATTGGAGTACATTCATTAAAGGTACAGATATAGATACTCAATATGTGAAAATTGATAATAATTATGTGACTTGGATAGGTGAAGATAACGCAGAGAGAAAAACAAATTTTATAAAAAAAGCATTGGAATATGCTCATCCGTCAGATTCTTCGACCGCGAGAATAGAAGCGGATGCAACACAGGAGGCGACTGAGGAAACTGTAAAATTTGAGAATCTTTCTCTTGGATATTATCTTATAGAATCCAGTACAGGAACACTTTGTGCACTTGATACGACTCATAAAGATATTTCTATTAATGAAAAGAACAATGTTCCTTCAGTAGAAAAGAAAGTTAAGAAAGCAGATGATACTTGGGGAGATAGTAATACAGCAAGCATTGGTGATACAGTAAAATTCAAGACGACAATCACAGCACAGTCTGGAGCAAGGAAGTATGTGCTGCATGATAAGATGGATGAAGGACTATCAGTTGACTATGGTACTATAGTAGTTAAATATAGAGATACGGTTGTAAATGATGTATATTCATTAAAAAAAGCTGAAGATATAGCTCTTGATGGCAAGGATGGTTGTACATTTGAAATCGTTTTTAATGATAGTTTCTGTGACGGACTTACCGATAATGATAAGATTGTTGTTACTTACGCTGCAACTCTAAACGAGAAGGCAAGGCCTAAAAATGAATATAAGAATGATACATGGTTAAAGTATGGAGACAGTAGTAAAACAAACCACGGTGTAACTATTACAAAAACCTATGAAATTCCAGTATTTAAATATACAGGAAGTAATACAGCGCTTGCAGATGCAACATTCACATTAAGTAAAAATGATACTGGAAAAAATCCGATTAATTTTACAAAAGATACTACAAAAGATGACACCTATCGTGTAGTAAAGTCTGATGAAGTAGGAATAGAGAAGAAAACAGAAATAACTACCACGAAGTCTGGTAAATTTACAATTGAAGGTCTTTCAGCAGGTATATATTATCTCACAGAGACACAAGCACCAAAAGGTTACAACAAACTGAAAGATCCGGTGACAGTAGTTATTAAGGAAGACGGAACTATTACTGTTGGAACAAGTACAACATCTGTAGATGAAGTCAAAGTCCTGAACAACACTGGTACCATCCTCCCAACCACAGGTGGCAATGGTACATCTCTGATCTACTTCCTGGGTGCAGTTCTTGCACTTGTATCCGGTGTGGTACTGATCACAAAGCAACGAATGAAAAATAGTTAAAGTAATTTCGCTGTGCGGGGAATGGGCATTCCCTGTGCAGCAGCAAGGAGAGGATTGTAAGATGAGAAAGCATGTTTCAACAATTACCACGGTGCTGGTCTTTCTTACAGGTCTGTCCTTGTTGCTGTATCCGACAGTCAGTAATTATTGGAACTCCAAGCATCAGACGCAGGCGGTCGCAGAGTATTCGGACCGGATTGAAAAGATGGATGAGCAGGAAAAGAAGTTGGCATTTGAGCAGGCGGAAAAATATAATGAAACGCTGATTTCAAATCCAGGCCGTTTTACTCCGACGGAGGAGCAGGATGAGTGGTATAAGAGTCTTTTGGATATAGACGGAACCGGAATGATGGGGTATATCACCATACCGGAAATAGACTGTAAGCTTGCCCTTTATCACACAGTGGATGCTTCGGTTTTACAGGTGGGAGTCGGCCATATGGAAGGGTCCAGCCTGCCGGTTGGAGGTAGTGGAACGCACTGTGTTTTCTCCGGGCACAGGGGACTTCCGAGCGCAAAGCTTTTTACGGATCTTGACAGGCTGCAGAAGGGTGATATTTTTCTGCTTCATATTTATGATCAGGTATTTACATATGAAGTCGACCAGATTCATATCGTGGAACCGATCGATTATGGCCTTCTGAATATTGAGGAAGGCGAGGATTTGTGTACGCTTCTTACCTGTACGCCTTATGGAATCAACACAGAGAGACTGCTGGTGCGCGGTCACAGGATCGCAAACCGGTCGGGAGATAATTCGAGGATCACATCGGATGCCGCAAAGGTGAGTACTGTGCTTGTTGCAGTAGGCATTGGAATTCCGCTTCTTATCATCAGTTTTATTGCAGTGGACGTGTCGGAGCGCGTTCCAAAAAGAAAAAAGAAAAGTAAAAACAGAAGAAGAAAAGCAACCATACAAACCAGAGCAAAACGAATCAGAACAAAACAAACCAGTGGGAGAAGAAGATGAAGTACCAATACAGGCAGAGCTGTTACAGTCGAATAAAGAGAATGATATGTATGCTGGCTTTTGCCGCTGTTTTGGCCGGGATGCTGATGAACACACCGGTCCTGGCTGCGGCGGAAGCAGACCAGACAAAGGGGAGTATTTCTCTTGGATGTCCGGCCGAGGGTCTGGAGTTTTCGCTGTATCGTGTGGCAGACTACAAAGATACAGGTGGTTTTGCACTGACAGAAAAATTTCAGAATTATCGGGTTTCCCTGGAATCAGATGAATGGAGAGGAACAGCGCGTACGCTTGCGGATTATGCGGAACGTGACGGAATCCAGGCAGATGCAGTGCTGAAATCAGGAAGTGACAAAACCGTATGCTTTGAAAATCTTTCAAATGGGCTTTATCTGGTAAAAGGTCAGGCAATCGACTTGCAGGAAAATGGAAAGGCAAAGATATCTGTTCCGCCTGTTTCGCTGATCGCACTTCCGGATGCTTCGCAGAAAGATCCGCTACATATAAAGGTAAACATGAAGTATGACGAGGAAGAAAGTGATAATATAGAAGTTTCCCAGACAAAGATCCATGTGCTGAAGGTATGGAAGCAGGATCAGGCAAAAGAACGTCCGGCTTCGGTGCAGGTTGATCTGCTGAGAACAGATCAGGATGGAACAACAACAGTTGCGGACAGTCAGATTCTGGAAAAGGAGAATCAGTGGTCCTATACCTGGGAAGATCTTTCATCACAGGTGAGTTGGAGCGTGGTGGAAACAGAAGTACCGTCAGGCTATACTGTGAGTACCAGCCGAGAGGGAAACACCGTTGTGCTGACAAACACTAAAACAGCAGATTCAGAAGATAAACCAGAATCACCAGATAAAACGGGAACGTCTGGAGAAAATGGTGGAAATTCTTCACAGAAGCTTCCGCAGACAGGGCAGCTCTGGTGGCCGATTCCTCTTCTTATGCTGGCCGGTGTGATCTGTCTGTTAGTAGGTAAGCAGCTGCGAAAATCCATGGAAGAAAAGAAATAAAAAGATGCAGTATAAGAAAAAGAATCGAATTGGAAATATTTTAAAAGGAGCAGGACTGATTCTGGTGACAGCAGCAGTGCTGCTCCTGGTGTATAATCTGTGGGACGGACACCGTGCCCGGGAGAGCGAGGAGGCAATCCTGGCAGAATATCTGCAGGAAAACAAAAAAGCATCAGAGAGTCCTGATGCTTCGGATAAAGAAGATGAACAGAACATACCGGACTATCTTCTGAACCCGGATATGGATATGCCTGAATACACGCTGAAAAGTCTGGGTGATGTGGCGTGTATAGGAATTCTGGAGATTCCTGCGCTGAATCTGGAACTTCCGGTTATCAGCAGCTGGAGTTATTCTTCTTTAAGGCTGGCACCCTGCCGTTATTCCGGAAGCGCCTACAAGGGGGATCTGGTAATCGCAGCGCATAATTATCAGTCTCATTTTGGGGGATTAAGAACTCTTCCGGAAGGAAGCGAGGTTTTTTTTACAGATGCTGTGGGAAACCGGTTTTCTTACTATGTGGCGGTAACGGAGGCACTGACTCCCTGGAGTGTGGACGATATGACGAGCGGAGAGTGGCCGCTCACCCTGTTTACCTGCACCCTAGACAGCCAGAACCGGGTCACCGTGCGTTGCGAATACAGCGAGGCAATGGAAAACTGGGACCGGAATGCGTATCGGTGAATTGCTTGCCAATGCTCATAGTCCATTTTTCAGTAACACGATCTAGTACTTTTTAAGATAAAGTAGAAATAGTG
>ENA-OPDD01001962-OPDD01001962.1-human-gut-metagenome-genome-assembly--contig:-NODE-1962-length-13138-cov-2.000153_pt1 | contig 13138 bp, 9 predicted proteins | sample MGYA00241574_ERZ501499 | MGnify/ENA primary metagenome ERZ501499 (study PRJEB25962, sample SAMEA2042576) | human gut metagenome | biome: human gut; feature: human-associated habitat; material: faeces...
TTCGAACAAAGCGCACAAATCGTCATCTCCCATGTGAACGACGGACTAAAAATGGCCGATAAACTACGATTACCCCAAGCGATCAAAGACTTTATCTCCACGCACCACGGACACGGGAAAGCCAAATTCTTTTACAACTCTTTCTGTAACAAATACCCCGACCAACCCGTAGACGAATCGAAATTCACCTACCCCGGTCCCAACCCATTCACGAAAGAAACGGGAATACTCATGATGGCCGATGCCGTCGAAGCCGCTTCGAGAAGCCTCAAAGAATACACCAACGAAAGTATCTCGCAACTCGTCAACCGTATCATCGACTCGCAAGTCGCCGACGGTCTCTTGCGCGATACCCCCCTCAGCTTCCGCGATGTGGAGACGATCAAAGCTACCTTTATCGAGAAACTCAAAACCATCTATCACACCCGCATTAGTTATCCCGAACTGAATAAAAACGGGAAAGCTGAGGAGAAAGAAACTACAATCAAGATGACCGAAAACGGTACATCTACCGATTCAAGCAAAGGAGAATCTAATAGAGAAGAAAAATAATCTATTCTAATAAATTTACCATTAAAACAAAAACAGAAATCTTTTATTCAGTAATAAGAAAAAGAATATAGTAAATTATGGCGAAACCTTTCATAAAATGGGCAGGTGGAAAGACTCAGTTACTTGCACAATTTGAGTTATTGATACCTCAGGATCTTAACAATACAGACGGTTTTACATATATAGAGCCCTTTGTTGGTGGTGGTGCTATGTTATTCTATATGTTGCAAAAGTTCCCCAATATGAGTCGAGCTATAATCAATGATATTAATCCTAATCTCACAACAGCTTATCGGATTGTAAGGGATAGTCCATCATCTCTTGTTATGGAGTTGAAAAGACTTCAAGGAGAGTTTAGACAACTAAATGAAGAGGGCTCTAAAAAAGAATATTTTCTAAACATAAGAAAGTCATATAATACAGAGGAACATGATGACATTACAAAAACAGCCATGTTTATCTTTTTGAATCGTACATGTTTTAATGGTTTGCATCGGGTAAATTCCAAAGGACATTTCAATGTACCGTTTGGGAAGTATGCCAATCCTACTATTTGTGATGAGAATTTAATTATGGAGGATAGCAGCCTGTTGCAAAATGTTGAGATTCTCTGTGGTGACTATACTCAAATAGAGCGATTTATTGATAAAAATAGTTTTATTTATTTCGATCCGCCGTATCGACCGTTAAGCTCTACTTCAAGTTTTACATCTTATGCAAAAGAAGATTTTGGTGATGTCGATCAGGTTCGTTTAGCCCAATTTTTCGCGCGATTATCACGGTGCGGCTGTAAAATGATGCTAAGTAATTCCGATTGTAAAGGCTATAATCCAAATGATACATTCTTTGAAGATTTATATGAAAACTTTATCATTGAAAGAGTTTATGCAATGCGTAATGTTAATGCGAATCCTTCAAAAAGAGGCAAATTAACCGAAATCATCATTAGAAATTATAAATCTACACTAACTCCAACTACGAATACCATAGATAACTTAAAACTTGCAATTTAATTAAATATCTATATTATGAAATTTTGTTGTCAGAAATCCGATGATTTGGTAAAAGTTTTTACCGATAATATATTATCCACGAATAGAGGATTTAATTATTATGTTGATTGGACTAATATTGATGGATACAAAGACTTCTTGGTAGAAATTCATGCTATGGATATTTTAATAGGTTGTAAAGAAAGTGACTTCAAAGATAACTTTTTCACACTTGTTTCTAAACTCCCTAATGTCGTATTGCTTTTTCCCTTTCTATTCGGATTAGCAAAAAATGAAAGAGAACAACTTTATAAAGGGAAAAATAAACTGACGATAATTCAAGATGAATTGGATTGCGCCGACCATTTAGTTTATAGCTTTTCAAAAGGAATAAATTTATCAGATGAAAAAAGCATAGAAACATACTACGATTTTTTTGTCCAAATGGGATTGAAACAATTATATCAAAATATAATTGAAAAAAGCACTTTCGATTATATTGTAGGAGTTTTGGTGGGTATGGATTCTAATGGCCGAAAAAATAGAGGCGGAAAAGCTTTTGAATTAGCTTGTCAACCTTTATTTGAAAAAATTTGTGACAAATACCAATTGAAACTTTTGATACAAAAGCAATTCAAAGAATTGAGAAAATATGGATTTGATATTTCCGAAGATGTAGCTAATAGAAAAGCTGACTTTATATTATTAGATGATAAGAAAAAAGCGGCTATTAATTTTGAAGTTAATTTCTATAACGATACAGGATCTAAGCCGGAAGAAATCATCGATTCCTACATCAATAGACAGAATGATTTAAAATCCGCAGGAATAGATTTTGCGCTTGTGACAGATGGAAAGTGTTGGATCACGGCTTCTAATCAGCTATCAAAAGGTTTTCGACATTTGAATTTTTTACTCAATTTCTATATGTTGAAACACGGCATGTTAGAGGAAATAGTAAATTACGTGTTTAAAATAGAAAATGATTGAATCTTACTTCAAGTCTTCTAATCAAGACTTTACACTACTTCAAGGTAATTGTTGTAAGTTACTTCGTGACTTTGATTTTCAATTTGATTGTATCTTTGCAGACCCGCCATATTTTCTTTCAAATGGAGGTATTAGTGTGCAGAGCGGAAAGGTTGTAAACGTAAACAAAGGGAAGTGGGATAAAGGCAAAACACCACAGGAGATGACTGAATTTAATATGGAATGGCTTAATCTTTGCCGAGAAAAATTAAAAGATAATGGTTCCATATGGATTTCAGGAACATACCACAATATTTTCTCCATCGCTAACTGTTTAACGGAATTAGGTTATAAAATATTAAATGTAGTGACTTGGGCAAAGACTAATCCTCCTCCTAATATTTCATGTCGCTATTTTACATACAGTACAGAATTTATCATTTGGGCACGAAAAAAAGAGAAGAAACCCCACTATTTCAACTATGATTTGATGAAATATTTGAATGGAAATAAACAAATGACCGATGTTTGGCGATTGTCTGCTATCGCTCCATGGGAAAAAAAATGTGGAAAACACCCGACTCAAAAACCTCTTGCCTTGCTTTCTCGTATCATTATGGCTTCGACAAAACCGGGAGAGTGGGTTCTTGATCCCTTCTGCGGTAGTTCGACAACAGGTATAGCCGCCAATCTGTTAAGACGGCGTTTTTTGGGAATAGATCAAGAAAAAGATTATTTAGAAATTAGTAAACATCGTAGGGAAGAATTGGATAATTCTCATATTGTTTATGAGTATAGATCTAAAATAAAAGATATTAAGTTAATGAATTCGCAATGTCCATATGTGGTAAATGACGATATAGATGTGTCATATAGAGACTTGCCTTTTTGAGGAACATAAAAAACTATTGAAGTAAAATCAAATACGGAACAGAAAATACTCATTAGTTATTCTAACAAAGCCAAGACCACAGTCGTCTCGTAGGAACGGCATAGAAACTCTATTCGTTTTCCAAAACATCGTTTCGTATCCCCCTGCCATAAAACGGGGTGGAAGTGGCATTTCTTTTGCAGAAAATTGCAGAAGAAATGGGGATTGTATTTCATCACGAAGAGATTACGGTCGAAGAGAACCGACAGAGAAACGAATACCTGCGACGGTATTATAACCCCGAGACGGGAGAGGGTAGCGATACAGGCGACCGCCGGATATTGCGGTTGCCCGATGCTCCTATACCGGTTCAATATATTCCGAAGGCTCTGTTCGAGAACGAAATAATGGCGCAAAGACTCGTCGAATGCGGGAGTCTGGCGGTGTATGCCGAACGATACGGTCACGACAAAATAATCGCTACCGACGAAGCAGGAAGAAACCCGAAACTCGCCGACGGCGGGGATGCCACAGAAGAACTATGGAGGGAGTGGATACGGGTGCGCATTCGGTACGATTTCGAATTTTGGGCATTCAGCTTTGTCCGTATCAAAGATAAATTGGGAGCCGAAGACATTCCATTCCGTCTGAACAGACCGCAACGGCGCATATTGGGAATGCTCGAAGATATGCGCACGGCGGGAAAACCCATTCGCCTCATCTTGCTCAAAGCCCGGCAATGGGGAGGTTCCACTCTCGTACAAATCTATATGGCATGGATTCAGCTGGTGCACTGCCGCAACTGGAACAGCGTGATTTGCGCCCATCTCAAAGAATCGGCCGCCAACATCAAGGGCATGTACAGCAAACTGCTCGCCAACTATCCCGACTGGCTGCTCGGCGGGGAGAAACCGAAGTTCAAACCGTTCGAGCGCATGGCGAACACATCGGTCATCGCCGGGCGGGAGTGCAGGGTAACCATAGGCTCGGCCGAGAGTCAGGAATCGGTGCGGGGTATCGACGCGGCGATGGCTCACCTCTCGGAGGTGGCTTTCTGGCGGAACAGCCGCATGAAATCGCCCGAACAGGTGATGCGCTCGATATGCGGGTCGATCATGCTGCTACCCTGTTCGATGGTGGTTATGGAAAGCACGGCGAACGGGACGGGGTCTTATTTTCACCAAGAGTGCGAACGAGCCAAACGGGGAGAGAGCGACAAACAGTTCGCTTTCGTCCCGTGGTTCGAAATAGAGATGTACACCCTGCCGATCGACGACTACGACTCGTTCATCGGCATCGTGACCCGCATGATGCCGGTCTTCGTCGCCGGATGGGGCGTGTTCGGCATCCAGATGGGCGCGCAGTGCGCCCTTGTCGGCATGGGGCAGGCCAAGCAGTCCGTGTTCCTGGCGATCTTCCGCAAGATCATCATGCTGGTGCCGCTCGCCCTGACACTGCCTCACTGGATCGGAGTGACCGGCATCTTCCTCGCCGAGCCGATCTCCGACGCGACTTCCGGCATCGTCGCGGGCATCCTGTTCTACGTCACCTACCGTTCGCTGACACGGGGCAGGATCGCGGATGATGCCAAGAACCGGTGAAGGCGGCGCCCGCCGTATTGCCGGCTGCCAATGCTCATTGGGGGGGCATGTTCGTGCAATGGTGTCATGGGAAGGAGGCGGGAGCGCCCGGACCGGGCGAGCACCGGCTTGATGTCGAAGGAGACATGATGACGATGCGTTCATATCATCAGACGAGGATGCGGGTTCCGGCAATACTGGCGGTCTTAGCCATGATACTGGTTTTTGCCGGATGCGGCGGTCGGGTCGTTTCCGTGGCCTGTGACGCCGGCGTGCAGTACGGCAATCTCAGCGATGCCGTCGCTGCATCGGATAGTCACCGTTGCCACGATTGACAGGATGAAGCAAGCCGATGGCGACCAACAGGATCTGTATGACATGACGCTGAAATCTGGAAGCGTCTCAAGGGGTCTGTGGAAGGTAGTGATATCACGGTCACCGTCAATCTTGGATGCGAAGGAGCGGGCGCCAAGGACGATTTCATCGCGAAATATGGTGCGGAGACCAAGATCATTGTCCTGCTCGCCAAAACGGACGATGGAGCCTATCAGCTCTCTAATCTGACCCAAGGTATCCGGCGATACGATGACACGGCCTTCAAGGAGTGTCGGACGCCGTAGCGTAGTTTGTGATGACCACCCCCAGTCGTCCTACGCGTTCCATCTCCTATCTCGATTTCGAGGGGTTGATTCCGGCGTCCCGGAACATCTATCTGCGTTTCAAGGGGTTGCCTGAATGCGGTACCCGGAGTATATCGGGGTGTTCAGCATTGGAATCATGCGGTTCCCATGGTGTTTATACTCGGGCACCAACCCCTCGAAACGCAGTTAGATGTCTGAGCGAGCCTCAATCAACCCCTCGAAACGAAGATAGCCCTCGAATCAGTCGGTCATCGTTTGAACGACGAATGTGCAGCACTGTCAAGCACGCCGATGAGCAAGCCTGCCAGCGCCGGAATGATCCATCCCAGCTGGAATTGCTGCAGCGGCAGCATGTTCAATATGGCCTCTAGCCATGGCAGGGAGCCGCCGAATACCGTGACGATGCTCGCCAGACATGTGGCGAATGACACGATGGCCACCAGCAGTACCATCCAGAAGTACACGCGCGAAAAATGAGCGGCGAGGATTCGATGGGTCAATGCGAGCGTCACCAACACGATGGCAATCGGATACAATGCGGCGAGCACGGGCACGGACACCTTGATGATCATGCTGAGTCCGGCGTTGGACACCACGAAACTGAACACGGTGAACAGTGCCTGCCATGCGCGATAGCTCACGCGGCGACCGGCGACGGTGGCGAATCGCGTGTGGAAGTATGTGGCGCACGTGCAGATCAGACCCGTGCAGACATTCAGACAGGCGATGACGAACACGATGCCCAAAAATACCATGCCGAACGTGCCGAACAACGAGGCCGTGAGATTGGTGAGTACGGTCGCGCCCGTATCGGCCGTTGGATTGACCGAGGCAATGCTCCCGGACACGACACCCACATAGCCGAGCACCGCATAGATCACGATCAGCAGGATCCCGGTGCCGAGACCGGCGTATGCGGTCTCCCGACGAATAAGCGTGTTGTCGGTGACATGCATGGCGCGGACGTTCGCCGAAATCACGATGCCGAAGTACAAAGCAGCTAGCAGATCCATGGTTTGATAGCCGTCCAGGAAGCCCCGGGACGCCTGATGCACCGCATAATCGCCTGTCGGTTGCGTCGGTGTTACCGCACCATGCGCCAGGCAGGCTATGAACAGCACTGCGATGAACGCCAACAGCAGCGGCCCCATGAACCGTCCCAACACGGCCGACAGTTTCTCGGGATGCTGGGCCAGCAGGAAAGCCACGGCGAAGAACACCAGCGAGTACGCCAGCTGCGTCGTCCAGCCACCCCATCCAGTGCGGGAGGGCAGGAATGGCGCCACCATCATCTCGTATGACGTGGTCGCCGTGCGTGGGATGGCGAAGCACGGGCCGATGGTGAGCATGATCGCCACGCCGAGCAGCGAGGCGAACGCCGGGGACACACGACGGGCGAGCTCGTCGAAGCCACCCGCGAACGTGACGGCGAGCACGCCGAGAATCGGAAGGCCGACCGCCGAGACGATGAACCCGATGATGGCGGGAACGGTGGCAGCGCCCGCCTGCGCCCCAACGAACGGGGGAAAGATGAGGTTGCCCGCACCAAAGAACATCGAGAAGAACGTGAACGCCATGACGAGGCGTCCGGAGAACGGGAGACGGCGCCGACCGCCGGATGCGGCGGTGTTGATGTCTGTTGGTATGGGAGTCGTTGCCATAACGGTACTGCTTTCTGTTGCGGCGGCTCGGTGCCTGTCTTCTCGGCACCTGTTTCGGACTCGGTTCCCGGCGGTCGGCATGAATCCACCCGCGTCGGGTGGCCCGACCCGTGATAAGCCCATGGCAGCGCAGTTTAACACATTGCTGTGCGTTGGGGAATAGGTCAGTGGCGGGCGGTCGCCCATGCCGCCGTGGAATGCGCGTGCGCGAGCATCATGCCGATCACGGCCAGCAGACAAGCCAGGGCGACCATGAGGATGATGTCCTCATGTCCTTTCGACTGTAGCGCCGCGCCCGTCAGCGCTCCGAGAAACATGGCCAATACGGCGACGGCGCGCCGGCCGAGTTTTGACATCTCATGGCCGTGGGCGGATGTGTCGGCGACGATGCCGGTCACGGTCATCGTCAGCACGGTCGTCGGCAGGTCGGGCACCGCGAGCCGCCGGGCAGTGGAGTTCTGGATGCCCATCGCGGGGGCGATCAGCACGATCAGCATCAGATGATGGACGTCGATGTGGCGGGCGGTGGGGAAGTTGAGGCTCGGCTGCGATGACGCCTGCATACTGCCCATGCCCAGAGCCGGTTCCGCGGAATAGTGGTTCAGCAGGTACAGTCCGATCAGCGCGGCGAGGATGAACGCGGCCTGCACGATCGACGAGATCAGCAGATGGCGGGCCCGGTGTTCTCCGAACCGGCGTATGATGCGGCCTCCGATGAACGCGCCGAAGGCGAAGCACACCAATGTCAGCGCCGATGTCCACCAGACGAACCCCTGTGCGTGGGCGAGCGCGAAGCCAAGGAAGACGATGTTGCCGGTAACGTTCGCCACGAACACATGTCCCAAGGCCAGGTAGCTCAGTGCATCGACCAGACCGGCGATGAACGTCATCAGCACCATGGCGGGGGAGAGCAGTCCGTATTCGTCATCCTTGCGGGGAATCAGCGTGCGTCCTGCCTCTGCCAGATGCAAGTTCATGTGGTTGACGGTCCTTCTGTTTGTAGTTTCTGCTTGAGTGATGCGCTGGCGCATGTTCGCGGCGAGAGAAATCCCCTTCGGCATGATACACGAAGGGGCGTCATTCACGGCCTTTCCCGGTTTCGACATGGCGTTCGTGTGCGGTCTAGCAGTGTATCACGTGAAAAGCCCCCGACCCGATAACGGCCGGGGGCTTCTCACGATTATGTGGTCAGGCGTATGTCACGCTTGACCGGTCGGTCTCAGGCGTTCACGCGGTCGATGCCGGACTGCACGTCGGCCAGCACGGAATCCCAGGACTTGATGAAGGCGGCGACACCGTCGGCCTCCAGCTTGTCGGTGACGTCCTTGAGGTTGATGCCCAGCTCGGCCAGCTTGTCGATGACGGCGTGGGACTCCTCGTAGGTGCCCTCGATGGACGGAGCGCCGTTGCCGTGATCGGCCAGAGCGTTCAGGGTCTTCTCGGGCATCGTGTTGACGATGTGCTTGGCAACGAGCTCGTCGACGTACTTGCAGTCGGAGTAGGCGGCGTTCTTGGTGCCGGTGGAGGCCCACAGCGGACGCTGCTTCTTGGCGCCCTTGGCTTCAAGAGCAGCCCAACGCGGATCGTTGGCGAACTTGTTCTCGAACAGCTCGTAAGCCAGGCGAGCGTTGGCCACAGCGGCCTTGCCCTCGAGAGCCTTGGCTTCGTCGGAGCCGTTGGCTTCCAGCAGCTTGTCCACAGCGGTGTCCACGCGGGAGACGAAGAAGGAAGCGACGGAGCCGATGTGCTTCAGGTCGTGGCCGTTGGCGTCAGCCTGGGCGATGCCCTCGATGTAGGCGTCGATGACCTGCTCGTAACGCTCCAGGGAGAAGATCAGGGTGACGTTCACGGAGATGCCCTTGGCCAGGGTGGCGGTGATTGCCGGCAGGCCTTCGAGGGTGGCCGGAATCTTGATCATGGCGTTCGGACGGTTCACCTTGGCCCAGAGTTCCTCGGCCTGCTTCTCGGTGGCCTCGGTCTCGTGAGCCAGACGCGGATCCACTTCGATGGAGACGCGGCCGTCAACGAAATCGGACTTCTCGGCAACCTCACGGAAGATGTCGGTGGCGTTGCGCACGTCGGTGGTGGTGAGCTCGCGCACGGCGGTCTCAACGTCGACCTTGCCCAGTTCCTTCAGCTGCGGATCGTACGGGCCGACCTCGTGCAGAGCCTTCTGGAAGATGGACGGGTTGGTGGTCACACCGACGACGTTCTTGTCCTTGATGAGCTCCTGCAGGGAGCCGGACTCGATACGGGTGCGGGACAGGTCGTCCAGCCAGATCGAGACGCCGTTGTCGGACGTGCGCTGAGTTGCTTCAGTCATTGTTTTTTCTCCTTGATACCTTTTTGGATCAAATCTTGTTTATCGGTGAAAGGGGAGGGGCACATGCTGTCGTGTCCCTCCCCGTATCATCACTTGGCGGCTTCGACTTCCGCGATGGAGGCCTTGGCGGCTTCCACAACGTGCTCGGCGGTGATGCCCAGATCGATCATGTTCTGAGCGCCATCACCCTGCAGGCCGAACTGCTCGATGGAGACGGGCTTGCCGTAGGAGCCGAGGTACTTGTACCACGGCATCGCCACGCCGGCCTCGACGGACACGCGGGCCTTGACGGAAGCGGGAAGCACAGCTTCCTTGTACTCGGCGTCCTGCTCCTCGAACCATTCCACGCACGGCACGGACACGACGCGGGCCTTGATGCCCTCGCCGGCCAGGGTCTTGGCAGCGGACACAGCCCACTGGACCTCGGAACCGGTGGCCATGATGATGACGTCCGGGGTGCCCTCGGTGTCGACCAGGACGTAAGCGCCCTTGCGCACGCCGTCCTTGGCCTTGGCGGCGGTCTCGGCGAGCACCGGGACGCCCTGACGGGTCAGCACCATGGCGCCGGGCAGCGTGTTCTTCTTCTCGAAGAAGTAACGGTAGGCTTCAGCGGTCTCGTAAGCGTCGGCCGGACGAGCGACCTCGAGCTGCGGGATGGCGCGGAAGGAGGCAAGGTGCTCGACCGGCTGGTGGGTCGGGCCGTCCTCACCGACGGCGACGGAGTCGTGCGTCCACACGTACAGGTTCGGGATCTCCATGAGGGCGGCCAGACGGACGGCGGAGCGCTCGTAGTCGGAGAACATGAAGAAGGTGCCGCCGAACGGACGGGTGTGGGAGCCCAGCAGGATGCCGTTGGTGATGGTGCCCATGGTGAACTCGCGCACGCCGAAGTGGAGCTGACGGCCGTACTTGCTGCAGTTCGGCCACTGCTTGGTGGCGCACTCAGCCGGGGCGAAGGTCTCAGCGCCCTTGAGGTCGGTCTTGTTGGAGCCGCCGAGGTCGGCGGAGCCGCCCCACAGTTCCGGCATGACGGCCGCGATGGCGTTGAGGACGGAGCCGGAGGCGCCACGGGTGGCGACCTTCTTGCCGACCTCGAAGGTGGCCTCAAGATCGTCGAGGGCCTTGTCGAAGCCTTCCGGAAGCTCGCCGGCCTTGATGCGGTCGTACAGGGCAGCCTTGTCCGGGTTGGCCTTGCGCCATGCGTCGTACTTCTCGTCCCATTCCTTGTGGGCTTCGAGACCGCGCTCGGCGACCTTGCGGGCGTGGGCGAGGGCTTCCTCGTCGACGTGGAAGGACTCTTCGGGGTCGTAGCCGAGCAGCTTCTTGAGGCCGGCGACGGCTTCGGCGCCCAGCTTGGAGCCATGGGAGGACGGGTCGTTGGTCTTGCCCGGGGTCGGCCATGCGATCAGGGAGTGGACCTTGATGAGCTTCGGCTGGTTCGGGGCGGCGGCGCGGGCCTTGGCGATGGTGTCGGCCAGGCCTTCGACGTCCTCCTTGTAGGAGCCGTCAGGCTGGATGAAGCTGAACTCGTCGGTGTACCAGCCGTATGCCTGGAAGCGCTTGAGCACGTCCTCGGCCAGCACCAGGTTGGTGTCGCCTTCGATCTGGATGCGGTTGGCATCGAAGATTACGGTGATGTTGCCGAGCTTCTGGTTGGCGGCAAGAGCGGCGGCTTCGCCGGAGATACCTTCCTCGATGTCGCCTTCACCGCAGATGGCCCAGATCTTGTGGTAGAACGGGGACTCTTCCTTCGGGGTCTCCGGGTCGAGCAGGCCGCGCTGGAAGCGTTCGCCGTAGGCGAAGCCGATGGCGGAGGCAAAGCCCTGACCCAGCGGGCCGGTGGTCATTTCGATGCCTGGGGTCAGACCGTACTCGGGGTGGCCCGGGGTGCGGGTGTCCGCGCCGCCGCGGAAGTGCTTGAGGTCGTCCAGAGTGACGCCGTAGCCGGAGAAGTACAGCTGGACGTACTGGGTGAGCGAAGCGTGGCCACCAGAAAGGATGAAGCGATCGCGGCCTTCCCAGTTGGGGTCGTTCGGATCATGCTTGATGAAATGCTGGTAGAGGGTGTAGGCGACGGGCGCCAGGGAGACGGGGGAACCGGGGTGGCCGCTTCCAGCCTTCTCAACCGCGTCGGCCGACAGGACCTTGGCCATGTTGATGGCGCGCTCGTCCAGCTCGGTCTCCTTGAATTCGGTCATGGATGTACTTTCCTTCCAATACTTCGGGCACCACGCATTTCGGCTTATGCCGCGCCATGCATGCCCTCACATTGCAATCCCATACTAACGTTGTGAACAGACTTAATGGTTCGATTTTGGCGTGTTTTGGTAGATTTTGTTATGTTAGCGCTCACAACTTGTGACCGACTCATGCCGGCGGCTGCGTCATGAAATCATCTGATAACGAACGCGTTAGCACTCAAGGGCAAAGAGTGCTAATACTGGGTACGTCATCGTTCGACCGACCCCACTCCGGGAGTGTCGGGCGTGTCGTGAATACGGGAAAGCCGTGAAGGCGTGAATGCCGGGGAAGGACAGGAGGAGACATGGCGCAACCACGACGCATGGTGGTGCTTCGCGCCATCGTGGAGGATTACATTCGATCCCAGGAGCCGATAGGATCGGCCGCTCTGACGAAGAAGCACGACCTCGGCGTCAGCTCGGCGACCATCCGCAACGACATGGCGTCCCTCGAGGAAGAGGGGTATCTCATCCAGCCCCACACGTCCTCGGGCCGCATCCCGACGGAGAAGGGCTACCGGTACTTTGTGGACCGCCTGTCCACCGTCGTCCCCCTCTCCGACGCGCAGCGCAAGGGAATCGCGGCGTTCCTGTCCGGATCCGTCAGCCTGCAGGACACGTTGCAGCGCGCGGCCAGACTGCTTTCCCACATAACCGGTCAGGTGGCCGTGGTCGCCTCCCCGTCCCCGGCCAAGGCGAAGGTGCTGCGCGTGCAGATCGTCCCCGTCTCATCCACGTTGCTGCTGATCGTGGTCATCACCGACGCCGGCAACGTCGCACAGCATACGCTCGCCCTGTCGCCCCAGCCGACGGATATCACGCTCGCCGACGTGGGATCCGTCGTGAACGGAGCCTGCCTCGGGCTCACCTTCGCGCAGGCTGCCGAACGGGTCCGTTCCCTCAAGTCGTCGCGGCGGGAATCCGTTGCGCTGCTTGAAGGGCTGGCGCAGGTGTTCGAGGCGATGGGAGACAACGAAAGGTCCAGTGAACTGTATATGGCCGGCGCGTCGCACCTGGCCCATCGGCGTGACATCGCCGACATGGCGCCGCTGTTCGACGCGCTGGAGGAGCAGATCGTGCTGATGAAACTCATGAGCGCGCTTTCGGAGGACACCGACGCCTATGGGGTCGGTGTAGCCATCGGTTCGGAGACGCACACGCCGGAACTGCTGCATGCTTCGGTGGTCACCAGCGGCTACGGAAACTCGCTGGCATCCCGGGCGGAACCGGCGGAATCGGACGCGGGGCATGAAGACGGCGGTGGATCCGCGCTTGGCGGCACGGCGCATGCCAATATGGCTCAGACCGG
>ENA-OPDD01001966-OPDD01001966.1-human-gut-metagenome-genome-assembly--contig:-NODE-1966-length-13122-cov-1.845336_pt1 | contig 13122 bp, 8 predicted proteins | sample MGYA00241574_ERZ501499 | MGnify/ENA primary metagenome ERZ501499 (study PRJEB25962, sample SAMEA2042576) | human gut metagenome | biome: human gut; feature: human-associated habitat; material: faeces...
TGACGGTGATCTTGAAAAAGAAGATGGGGATCTCCGTATCCAGACAGGATTTCCGGCCGCGTAGGGAAGCAACAGGACAGATCGTGCGCATCGGTCTGCCGATTGCATTACAGGATGGACTGATCCAGGTAGCATTTATCATCATTACCATCATTGCAAACCGACGTGGACTCAGTGATGCAGCTGCAGTAGGAATTGTAGAAAAGATCATCAGTTTTTTGTTCCTTGTGCCATCCTCCATGCTGTCTGCGGTATCTGCCCTCGGTGCACAGAATATCGGTGCCGGAAAACCGGAGCGGGCGATCCAGACCCTGCGTTATTCCATTATGATCACGGTGGGATTTGGCGTGATCATATCTGTGATCATTCAGTTTGCAGCAGCACCGGTGGTGGGACTGTTTACGGCAGATGCTGCAGTGGTTGTGCTTGGAACCCAGTATATCAGAGGATACATCTGGGATTGCATTTTTGCGGGCATCCATTTCAGTTTCAGCGGTTATTTCTGTGCGATCGGCAGATCGGAACTGTCCTTTATCCATAATATCACAGCCATCGTGCTGGTGCGCGTGCCGGGGGTATATCTGACTTCAAAGTTGTTCCCGGATACGCTGTTTCCGATGGGACTGGCTACGGTTGCGGGATCCCTGACATCGGTTGTTATCTGTCTGATTGCTTTTCATATACTAAAACGGCAGAAAAAAGTTGCATAAAAATGAAGAGAAAAAGAGACTTCGGAAAGGAAAAATTTTCCGGGGTCTCTTTTTCTGTGTCAGTATTTATGCGGATCTGCAGGAAAAGTCGGCTTTTGTGCAAGTTGTACAGGACAGATTTTCCGGCAAAAAGAAGTGTTGACAGGATGGGAACGTGGTTCGTATACTTGGAATACATTCTAGGTGTGAAAACACATTCTTATAAAAGATTCTTTATTCTGCGTTCATGAGCAAGTAGCGAAAGCGGATTGCGAATGTCCGCTTTACATGTGCAATGAGATTTTCTAACGCTCTGATTCAGAGCAAAGTATTACAAATTTGGAAAAAAATTTAATGGAGAGAGGGGAGAAAATGTGAATTTTTTGATTTCTGCCAATACAGATATAGGAACGCTGAAAAAGACGAATCAGGACAGCGTGCTGATAAAAAAGATACATACTTGTCAGGGGGAAATGGTGTTTGCTGTGCTGTGTGACGGTATGGGAGGACTGGAAAAAGGAGAAGTGGCAAGTGCAGCGGTGGTCAGAGCTTTTGAACAGTGGGTAAATACGGAATTGCCGCTGATGTGCGGACAGGTGCTGGAAGAGAGAAAAATCCGTACGGATTGGGAATTAATTATCAAAGAAATGAATCGTGAGATCGCTGAATATGGAAAACAGCAGGGAATTTGTCTGGGAACAACGGTTGTAGTGTTTCTGATTACACAGATACGGTATTTTGCATTGAATGTGGGCGATTCCAGGCTTTATGAATTGACGGACACAGCATTGAGGCAATTAACGACAGATCATACTTTTGTGGGCAGGGAAATGGCGATGGGACGGATGACACCGGAGGATGCACGAAAGGATAGGCGCAGAAATGTATTGCTGCAGTGCGTAGGTGCATCGGAAGCTGTTTATCCGGAATTTTTATTCGGAACACCGGTATCGGAATCGGTATATCTGCTTTGCTCGGACGGATTTCGTCATGAAATTTCTTCCGATGAAATGATTCAGGCACTGAAACCGTCTGTGTTGATTAAAAAGCAGGCAATGGATGAAACGACAACAAGTCTGATCGAATTACTCAAGCAGCGTGGGGAGCGGGATAATATAACGGCGGCTCTGGTTCGTGTTTTATAAAAGCTTATAGCCTCTCGAAAGAAATCTATAAAGCTAATACAAGGAGAGATGAATGCTTGAAATAGGAAGTGTGATTGACGGGAGATACAAGATTTTAAATGAAGTTGGTCGTGGTGGAATGAGTGTTGTATATCTGGCCATGAATGAAAAGGCGAATAAGCAGTGGGCTGTGAAAGAAGTCCGTAAGGACGGCAGACAAAATTTTGAAGTTGTAAAGCAGGGATTGATTGTTGAGACGGATCTTTTGAAAAAATTACGTCATCCCAGTCTGCCAAGCATTATTGATGTCATTGATGATAAAGATTCGTTTCTGATCGTCATGGATTATATTGAGGGAAATCCGCTCAGCAGTGCACTGGAAGAATCTGGTGCACAGCCTCAGAATCAGGTGATTGCCTGGGCAATACAGCTCTGTGATGTGCTTGGTTATCTCCATGCACAATCTCCGCCGATTATTTATCGTGATATGAAACCATCCAATATTATGTTGAAACCGGACGGAAATCTTACCTTGATTGATTTTGGAACAGCCAGGGAATTTAAGGAAAAGAATCTGGCAGATACTGTTTGTCTGGGAACGATTGGATATGCGGCACCGGAACAGTTCGGCAGAATGGGACAGACGGATGCCAGAACAGACATTTATTGTCTGGGAGCTACGCTATACCACCTGGTGACAGGGCAGGATCCCAGTGCACCACCTTATGAGATAGGTCCGATCCGACAGATCAATCCTGCATTATCCGATGGATTGGAGCGGATTATCCGGAAATGTACCCGGCGGAATCCGGAGGACCGTTACCAGTCCTGCGCTGAACTGATGTATGCATTGAAGCATTATGACGAAATTGATGAGGTATATCAAAAGAAGCAGAAGAAAAAACTGGTAGTGTTTCTGGTTAGTCTGTTTCTGACAGCGGCTTGTGCAGGGATATGTCTGTGGGGATATTTTGGTAGTGAACAGAAAAAAAGTGAAAATTATGATGAAATTTTGAAAGGTGCATTAGATTATCAGGATTATTATCAGGCAATTCTGATAGATCCAACAAGGAAAGAAGCGTATGAGAAACTGAATGATACATTGACGTCAGATCTGATCCTGACAAAAGAAGAAGGTCAGCAGTTGTTGCAGCTGCAAATTGGTCTGGATGAAAAGGACAGTAACGGTTTTTCAAAAAAGCAGGATGTTCTGGCTGAACTAAAGAATTGTAATCCTGAAGGCTATCCGGAAGTATGCTATGAGATTGGAACTTCATTTCTGTTTTTTTATGATGTAAATGTTGACCGTGACCGATATATCAGCGCAAAGAAATGGTTTCAGGAGGCTGTGGATCAATATCCGCTTGCTCAGATTTACTGTGATATCGCAGATTGTCTGGAACTGATCAATCAGTACGATAATGCAAAAGTAAAGCAGACAGATAAAATGTATGATGTTTATCGTCAACTTTGGGAAAAGATACAGGAACTGAAAAGTACTGCAGATCGATTTGGAGATGTTGATGTAAAGCTGCAGCTTTGGACGGAAATAAATGATATGTTGAATGCACAGGTGGTACCGTTCCTGGAAGTGACTCAAGTGAATGAAATAAAAAATCTGCTGAATGATATCCTGAAAGAATCTGATGCGATACATAAATCTGTTATTGTACAGGAAATTAAAAACTTACAGCAGAAAATAATTGAAACAGTGCAAAAAATCGACAGTGTTCAGAAGGAGGCAGGGACATCATGACATATGAAATGTATCAGACTATCTTTTGGCATGCAGGTGTTTTGACAATTATTTTTGCAGTTGGTGATGTACTGCTGTTTGTGATTTTAAAAATTCCGAAAGTGATAGGGCAGCTGAGTGGAAGGACAGCTCGGAAAGGAATTGCAGATATTTGGAAAAAGAATATTCAGACCAGAGGCAGATGTTATAAGAGCTGTGCAGAAAATCAGAATTTTGGAAGCATTGCAGGCGGTATGACAGAATCAGGAAATATACACCGGTTTGGAGAAGCTGTGAATACAGGAGGTATAACACAGAAAATTGCGACATCGGAAACAGGGGAAAAGCTGAAAACTTCCGAGACAATGTTTCTTCCAACACCGAAATATGCAGAAACAATGGTGCTGAATGACGTTGATATGGATGACAATTTTGTCATAGAAGAAATTTGTTTTATCCATACAAAGGAAACAATTGGATAAAAGGGAAAGGGATACCATGAAAAAGAAAAATTTGCAAAGAAAACAAAGGTTTCTGGCTGTTGTTTTGAGTGTAATGCTGTTTGCAGGACTGTTGCCGGGAAGTTTGTCACAGGTACTGGCGGCATCGGATGAATATGAGGACTGCTGTACTGTGGAAGTTGCGGGTGATGAGCCGGATGGAATTTATGAAAGCGAAACGCTGAAAGCAGATCAGAGTCTGGCATTTTCAGAAGAAACGGTAAAACTGGAATATGGTGCCACAGCGTATGGACAGGTAGCAAATGCTGTGGAAAACCAAGATGCGGCAGATGGAAAAGGATATGGAACAGGAGCAGTTACCTATCAGTTGACAGATAATACTCTGGGTGCACAGATTGATGAAAAGAGTGGAACACTGACATTTTCTGATGGAAAGACTGGAAGTGTTACAGTCACGGCAAAAAAAGAGGCAGATGAGTGCTATAACGGATGTGAGGCAAGTTATACACTTGTGATTACATACATGCAAGCACCGGATGTTACTTACCGGCTACAGGGACCACAGAACTCTGTGAATGAAGATGGAACCGCATTACCATTTTCCTATCATGGTGATTCTACGGCTGCATGGTTTACAGATACGGTAACGATTCAGGCACCGGATGGATATCTGATCAGCAGAACAAATTCTTTATCCAACCGGAACTGGTCAGCATCTATTTCCTGTACAGAAGAAGGCCACAATGAGATATCTTATTATCTGAGAGACAGAAAGAGTGGCGGTATTACAGATGTTCTCACCATTTACGATCTGAAGATCGATAAGGGAAATCCGACAGATCTGCAGATGGAATACCTGACAGAAGAGGCGCCTGCTGCATGGAAAGATTTTGTGCTGTATGGAAAAGACAAAATTGCTGTCAGACTTACAGCAAAAGATACCATGTCCGGTCTGAAAGAATTATATTATCAGTATAAGTCAAATGTGATCAGCACTTCCAGCCAGGGAAAAGACTGGACAAAGATGGATCTGGTATCAGACAAAGTCGAAAAAGTAGATAACGAAGACGGTTCCATAAGTTATGTGTTCCGTATTCCGGCGCAATTCCGGGGAAATGTGTCTTTTAAAGCAGTAGATCAGGCAAATCGTGTGACGGAATACTGGGATGACAGGACCGTTGTGGCAGATAATCGCAATCCGCAGGCTATAATTTCCTATACAGCGCAGGGAGGCAGTTGTCTGGTTGCAAAAGTGACGAAAGATACAGAAGAGTCACAGGAACGTGCAGATGTACCGGAAGAACAGGTGGATGAAAATACCAGATTTATCTATGATGGTGCAGTTACTGCTTCCGTAGATATGACAGAAGCAAACTTTGAGGCAGAAGATGTCGTTCTTACGGTTTGGAAAGATGGCACAGAAATCTGGAATGGTGCAGTTGCAGAGGCACAGAAGATAGCAAATGACTGTGAAATTTCTGAATGGACTGTAAATAAGGAAAATGATAAAGAATCTCTTGCTATTCAGCTGCTGACAGATGGCGATTATCAGATTGGAATTTCCTATAAAGACCGGTCAGACAACAAGATGCATTATGTTTCCGGTGAGTATGAACAGAAAGAAGGAGAAGCGGTTTATCAGTCAAATATTATTACGATTGACACCACAAATCCGGAGGTAGAAGTATCCTATGATAATAATACCGTCGTGAACCAGCATTATTACAATGCAGGCAGAGTGGCCACCATTAAGGTAACAGACCGCAATTTCCGTCCGTCTGAAACGGACTGGAAGATCACTGCAAAAGACGGAGATTCTGTGATCGATCCGAAAACTGTGGAAAATGGAAATGCAAATGTAGTTGATGATACATATTCTGAGTTGAAAAACTGGTCAGACTGGACACAGGATCCGCAAGATCCTTCTGTATGGTATGCCAAGGTCCCTTTTGAACAGGATGCGTTCTACAACGTATCATTTGCCTGCCGGGATCTTGCAGGCCATGCATTGAAAGCGGATTATGCAGATGCATTTGTCGTTGATACAACAAAGGCACCGCTGGAAAAAATGAAGATTTCTTACAGTGAGGAACTTCGTACCTGGCAGAAAGTCGTACAGGCAATTACTTTTGGATATTTCAGTTATAAAGATCAGGTAACGGTTACGCTGACCGCGGAAGATGAAATGTCCGGTATTGACTATATTACCTGGACTTATAAACGGGAAAATGGTGCAAGTACAACAAAAAATGTGAGTGAGCGGACGGAGACAATTACCCGTGATCAGATTACTTACAGCAAACGGGGAAAACAGGCGGTTGCAAGTTTTACATTGAAAGCCACAGATGCAGAGCAGTTCCGTGGTGCCGTTTCTTCACTGCAACAGATATGGCCGGTAATACCAGTGAGATAAAAGCGGATGCGCAGAGAATCAATATCGTAGATAATATCTCTCCGGAGCGTACGGTATCTTACTCACCTGCAAAACAGGTGGTTGATGCCGCAACCGGATTGCAGAAAACGTCTTATCAGTATGAACAGGAAGGAACAGATTCTGTATTATATTATGATAGAGATGTGACTGTGACCTTCCGGATCGAGGAAGCCAATTTTTATACAGAAGATGTCATTATTGCCGTGAATGGAGAAAAACGGGTACCGGATCAGTGGATCCAGAATGGGGATGTATGGACAGGAACCATGACATTGAGCGGAGATGGCGATTATTATGTGACCATGGATGATACGGATCGCTCCGATAATAAGATGCATTCCTATCGGTCTGAAAAAATTGTCATTGACACAACAGCACCTGTCATCCATGTGACTTATGGCAACCAGGATGTGAAAAGAACAGAAGGATCACGCCTGTATTTTGACCGTACACAGACAGCAACGATTCAGATTACAGAGCATAACTTCCGGGCAGACGATGTGGCAGCAGAAGTGACGGCTGTTGATGTAACCGGCAGAAATGTTGCCGTGGCAGACTATGCGGCATATTTATCCAATCGTAGTAACTGGAAAAAAGATGGTGATGTCTATACAGCAACCATCACGTATCCGGTGGATGCAAATTATACATTTGATATCTCCTACCATGATCTCGCATTGAATGAAGCGGCAGATTATGCACAGGATTTATTTACCGTAGATCAGACCGTTCCGGATAATCTGAGTATTTCATACAGCGAAGGTGTGCAGCAACAGCGGGTAGGCGTAACACCATTCCGTTATTATAATCAGATGATGACGGTTACGATCGCCGGTGAGGATGCAACGTCCGGTATCGAACATTTTGTATATAATTATCGAAATACAAGCAGCGTCAGTGCTGTCAATGCACAGTTGCTGGAGGCTGCGATCGAAAAAGCAGAAGTCATACAGAATGGCAGACTTTTTACAGCCAGATTTACAATACCAAAATATGTCTTACAGGGAAGGAATCAGTTTAACGGAACCGTGGATTTTGAAGCCTATGACTATTCCGATAATAAGTCCGGGCTGAATGACAGTGAGCGTATTGTCGTGGATAATCTCGTTCCGACAGTATCCGTCACTTATAATGATCCGGTCCGGGAAGTAAATGGAATTGCATATTATGCAGGCAATATCGATGCAACGGTTGAAATTCATGAGGCAAATTTCTATGCGGAAGATGTTCAGATCTCAGTAGAAAAAGACGGTCAGAGTGGATATGGTATCAATGCAAACTGGACAGAGAACAGCGCAGATGTCCATACCGGAACCTTCCGCCTGAGCGAGGACGGTGATTATCTGATCACGGTAAATTATACAGACCGGTCCGGAAACCGCATGGAGACTTATACATCCGGACAGCTGACCATCGACACACAGCATCCGGGTATTTATGTATCCGGACTGCAGGCAGATTCAGCAAATAAAGAAGAACCGTATGGATTTACACTGACGGTCAGCGACAGCGCAGACAATCTGCTGGCAGGCGATATTGTCCCGGTTCTGACAGCTGTAACCTGTGATGAGAGTGGAAACTATACAACACAGGAAGTAGAACTTCCGGCTCCGGAAATGACAGAGAATCAGCAGTCTTATCAGATTCAGGTAGAAAATCTGGAAGCCGATGGTATCTACACGTTGTCCTGTAAAGCAAAAGATATGGCGGATCAGGAATATGATCGGATGACACTGGAAGATGGACAGGAATACGAGACGGTGACATTTTCTGTAAACAGAAACGGTTCCACATTCCGGGTAGACGAAGATACTGCCGATTTACTGGATCAGTATTATGTCTATCAGGTTCCGCAGGATGTTGTGATCGAGGAGATCAATACCGATCCGATTGAACATTATGCAGTAAAAATGAACGGAAAAGTGCTGACAGAGGGGATTGATTATACCACAAACGTGACATCGGCAGATGGTACATGGAGTGTCAGAACCTACTCTGTGAAGAAGGAACTGTTTGCTGAGGAAGGAGAATATCATCTGGTGGTTGAATCTGTGGACAAGACAGATACTGCTGCTTACAGCGACGTAAAAAATCTGAAGCTGGCCTTTGTGGTAGATCAGACGGCTCCGGTAGTTGTATTCAGCGGACTGGAGAGCGGTGGACGTTACGAGGCACAGGAACAGACGGTAACGGCTGTCCCGACGGACGACGGCGGAAAATTAAAAACGTTCCAGGCAGTAGTGACGGATAAAAAAGGCGAACAGAAAGAAACGCTGATTACATTGGAAGGAGACGAGTTGGAAACATATCTGGCAGAGCATGATGGAAGGATCAGCTTTGAAATCCCGGAAGGATTGGAACAGCAGGTAACTGTTTCCTGCAGTGATCATGCGGTAAAAAAAGATGGAAGTACCAATACATATAATCAAACATTTGACAATGTAACGGTATCTACCAGTAAAATGATTATTTTCTTCGCAAACAAACCGTTATTCTACGGTGTCATTCTTGTATGCTGCGCGGCAGCAGCCGGTGTGATCGGTTTTGTTATCTGGAAGAAAAAGAAAAAAGTGAAAAAAGAAGAAGCGTAAGAAAAACACATATTAGTCACATATTTTACGAATATTCAACACATTTTTTCTGTACACTTACTCCATAAGTGATTTTGGATTGAAGGAGGAAGTGTTTTGATTGAAATCAGTCATCTTACAAAAAAATATGGCGCCAATGTGGCGGTAAATGATCTGAGTCTGACGTTGGAACCGGGTAATATCTACGGTTTTCTCGGACCAAACGGGGCTGGAAAGTCCACAACCATGAATATCATTACCGGTTACATTGGCGCATCGTCCGGTGAGGTAAAAATCAACGGATATGATATTAATAAAAATCCGGAGGAGGCAAAAAAATGTATCGGTTATCTGCCGGAGATTCCACCAGTATACGGAGATATGAAGGTTCTGGAATATCTGAAATTTGTGGCAGAACTGAAAAAACTGGATTCACATACCCGCAATGCAGATATCAGGCAGGTGATGGATCTGACAAAACTGCATGAAATGAAAGACCGTCTGATCCGGAATCTGTCCAAAGGATACCGTCAGCGTGTGGGGTTAGCACAGGCATTACTCGGTATGCCTGAGATCATTATTTTGGATGAGCCGACGGTGGGACTGGATCCGAAGCAGATTATTGAGATTCGTGATCTGATCCGCTCTTTGAAAGAAAAACATACTGTAATTCTGAGTTCCCATATTTTGCAGGAGATCAGTGCCGTGTGCGATCATGTGTTTATTATTTCAAAAGGAGCCTTGGTTGCCAGCGATTCTATGGAACATCTGGAAAGCCGTATGAGCGGTGCCCAGCAGCTGGACGTGGTAGTGCGTGGCACGAAAGAACAGCTGGAAGAACTTCATACACTGGATGGTGTGCAGGAGTGTAGGATCGTCCGGGAAGTTCCGGAGAAATCTGCGGAGTCTTCGAAAAATGATCTTGCAGATGCGGCAGAAACCATGGATTCTGATGCCGGAGAAAGGAACGACGAAGCAACAGAATTTCATCTTTCCCTTATTGCCGGAGAAAACTGCGATCTGCGCGAGACGGTATTCCGTTATTGCGTGGAACATGATGTGGTATTGTTGGAACAAAAAGTTAATACGAAGACACTGGAAGATGTATTCCTGGAGCTGACTGGAAATGAGGAGGTGCGTGAGGCATGATCGCAATATTAAAAAGAGAGCTGAAGGCATACTTTACATCCGTGATCGGATGGATTTTCATGGCAGCATTTTTCTTTGTGTTTAATTTATATTTTGTAGCTAACAACCTGATTTACGGAACACCGTATCTTTCCTATTCCCTGAATAATGTGGCATTTGTATTGCTGATCATTATTCCAATCCTGGCAATGCGCAGCATGTCAGATGATCGCAGGACGAAAACAGATCAGTTGCTGTATACATCACCGGTTTCTGTTCCGAAAGTAATTCTCGGTAAGTTTCTGGCGCTGGTACTGGTGTTTTCTATCGTAGTCGGAGCTATCTGTCTGTGCCCGTTGCTGCTGTCTCGGTTTGGCAGCATACCGATGGCGGAGAGCTATGCTGCCATCCTCGGTCTGTGGCTGTACGGCTGTCTGTCCATCTCCATCTGTGTCTTTGTCTCTTCTTTGACAGAGAGTCAGGTGATTGCAGCAGTATTATCCTTTGCGTTACTGTTTATCGGCTATATGATGGAGGGAATCACAAGCATTATTTCCTCCAGTGGAAATACACTGACGAAAGTGCTGAACTGTCTGTCTACTTCCAGTGCACTGAATAATTTCAGTAACGGTATGCTGGATGTGGCCGGAATTATTTACTATGTCAGTGGTACGTTGCTGTTTCTGTTCCTGACCTGTCAGGTGGTACAGAAGCATCGCTGGTCTGTAAGCGCAAAGAAGATCCGCCGTGGTGTATTTAATTCCAGTTTTGTAGTGATCGGAATTGCCGTTGCAGTAGCAGTAAATGTATTTGCCGGACAGCTTCCGGAAAAAGTAAAAAGTGTGGATTTGACCACACAGAATCTGTATACACTGACGGATGACAGTGTAAAACTGATAAACAATCTGAAACAGGATGTGACACTGTATGTACTTTCAGCAGAGAACAGTGCGGATGATACCGTGGTTCGTACACTGGAAAACTATGAAGATGAATCTTCCCATATTAAAGTGGAGTATGTAGATCCTGCGGTTTCTCCGAATTTCTACTCTTCTTATACAGATGCCGCACCATCAGACGGAAGTATCATTGTGGTCAGTGGAGAAAAGTCGAAGGTAATAGACGCCAGCGATCTGTATGAGTATTCCGTAGATTATTCTACTTACACGCAGACAAAATCTGCTTATGATGGAGAAGGTCAGCTGACGAGTGCCATCAGTTATGTCACCGGCGACAATCAACCGAAGGTGTATGTGATCACCGGACATGGGGAGTCTTCGCTGGACAGCAGCTTCCAGTCTGCTCTGGAAAAAATGAATATTGCGGTGGAAGAACTGACATTGTTGCAGCAGGATGCAGTTCCGGATGATGCAGAAGCAATCATTATCAACGGTCCGACAGCGGATTTTTCCGCAGATGATGCAGCAAAAATCAGCACTTATCTGGCTGGAGGCGGTAAAGCACTGATTACGACAGCTTATAATAAAACCGCAGATACACCGAATTTTGACAGTGTTCTGGCTGCTTATGATATCAGTGTAACAAGCGGAATGGTAATGGATTCTGACAATACACATTATTACCAGTATCCGTTCTATCTGTTGCCGGATGTCAAGAGTGCGACACAGACTTCAAAAGTTGACAAATATGTATTTCTGCCCTATGCACAGGCATTGAGCAATACCGGAGAGCATCCGGATACCTTGGAGTGGACAGATTTGCTGACATCTTCTGACAGCGCCTATATCAAAACGGACGTGGCAAATATCCGTTCCGTTGAAAAAGAAGCAACAGATCAGAGTGGTCAGTTTACATTGGCAGCGAATGTGACTGATAATGAGACAGGAGCAGATATTACCATTGTGGGATCTTCTCTGGTATTCACCAAAGATGCGGATTCCGTCGTTGCCGGACAGAATCTTGCACTGTTCAAAGGCATTTTCAGTGGTACATCCGCTGCAGAATCCGCAGTTTCTATTGATGCAAAACAGTATACCTATTCGAATCTGTCTGTAAACCAGTCCGTTGCGATCATGAGTGAAACATTGCTGGTTATGGTGCTTCCAATCGTATTGATCATAGCAGGTATTGTAATCTGGTATCGCAGACGGCGTGCATAATAGGAAAGGAACGGATTGTTTTATGAGAAAAAAACAATGGATTATTTTGGTGATTGCATTGGCAGCAATTGTAGCTGCGTCCGCAGGTTTGAACGGGTATCAGAAAAAACAGGATCAGAAAGCAGCGCAGCAGGAAGAAGATGAAAAAGTCTATGCATTGCAGTTTACATCAGATGATGTAACCGGAATCTCTTATGAGTATTCTGGTGAAACACTGGAATTTACCAAAAAGACCAGGACAGCACCAGAGTTTTCTTTAATGAAAACCAAGAAAATACCAATGTTTCTACTTTCGTTGATGCAGATAAAATGAAAACCATGCTTTCCTCCCTTGGAAGCATGACTGCTGACAGTACCGTAGAGAACCCTGAAGATGTATCAGAGTACGGGATTGATCAGCCGACACAGCAGGTAACATTGAACTTTTCGGATGGCAGTGAAAAAACATTGACTTTCGGAACGGAAAATGAAATTGTGGGCGGTACTTATGTACAGGTCAGCGGTGATGATAATGTTTATCTGGTTGGCAGCAGTTATGTGAATACGACACTGAATAAAGGTGTGGATGATCTAAAAGTGGATGATACTGACGATACAACTTCGTCATCTTCCGAAACAGATACGTCTTCTGATACTTCGGCTACAACGGAATAATAATGTGATACAATGTGGTATTGTAACTGAAAAGTGAAAAAATCACTGTGTAAATGACGAAATCAAAGACTCCTTCTGCGACAAGCGATTCAGTAAGTGACTGAGTTTTGCGAATTTTGCGCGAACGAGAAACGACCAGCTTTTATAGGAGTTGGAAGTGAGCGCGATGAAACCGCAGTGAAATGAAGGTAGCGAATGTCTAGCTTC
>ENA-OPDD01001976-OPDD01001976.1-human-gut-metagenome-genome-assembly--contig:-NODE-1976-length-13086-cov-2.305349_pt1 | contig 13086 bp, 9 predicted proteins | sample MGYA00241574_ERZ501499 | MGnify/ENA primary metagenome ERZ501499 (study PRJEB25962, sample SAMEA2042576) | human gut metagenome | biome: human gut; feature: human-associated habitat; material: faeces...
TTGTCAAATGCAAGACTTACTACTGTATCTTCTTCTACTGTATCAAGATCGATCTCGATCAGAAGACTTTCATTGATACCATCCAGGAAACCGATCATTGTCAGAACTTCCTGTCCGAATTTCTCAGCCAATTCTTTTACTGTTCCTTTTACAACTTCATCCGGATTAGAAAGAAGCTTTTCGTAAATCTCTTTCTCAATCTGGAAATATGTTCCCCAGAATTTTTCCAACTGACTTCTGTCTGCAGTCTCATCATAAGCGATGTTCTGCCACTGCTGATATAATGTACTCATATTTCTATACTCCTTTGTACGATATTCATTTGCAATTTTTCACTGCTCTCTATATAATATACTAAAGTCTTGATTCATTGTAAAGGATGATTATTATGAAAAATGCAAAACGTATTCTGGCACTTGCTGCCGCCATTTTATTATTTGGTATGTATCTCAGTACATTAATATTTGCCCTGATCGGGAGTCCGCATTCCATCGACCTTCTCTGGGCCTCTATTGCATGTACGATTGTGCTTCCGGTACTTCTCTATGGTTATATGCTGGTATTCAAGCTTACCCGGCATAATACTCCATCTGATGATTCAGCTGACAGCTTTCACAGCCACAGCTCGGATGATGTATCTAAGTTGTCACAGTCTCATGACCAGGCAAGCGATGATACCATATAAAACTCAAAGGGCATCAGACTTTCTTCGCGATCGTCTGATCCTTTTTTCTTGTGTTTTCTTTCGTTTTCTCTTATTTTCTTTCTCTTTGCAAGGTATTCTTCCATTGAAATTACTTCTGCTTCTTCTTTTGTCAGGTCTCTTGTATTCATTGTGCATACCTCCATCTTGATTATTTGTATCCCCTCTTACGTCTCTGGTGTCTGATTACACCGACGTTATTATTATATTTACGATGATCTTATTATATGCATATTTTGTGGCAACATTATGGCAGAAATCTAAATAAAGCATGAGAAATTTCTTAAGGAAAACATAACTCTGATCTGAAGAATCCCTCCCTGACTGTTTCTTCGGAATGTATGAATACTCAAAAAAACAGCAGCTATAAGTCTACTTTTATCTTATAGCTGCTGTCTTCATCTCTCTCTTATTTTGAAAGTTTTGACTCTCTGTAAATAATGTCGTGTCTTTCTGGTCCGTTAGATACCATTGTAATCGGGTATCCAATCTGCTCTTCTACAAACTCAATGTATTTTCTGCAGTTTTCCGGAAGGTCTTCGTATTTCTTAATTCCACGGATATCACTCTTCCATCCCGGAAGTTTCTTAAGAACCGGTTTTGCCTTCTCTAACAGATGTGTCGTTGGGAATTCTGTTGTTACTTCTCCGTCGATATCGTATCCTACACATACCGGGATCTCATCAAGATATCCAAGTACATCTAATACTGTAAATGCAACATCTGTTGCTCCCTGCATTCTGCATCCATACTTGGAAGCGACACAGTCGAACCATCCCATTCTTCTCGGGCGTCCGGTTGTTGCTCCGAATTCTCCGCCATCACCACCGCGGCGTCTTAATTCGTCTGCTTCGTCACCAAAGATCTCGCTTACGAATGCTCCGGCTCCTACTGCACTTGAATATGCTTTACATACTGTTACGATCTTCTTGATCTCATACGGAGGGATTCCTGCTCCGATTGCTCCATATCCTGCCAGTGTAGAAGATGAAGTAACCATTGGGTAGATTCCGTGATCCGGATCCTTCAGTGATCCAAGCTGTCCCTCTAACAATACTTCTTTTCCTTCTTTGAGCGCATTGTTCAGGAAAAGAGAAGTATTACATACGAATGGCTCAACCATCTTCTTATATTCTTGAAGTTCATTATATAAATCATCAGGATTGATCAATGGTTTATGATAAAGGTGCTCCAGTAATACATTCTTCTGTTCTGCCACACGGACAACTTTCTCTTTTAACAGTTCATCATCAAATAATTCACTGACCTGGAATCCAATCTTTGCATATTTGTCTGAATAAAATGGTGCGATACCAGATTTTGTTGATCCAAAAGAATTCTTTCCTAAACGTTCTTCTTCATACTGATCAAATAAAATATGATATGGCATGACCATCTGTGCACGATCTGATACTAAGATCTTTGGCTGTGGAACACCCTGACTTACGATTCCTTCGATCTCTTTGAATAATACAGGGATATTTAATGCCACACCATTACCGATCACACTAGTTGTATGGTTGTAGAATACCCCAGATGGTAATGTATGCAATGCAAACTTACCATAGTCATTAATGATCGTATGACCTGCATTTGCTCCTCCCTGAAAACGAACGATAATATCGGATGTTTCACCCAACATGTCTGTAATCTTACCTTTTCCTTCGTCTCCCCAATTGGCTCCAACGACTGCTTTTACCATATGTGTATCCTCCTAATAAAATCAATTACTTTGACTTTTTCTTATATTATTTATAATGCTGTTATATTTAACAACATGACAACACGTTTCATTCTATATCGTTTTGGGCACTCTGTCAAGGCAGAGTGTCCAAAGCTTTGATTTATTTTCCATCTTTTACACTAAACAGGTCTGTACTTACATGTTTCTTATCCATCAGACTGTTATACTGTAGATACTGATACTGTGTGATCAGTTTTGTATATTCATTATTCTCAGACAACTCATGGTTCTTTCCATCTTTATCAACATATCCATTGGCATTTAATGCTGGGACTTCATTTCTCATATTTAATAAGAACTCATTGTATCTTGACATCTTTAAGTTTGTCTGCTGTAACATCAGGCTTGATAAATAGTTTGCACTGACATTTTCCACATCGCTCTTTGCATCAATATCATAATTTGCCCAGATGATAAATGGAACTGTATATTTCTTCTGCAGTTCTTTTAAACTTAAGCTGTTTAGAGATTTTCCATATAACAGCTCATAGAAAGAATCCTCAAGTTTTGGCTGATGATCTCCAAACATTACAACGATCGTTGGCTCTTTCTGATTCTTAAAGTAGTTGATGATCTTCTCGAATGCTCGATCTGATTCATGGATCAGTGATAAATAACGGTTTGCTGTATCTGTTGCCTTCTCATCTTTGATCTTGATCTCTTCCTTAAAGTTCTTGTCTGCGATCAGATATCCACCATGGTTCTGGATCGTTACATTGAATAAGAATAATGGCTGTCCCGCTTTTTTCTTATTAAAGATATCTATGATCTTATTGTAATCTTCTGCATCACTATACCATCCTCTGAATTTCTCTCCATTTGGATTCATAGATGTCTCATCTAAGAAATTATCAAATCCAATTAGCGGATATACCGTATCTCGGTTCCATCCGTGTGCTTTGTATGGATGGAATGCCAGTGTATCATATCCCTGCTGTTTTAACTGAGATGCCAGACTTGGCACCTTATGTTTTACAAACTGTGTATATGCATTTCCGTTTAATGGAAGAGATGATACAGAGTTTCCTGTTAAGAACTCATACTCTGAATTACTTGTTCCTCCACCAAAAACAGATACCAGCATATGTCCTTTGATCGTATTTTCACTTAAACTATTGATAAATGGCATAACCTCTTTGTTTGTCTTGATCTTATTTACTACATTCAGATCTGAGAATGTTTCATTCATGATCACGACAACATTTGGTTTCTGTTTTAATTTCTTATTGGTTCCCTGTGTTACCTGATACTTATCTGCGATCTTATCTACCGCTTCTGGACTATATCCATCTGGCTGGGAAACGATCGTATACTGAATATTCATTAAAAAGCTTAAAATATATCCATTTTTTAAGTATCCTCTCTTCTGTTGCCAGAAGTTTACAGCAACACCTTTCTTTGACAAAAAGTCTACTCTTGTCAAGAAGAAAGAACTTCCTACTGTTACGATTGCTGTGATCAGTAATGCAACTAAACGTTTCTTCCAATGGAAGATCTTATATGTATCGAGTTTACATGCAAACACACATAATCCCAATAATACAACCGTCGCAACGATTGCTGGTTTATCATAACTTAATACATAATGATCTGCAACGTCCATTGCTGTTCCAAGTGCATAAATATCTGCCGGCGTGATCGGTGTTCCACGGAATGCTAATACAAAATAGTTTCCGATCGCAGCTGCATATAAAAATACATCTCCAACGAGCAACGCCCATTTCACACGGTTAAAGATCAGTAATAAAATGAAGAACAATATATAGTACCATAGGATGTTCATTCCAAATGCCAATTTATTCATCACACTGATCGGATTATAGAATACTTTTTCTACCATATAAAATGCGACCCATGGATTGACGATAAATAATGCCCATGTGAATCTCTTATTCCATTTTTCTGGAATCTTTAATGGTGTAAGAATTAAAATGATCAAAGCAAGTGTGATCGCTACTGTTAAAACAACTGCTGATACATCAATCTGTGTCGTCCACACTCTGGTTCTAACATGAAAATTCTTCTGTGTTACACCATTTAATTTAGCTGACTGATAGATTTTTCCCATATTGCTTGATGTATACAGATATAATGGGCGTTCGGCCTTAATACCCTTTCCTGTTATCTCGATCGTATAAGTTTCCCCTTTATTCAACTTCTGATTCACGACTACTTTGTACCATTTATTTTCATTACGCAAAGTACGACGCATCGTTGCTTTCATATCTGTCAGTCCGTCAACCTCTAACAGTGTTGGAGTAATGTGGAAAATAGATTTTCCTTTACTGTCTTTTACATTCAGATCAATACTTCCAGCTCTTCCTGTCTGTTCGTTTCGGTCGATCATGATATCTAACCGTTCCATCGTATGTGAAACTGCTTTAAATTTCTGAACAACCTTATCACCATCTGTCACTTCAATCTTCGTCAGCTTATGTTCTGGTGTTCCTTTTGCAACTTTTTCGGAAAACTGGTCTTTGTTCATCAAAACCAATACGATAAATGCGATCAATGCTAAAACAATTCCATATTTCAGAACTTTTTGCATGACGCTGTGAAATTTTTGTAATTTCGTTTCACCATTTGTCTGTGTCATTTTACCTTACCTTCCATTCGTTTGTATTTCCCCAGTTATTTTTCCTTTTTCTCTCTTTTTCATTCTCTCTTAAAAATTCCCTAAGATTTTGAAATCTTTGGTTTCTTCTTTAATTCCTGCAAGGGAATTACGGATCGCAGGATCATCCAGATTCCCGATCACATCCACATAAAATCCGTATTCCCACTTTCTTCCTGGAAGTGGTCTGGATTCAATGTTACTCATACTGACATTGTTAAACATGAAATGCGTCAGAATATTGTATAAAGATCCTGATTCATGTGGTACGCTAAAACTGATGCTGACTTTGCCCGCATCTTTTCTGTACTGTTTCTTCTTTGACATGATCACAAATCTTGTTGTATTATTTCCTTCATCATTCACCTCACGTTTCAAAATCTCAAGTCCATACATCTTTGCAGCACGTTCACTGCAGATTGCAGCTTTCACAGGCTTATTATCATCTGCTACTTTCTTTGCGCTGATCGCTGTATTTGCAACTTTTACCTGATCCCAGTCTGGATGTTCATCCAAGAATCCTTTACACTGCATCAATCCTTGTGGATGAGAATATACTTTTTCAATCTTATCTAAGCTCGTTCCAGGAATTGCAGCCAATACATGCCTTACATCTACAGATTCTTCTCCCACGACGCAAATGTCATAGTCAAGGATCATATCATAAATTCCACTGACTGTTCCTGCTGAAGTATTCTCTATTGGCAATACTCCATAATCAGCTTCTCCTCGATCTAGAGTCTTTACAACATCTTTAAATTCTGGTACAGAAAAATTCTTGACATCCTCTCCAAAATACTGTACCATTGCCTGTTCCTGATATGCCCCTGGAATTCCCTGATATACAACTTTGGTATCTTCATTGATATCCAATGCTTCCACTTCTTCAAATGTCTGATCAATATAAGCATCTTCTTGTGATAACAGACTATACTGATATCTTCGGCTGATACTCATCATCTGAAGAAACATCTCTTCGACAGACTTTTTAATGATAAGTTCATCTTCGTCTTTTGTCAAGGCATCAATTTTCTGTCTTTCACGAACAGGATCATAAATTGCCTTTCCTGTTCCTCTTTTATACTCTGCAACTTCTACAGAACATCCCATTCTTTCTTTAAATAATGCAAGCATTTTCTGATCGATCTGATCGATCTGCTGCCTTATCTCCGTCAAATCTCTCATAAGTTACTGTTCCTCTTTTATCTTTTCTTTTAATTGCGTGATCGTCTGTCCAAGAAGCGGATGCATCAGATATGGGGCGATTTCTTCTAATGGTTCTAATACAAATAATCTCTTGTGCATCTCTTTATGTGGAATCGTCAGTCTTCTCTCATTCATCACCAGATCATCATACATCAGGATATCAAGATCTAATGTTCTTGGTCCCCAATGAATTGTTCTGACTCTTCCCGCCTGTGCTTCAACATCCATCAGAAAGTCCAACAGTTCTTCTGGCTCTTTTAATGTGTCAATAGCAATACATCCATTCAAAAAATCATCCTGTACCACACCGCCATATGGCTTGGTCTCGATCAGACTGGAAACATGCACAACTCTTGTATCATCCTGTGCCTCGATCGCATTGATTGCCTGATTAATATATTCCATACGATCTCCCATATTTGATCCTACTCCAAGATACGCTCTGTGCCATCCTCTTTTGATCTTCACTGAAACATAGTCGAGTGGCAATCCGATCGGCGCCCATGGTTTTTTTACTTCAATCTCTAGTTTTCTGATCAATGAAAACTCAAGTAATAATTTCTTCGCCACTGTTTCAGCCACACATTCGATCAGGTTAAAGTCATTTTCTGTAAGGATCTCTTTGATCCTATGACATACTTTACCATAATCAACGGAATAATCCATCTGATCACTGACACCTGCAAGTTTCGTATCAAGCGATAAAATTGCAGATACCAGAAATTTTTGCCCAAGTGCTTTCTCTTCTTTATACAAACCATGATTTGCATAAACTTCCAAATCTTTGATTGTAATCTGATCCATCATCTGTTCTCCCTATTTTGCACAAATTGCTTCTATCATCTTCATCGCACGCATATTTTCTTTAACATCGTGAACCCTGAAAAATCTGCATCCTTTCATATATCCACTGACCGTTGTTGCCACAGTTCCTTCTACTCTCTGATCTGATGGAAGATCCAGCGTTAAACCGATCATGGATTTTCTAGATGTTCCAAGAAGAACTGGTACATCCCACTGATTTAATAACTCCAGATGGTTCATAAGCTCTAAATTCTGATCAAGATCCTTGGCAAATCCAATTCCTGGATCCAGCATGATCGTTTCTTTCTTGATTCCAGCTTCCTTTGCCATCTTCATCGTCTCATCTAAATCTGCTACCACATCATTTAAATAATCCTTATAATCTGTATCCTTACGGTTATGCATCAAGCAAGAAGCAACTCCTGTTTCTGCTAAAACTGCAGCCATAGTTCCATCCCACTTAAGCCCCCAGATGTCATTGATCAGATCTGCTCCAGCCTCGATTCCCGCTTTTGCAACTCCTGATTTATAAGTATCTAAGGATACTGGCACATCAAATTCCTTTTTTAATGCTTCGATCACAGGTGTGACTCTTGCGATCTCTTCTTCATCAGAGATCAACGTGTATCCACCAGGTCTTGTAGATTCTCCTCCAACATCAATGATCGCTGCTCCATCTCTGACCATCTCATCAGCATGCTTTAGTGCCGCATCTAAATGATCATATTTTCCTCCATCTGAAAATGAATCTGGTGTCACATTCAAAATTCCCATGATGTATCCATGATGTTTCGTATCAAATGTCTTATTTCCAATAATCATAGCATCTCTCCTAGTATATATACTTGTTGTTTTTCTTTTCTTCCGGCCAATAACATTCCTGTCTTGCTTTGCAGTGGATGCAATCTCTTGAAAGTTTATCTGCACGATAAAAGATTGATGCAAAACTTTCGCTTTCTTCTTTCATATCTCTATGCCTTAAGATCGTATCTGTCATAAACTTTCTCTCTTCTCTGGTATATCCACAGTCCGTTAAGATCTCCTCGGCAAGAATCGCTCCCGCTTCCTCGTGAGAAATTCCCTTTTCATACTGATCAGCTCTCCCAAGATCATGAAGCAATGCAGTCGCATAAATGATATCTTTGGACACAGGAAGTCTTTTTTCAAGGATCATCAGATAACTGATTCTTGCCACCGACAAAAAATGTTCTATATCATGACCGCAAAACTTTCGATCTATTTCTAATTGTTGTAGTCTTTCGTATGTCTCCTTGTATTTCTCATGCCATACGATCTTTTGGAATCTTTCCACTGTTTCTATCCTCTATTTTAATTCATTCTGAAATGATAATGTACCACAGATTATGATCACGTCTTCTTTATCTGCTTGTTGTTTTACCTCTTCAAGACACTCTTTCAGTCTCTGTCTTTCTTCTACATCATGATGATATTTTCTTACACATTCTGCAAGATCTTTGCTTGATAAGGCCCTCGCATTATCTGGTGCTACCGTATAAACTTTTGCTGCCATCGGCGTAAGGATCTGTATCATCTGTTCATAGTCTTTGTCTGATAACACTCCCATTATATAGATTAATCGTCTATTTGTAAAATTATTTTGTAAAAAATTTAACAGACTTTTCGCTCCATCCGGATTATGTGCTCCGTCACAAATGACTAGTGGGTCCTTTTCTAAGATCTCGATCCTGCCTCTCCAGATTGTTTTGCGTAATCCGTCTTCTGTCTGAAATTCACTGATACAATAATAATTTCTTATCGTATTCAATGCTTCTAATGCCAAGGCAGCATTATTGATCTGATGTCTTCCAAGAAGCGGGATTTCTATCTTTTCATACCATCTTCCATCAGATGAGCGATAAGAAAAGCTCTCCCCATTTAAAGATTCACTTAACACACGGATCCCTTCCGAATTTACAAAAGTAACCTTGCAGTGCATCTCTTTTGCTTTTTCCTTGATCACTTCGTTTACGGATTCTTGATTGTTATATGAAATAACTGGACATCCTTCTTTTATGATCCCTGCTTTTTCTGCTGCGATCTTTTCTATCGTGTCTCCAAGAAACTGCATATGGTCCATTCCGATCGATGCAATGATCACCGCGATCGGTTTCTTAACTACGTTCGTTGCATCAAGTCTGCCACCCATTCCTGTTTCCAATAACACAACATCCACTTTTTTATCGAGAAAATAAAGAAAACTGAGTGCCGTTTCAATCTCAAACATTGTCGGATGTGACATCCCGTCTCTCACCATCTCATCTGAAATTTTCTTTATTTTTTCCATATAAAAGCACAGATCTTCTTTCGAAATGTTCTCTTCATTGATGCGAAATCTCTCTTCGTAGCAAAAAGATGCCGGGGAGACATACCTCCCCGCACGATATCCACTTTCTCTGAAGATTCCTGCAAGAAATGCAAGTGTTGATCCTTTTCCATTGGTTCCGGCAATATGAACCACTTTAAGCTGATCCTGTGGATTTCCAAGTCTTTCTAATAATTCTTTGATATTATCAAGTCCTAAAACACTTCCAAATTTACTCGTATTTTGTATAAAATTCATTGCTTCTTCGTAATTCATCACTGCCTCCAGTTTCTATTTCCTTCGATCTAATGTACAAATGCTTCTTTGATCACCTGTGTCATAGTTTTTACATAGACGATCTCAAGTCCTTCGACAACTTCCTCTTCAAACTCTTTGACATCTTTTTCATTTGATTTTGGAACAAGTACTTTTGTAATTCCAAGCCGTTTTGCTGCGAGAAGCTTTTCTTTTAATCCACCGATCATAAGAACATCTCCGCGGATCGTAACTTCCCCTGTCATTGCCAGATTTCCACAGACTTTATTACCTGTGATCGCTGACAAAACGGCTGTTGTCATCGTAATTCCAGCAGATGGTCCGTCTTTTGGCACGGCTCCTTCTGGAATATGAATATGTATATCATGTTTTTCAAAGAAATCCTGTTTGATCTTATATTTTCTACTCTGGCTTCTGATATAACTGATCGCCGCCTGTGCAGACTCTTTCATGACATTTCCAAGGGATCCTGTCACCTGAACCGCTCCTTTTCCCGGCATAACATTTACTTCAATCTTTAATGTCACCCCACCAACAGCTGTCCAAGCCAGTCCATGAACAATTCCGACATGATCTCTTAGTGTGTCTTTTTCCCATTCATAAACAGGTCTTCCAAGATAATCTTTGATCACTTTCTTTGTGATCGTTACTTTTCTGTGTTTCTTCTGGTAGATGTCTCTTGTTACCTTTCTCGAAACTTGTCCAATTCTTCTCTCTAAGTTTCTGACCCCTGCTTCTCTTGTGTAATCTGTGATCAGAAATCTCAGGGCATCTTCCTTCCAGTGAATCTGTGTATCATTTAATCCATTTGCTTCCATCTGTTTCTTTACCAGATAGTCATTCGCAATGTGATACTTCTCATTCTCTGTATAACTTGATACCTCGATGATCTCCATACGGTCAAGCAGTGGTCTTGGAATCGTAGAAAGGTCATTGGCCGTTGCAACAAATAAGATATCACTTAAATTCAATGCAACTTCCAGATAATGATCTGTAAAATGTTCATTCTGTTCCGGGTCTAATACTTCAAGCAGTGCAGACGCGGTATCTCCTCTCTGGTCTTTCCCTGTCTTATCGATCTCATCCAATAACATTAACGGATTTCTAACTTTTACCTTCTTTAATGCTTCAACAATACGTCCTGGCATCGCTCCAACATAAGTTTTCCTATGTCCACGGATCTCTGATTCATCCCTGACGCCGCCAAGAGATAAACGAATATATTTTTTGTTCGTTGCTTTCGCAATTGATCTGGCAATAGATGTCTTTCCTGTTCCTGGAGGTCCTACAAGACAAAGGATCGCTGCATCTTTCTTGCCACTCATAGCACGTGCTGCTAAATATTCCAAAACACGTTCCTTGACTTTTTCCATTCCATAATGATCTCGATCGAGCACCTGTTGTGCATGATCTAAGTCTGTGGAATCTTCGCTCATCTCTTCCCATGGAACTTCAAACATTGTCTCGATATAAGTTCTTAACACAGAGCTTTCTGGTGTCTGATTTCCCATTGTTTGAAAACGCGATATCTCTTTTTTAAGCTTCTCTTTGACTTCATCGGATGCTTTTAGATTCTTAAGTTTCTCCATAAATTCATCCGCTTCATCTTCTACATTCGTCTCTCCAAGTTCCTCACGGATCACTTTGATCTGCTCTCGCAGCACATATTCTTTCTGATTTTTGTCAATATTCACTTTAACTTTCTGTTGGATCTTCTGCTTCAATTTCAGAACATCTAGTTCTTCCTGCAGCATGACAAGCATTAATTCACAGCGCTCTTTTAGATCCATTTCTTCCAAAAGTTTCTGTTTCTCTGGATAAGAAAATGGAATATGTGTTGCAAGTTCGTCCACCAGAATCTCCACATCTGTCAATAATAAAATATAATTTACTATATTCTGATCCAAATGTGGCCAGGCTTTCGCATAACCTTCAAATGCTTCTTTGATCATTCGAAGAAATGCTTCTCTTTCAAATTCCTCAAATGACTGTTGTTCTACATGATCATATAAAACCTCTACTTTATAGAATGGTTCGTACTCAACAGTTTCAGAAAGCTCTGCACGAAATAATCCTTCTGCAAAAACTCTCAAAATATTCTTTGGAAGCTTTACAACCTGTTTGATCCTTGCCAGTGTTCCTACACGATATAAATCTTCAATTCCTGGGTCTTCTGCCGTCGGATCGATCTGATTATTTAAAAAGATCATCTGATCATGTTCCATAGCTTCTTCAATTGCTTTTACAGAACGGCTTCGTGATACATCAAAATGAATGACTGTATTCGGAAATATATACTTGCCTCTCAGTGGAAGCATTGGTAGTGTTTTTTTCATTCAAGTCTTCCTTTCATTTCTGAATTATTTGTCTGTAAATTTCGTCAGACATGAAGAAAAACTGCTTTGACACAAGAATCTCTTGCATGAAAGCAGTTTTTATTTCGGCTAATCTATCTATGCAATCTCACCATGATTGCTTGTCTTTACCCGTTTCTTTGGCACTGCGGCTTTCACCTTCACTCCAGAATGTTCGATCATTGGTTTTTCTTTACCTTCTACGACATCTTTTGTGATCAGGCACTCTGATACATCTGTCTGTGATGGGATTTCGTACATTAAATCCATAATCACATCTTCCATGATCGCACGAAGTCCTCTGGCACCTGTCTTACGTTCTAATGCTTTCTTGGCAATTGCAATTAATGCATCATCATCAAACGTAAGTTTCACACCATCCATCTCGAACAATCTCTGGTACTGTTTCACAAGAGCACTCTTTGGTTCTTTCAAAATGCGCACTAAGGCTTCTTCATCCAATGGATTTAAAGATACATTCACTGGAACTCGTCCAATGAACTCTGGAATCAGACCAAACTTCACAAAATCTTCTGGCAATACCTGTCTTAACAGCTCACCGAGATCTGTTTCCTTCTGTCCAAATACATCTGCTCCAAATCCAATAGATTTCTTGCCAATTCTTGATTCGATGATCTTCTCTAATCCGTCAAAGGCTCCTCCACAGATAAACAGGATATTGGATGTATCAATCTGAATAAATTCCTGATGAGGATGTTTTCTTCCTCCCTGTGGCGGCACAGACGCTACAGTACCTTCAATGATCTTTAATAATGCCTGCTGCACACCCTCTCCAGAGACATCTCTTGTGATCGATGTATTCTCAGACTTTCTTGTGATCTTATCAATCTCATCAATATAGATGATTCCACACTGTGCACGGTCAATATCATAATCTGCTGCCTGAATGATCTTAAGAAGAATATTCTCAACATCCTCACCAACATATCCTGCTTCTGTAAGAGCAGTCGCATCTGCGATCGCAAATGGTACATTTAACATCTTTGCTAATGTCTGGGCTAATAATGTTTTTCCTGAACCTGTTGGTCCAAGCATTAAAAT
>ENA-OPDD01001984-OPDD01001984.1-human-gut-metagenome-genome-assembly--contig:-NODE-1984-length-13056-cov-2.055380_pt1 | contig 13056 bp, 8 predicted proteins | sample MGYA00241574_ERZ501499 | MGnify/ENA primary metagenome ERZ501499 (study PRJEB25962, sample SAMEA2042576) | human gut metagenome | biome: human gut; feature: human-associated habitat; material: faeces...
GGCTCCTCCCAGGCAGATGCCGGAGGCCATGCCTGGAACATCGTAAAAATCGAGAACGTCTGGTATGAGGTGGATGCGACCTGGGATGATGCAGGAAGCCAGGAGGATGACCTGACGCCGGGAACCGAGGAATACCAGTATTTCATGGAGGCCCTGAACGATCCCGAATACAGAGAGAAACTGGATCATTTCCTTTTTCTGGTATCCACGGACACGATCACCCATTTTGTGCCGGGGGACGAGTACAAGTATATCACCAGTGACGGGATGTACGAGATCCAGATGGTGCAGGAGAGCGTCCATATCCGCCTGAACAACAGCGAATGGGGTTCTGACTGTGACTCGGCGATCATTGCTCTGGCGCCAAACGCCATGCAGAGCTACCGGTGAGGAAGAAGCCTATGAAAAAACATGTAAAAAAGACCGCCGTTTTTCTGGCGGCGGCGCTCCTCTGTGAGGCGGTCATGCCCGTTTCTGCACTTGAGGAGAACGTAAAGAAGCAGCTGGAGGCGGTGAAAAGCCTGGCGGACCTGGATCTGGATTCCAATGCGGCAGCCATTCAGATTCTGCTGCAGCAGTGCATGGATCTTCTGCCGGATGGCGATCCGGTGAAGGCCACTTTGCAGAGCATCCAGGTGCTGACGGACGGCGGAAGCCAGAATACGGCAGCTGTGGATCTCCTGCTTGACGGGCTCCTTCAGGAAAGCGGGGGGAGTGAGACAGAGACGGCTGAGACAGCCGTCGTGGCAGCAGAAGGGGCTCAAGGGACCTTTGCGGGCATGGTATTTCCGGATCAGTCTTCCCTTCAGGGGACTGCCGGAACAACCTTTAACGCGAATCTCCCGGCCTTTGAGGTGCCGGAATTTCTCCAGACCCAGATCCCGGTCAGCGTCTTCGTGGATGTACCCGGGGACTGGGGAAACAATGCGGCCAGCGGCCGGAGCCTGATCTCCTATTCGCCGGTGAACGGTTCCGGAGCTATCAGCCCGAGGGCAGGCACGCTGACTATCAGCTACTTTGATATGGGAGCGGACGAGCCGGAGAGCGCTTTTTCCAATTATGAGAAAAGTATTTCGGATATGAGCGTCACCTCGGATATGCAGTCGGAGGATATTTCCTCCGCGAATCTGCCCGCCAGAAAGCTGAATTTCCAGATGAATGTGGGAGCCAACCAGTTTGCCTGCGAGACCGTGTGCTTTATCTATGAAGATACGGTCTATGCCTTTGAGCTGATGCAGGGGCAGCTGTCGGCTTATAACTATTTCCCGGTGTTTAGCCAGGTGGTGCAGAGCGCAGAGATTGCAGGCGGCGAGGCGGTGATTGAGACCGAGGCGCCGATGGTAGAGCCGGAAGAGCCTGTGGAAACTGAGGCACCGGCAGTAGAGCCGGAAGTACCCGCGGAGACCGAAGCGCCGGCAGCTGAACCGGGGACGCCCCAGGCACCGGAGGGCGGGGATATCAGCTCCTTCCAGTATGAGCTGAACGGTCATACCTACCAGTTTCCGACGCCCATGAGCGAGATTGCTCCGGAGGATATTCAGCTGGACCGGCAGATCCGGCTGCCCTATGATATCTCTTCCGACGCGGACATGGAGTCCGGCAGTTGGACAGAGATCATCAACACCCAGTATTTTTACTTTGAAAATTCACTCTATAAAGAGATGACGGGAATCACAAATATGACGGGCTACGACACGGTGCTGTCAGAGGGTATCCTTACGGCCCTCATCGACACCAACGGTACCTATCTGAATGTGGTTCTGCCCGGAAACGTCCATGTGGGCAGTTCCGAGGCGGATATCCTGAAAGGTTTCCCGGCTTTTGCAGGAAAGCAGCTGGACGGCGTGGCGACCTTTGTGGGCAACGATTATCTCTATGCATGCAACGTGCGGGATGACGGCTGCAACGGTTATGCGATTGTCCGGAATGACGATCCGTTTTACAGTGCGGTCACGATCATCTGTGAAAATTCCGTCATAAAAGAAATCAGTTTTGAATGCATCGGAGCCGAAAGGGCGAAAGGTGTGTTTCAATAAAAAAATAAAATAAGGAGAGAGAGTCATGAGAGGAAAGTATATGAGAAAGCTCATCTGCTGTATGCTTGTTGCAATGATGGGCGTGACGCAGCTGTGCTCCGTCGTTTCACAGGCGGCAGATATTTCCGGCCTGGCTTCCGAGTCCCGGCTTCCCATTGTTTTGACTTTGGGAGCGGACCTGTCGGAGGACCAGAAGAGCCAGATTCTTCAGTTCTTTGGAATCGACCAGTCAGAAGTAACAACGATTACGATCACAAATGCGGATGAGAAGGAGAAGCTTGGAAACCTGATTTCCGCAGAGAAGATCGGTTCCTACACCTACAGCTGTGCGCTTGTAAATCCCACAAACGCAGGCGGTATTCAGGTAAAAACGGCAAACTTAAACTATGTGACCAGCAACATGATCGCCAGCCAGCTGTCCACTTCCGGCGTTTATAACTGTGAGGTTCTGACAGCAGCGCCTTTCGAGGTTTCCGGTACCGGAGCCCTCACAGGTGTTATGATGGCCTACGAGGAGGCCAGCGGAGCCCAGCTTGACGAGGGCAAGAAAGAGCTGGCAAACGTAGAGCTCATCACCACAGGAAACATCGCTGACACTGTAGGACAGGATCAGGCGACCCTGGTGGTAAACGATATCAAGATTCATATTGTCAGAGATCAGATCACCGAGGAACAGGCCGTTCACGACGTTGTGGACAATGTCATCGGCGTGACGGAGACGGCGGCAGCAGAGGCAGCGGCAAATCAGGGCAAGGAAGCTCCGGCAAAGCTTGGCGAAGTCGAGAAGACCCAGCTCTATGATTTCAGCTACAAATTCAGCCAGATGGATTACGATTACGCCCAGATGCAGCCGACCCTGGAGCGCGTTACCTACAACGTAGCCACCAGCAGCGGTATCGACGACCCGATCACCGACACCTTCACAACGATCACCGAGGAGCAGGTTCTGCCGAGCAACAGTATTCTTCTGCGTACCAACGATGAAATCTGGGGCGAAGATGCGATCATCAACGCTACCAGCAGCGTTGCCGTATCTGACAGACCCGCAGAGCCGATCAATGTTTTCACAGGCGAAGCAAGTGTAACCGCAGCAGGCGGCGTGAAGGCAGATATGTTTATCTCCGGCACCAACATTATTGAATACAAAGACCTGAACGGCTCCTACGCTCTGATGGATCTGAACGGAAATCTTCTCACGGAATCCATTTATGGCGAGGATATGATGGGCAGAGGCGGCTATATCATAGCCGAACTCAATGACGGCTCCGGAAAATCGGGCATCCTTGCACCGGACGGTTCTGTCGTTGTGGACTTCCAGTATGACGCGGTAAAAGTCGTAGGAAACATGTGGGCCGCAGGCGTGGTTCTCACAGAGGGCGGCACGGAAGATGACTACGATTATACGGACTATACCAATTATTATCTCATCGACCATGTGGATATTTACTACATCGGCACCCAGGGAACCCAGTGTGTCGGTACCCTTGGAAGAGATGATTTTTACGATACGGACAGCTGTGCGGATTATATCAACATCGAGGCGAGAAGTGGTGTGATCACTACTTATGATTCCTCTTTCAATGCCGTACAGACGACGGATTCCCTCTATAATTTCGGGGAGTATGACTATGACAATTCCCTGGAAGAGGCCATTCAGCAGAAGACCGGTTATTATGTCAGAAGCTTCTATGGCAAATATGCGATGGCTTCCGGCGATAACGGTTATGGAATCATTGACCGGTATGGAAACCTGATCGTTCCCACAAATTTCAGCAGCTTTGATACTTCCTTTGACACCTATGAAAACGGCGGATATTTCCTCTCCATAGGAAATGAACAGACGACCTTTGTGACCGCAGGAGGAAACGTGACTGCTTCCTTCAATTACGGATACGACAATACAGAGTCTCTTCTGGGCTATGGGATGACCGTCCAGGTGAAAAAGAGCGACGGCGGATATATTCTCCTGTCCGCAGACGGAAGAGAATCCGATCTGGGAACAACCTATGACTACATGGATGTGCTCAAGGAATCCAAGGGTCTGCTCTGGGTTGGTCATGCAGGCGGAGGATATGATCTCATTGACTGGCACGGAAATGTGCTTCTTTCCGGAAGCAGCGGCTATTCCATGTCAGCAAACGGAAGCTATCTGATTTCCCAGGAGGGTTACACTTCCTCCACCCTTTACATGGTCAACGATGCGGAGCCGGTGGATCTTGCCAACAGCGCAGGCGGAGCCACAGAGATGCAGATTGAGACAAAAGAAGGCGCATCTCTGGAGGCCTATACCGGTGACGTGACCGTTGAGAATGTCGGAACCGTTCTCTCTGAGCTTTTTATTGACGGAACGGATCTGATGCTGGCTACCAATGACGACGAGAAATATGCGGTCATGGATGTGACAGACACCCAGTATTCCGAACCGAAATATTCCAGCTACACGAGCTATAACAACGGTTTTGTTCTCGTGCAGGATGCAGATACGGAGAAGACAGGAGTTATAACGGAGAAAGCACAGCTGGTCGTACCCTGTGAGTTTGACAATGTCTCTGTGCTGAATGAAAAATGGATCGTCGCCTATGTGTTAAAGGAAACCACAGAGGATGAGTATGATTTCGAGAGTTATTCGGATGATACCCATTACCAGATCGACACGGCAAGCATCTATCATGTAAGTGAATCGGAGGTTTCTTCCGTGAAACTGACCCGGGATCAGCTGGCAGATATCGAGGCGGACGGCGATTACCTCAATGTTCAGGACCGGACCAGCGGAAATGTAACAACCTATGATTCTTCCTTCAATGCCGTGGCATCGGCAGACAGCGTATGGAATTTTGGAGATTACTCCTATGAAAACGTTGTGCTGAAACAGATCAGCGACAAATCCGGCCATGGAGCAATAAGCGTCTTTGATGACGGTTATGTGATGGGATCTGACTGGAACAGCGATGCAGGAAAGAGCATCTACGGCGTTACTGATATGAACGGAGAGGTGATTATTCCCTTCGAGTACGACCGGATCAATTATAATTACGGCGGCAGCGGAAGATATCTGAGCACGAAAGGTTACTTCTGTGTGGAAAAAGACGACAAGGCCGGTTTTGTGACAAAAGGCGGAGAAGTCAGCTGCGAACTGAAATATGACAGTGAGAACTTTGAGTGCGACGGTCTGGCCGGTATCTACAAGAACGGCGATGGCACCTACACCATCGTTGCAGCGGACGGAACCGAATCCGGCCCTTATGCCAACCGGCCCTACGGCAAGGCAAACGGCCTGCTCTTCGTAGTCAGCAGCGTTGACGGAGCCACCTCCTTGGTTGACTGGCATGGAAATGAAATCCTGAGCGGTTATTACAATTACAGCTTTTCCGACAGCGGAAATTACTTCATAGCCAAAAAGGATTACAGCGATCCGAGCGAGCTTTTCACAGTTAATGGAGCACAGGTAATCGGCATCAACGGCAATACGGAAGCGGCAGAAGCCATTCCCATGACGGAGGCAGCCGAGCCGGAGAACCAGGCAGCAGAAGCTCCTGAGACAGAAGGCACACCGGAGCCCCAGCCCGAGACCGAAGCAGCAGTTAGCCAGCCTGCGACAGATGGGGAACCCGTAGTCACAGATACTCCGGCAGCAGAGGACGGCTCCAGGGATGAGATTCTTCCCCTCCTTCAGAGCGCTTCCTCTCTCGTTACAGCGGATGTGGCGGCAAACAAGACAGCCATCACCACTCTCCTTACCCAGGCAAAGGAAAAAGCAGACAGCGATTACCCGGCAGCCGGTTCCCTCATCGGCACCGCCATCACCCTGCTTGACACCGACAGCCCGGACGGCAGTTCTGTTGCAACACTGATTCAGTCGGCGATGGATGCGATTGGATAAAACAACAGCAAGGATATAAAATTTTATAAAAACCATGGAGAAATGAAAACTTCTGACAGAAGGTAAATTTTTCCATGGTTTTTGTTTGTCTGTTTCAAAATTTGTCCATGTCAGAAAAAGAGGGGAAACTGCTAAAATAAAGAAAAAAACGAGGGAGAGACGACATGAAAGGCAGAAAAAAACAGGCAGTACAGGTAGATGCAGTGAAGAAAAAAAGTATATGGACGAACTGGCGGTTGTATGTAATGTGCCTTCCGGCGGTTGTCTATTTACTCCTTTTCAACTACAAGCCGATGTATGGAATCATCATCGCGTTCAAAAATTACAGTATGAGAAAAGGAATTATGGGAAGCCCGTGGATCGGTTTTGCGAACTTTCAGCGTCTTTTTTCTTCCTACTGGTTTCCGATCATTCTGAAAAATACGCTGACACTGAGCCTTCTTTCACTGGTTCTTGGATTCCCGATCCCGATCATTCTGGCACTGGCCCTGAATGAAGTACAGCACAGCCGGTTCCGGAAAGGCTTTCAGACCATTTCCTATGCGCCGCACTTTATCTCGACGGTTGTCATGTGCGGAATGCTGACCCTGTATCTGAGTCCGTCCTCAGGTATCATCAACAAATTTATTGAAATTCTGGGTGGAGACAGCAAAAATTTCCTGCAGGACCCGGCCATGTTCAAGTGGGTTTATGTACTGAGCGGCATCTGGCAGGAGATGGGCTGGGGAAGTATTATTTACTTCGCTACGTTATCCGGTGTGGACCGGTCCCTGCTGGAAGCGGCAGAGATCGACGGAGCCTCCAGGTTGCAGAAAATCTGGTATGTGAATCTGCCGGTATTGATGCCGACGATTCTGATCCTGCTGGTATTAAACTGTGGTTCCCTTCTGAGTGTCGGCTATGAAAAAGTATTTCTTCTGCAGAATCCGACGAACTTAAGCGCTTCGGAGGTAATTTCCACCTTTGTGTATAAATCCGGCCTGGATGACTGGACACAGCTGGCAGATATTGAAGAGTATGCAAAACGCCTTGGAATCTGTCTGGACTGCAATTTCTATGAAACTGACTGGGAAACACAGCTGACTCTGATGGTAGCAGGCGACGAGCTTCCGGATCTTCTGACCGGCTGCTACATGAATATCGGTGACGTAAACGAATGGGGCGGAGAAGGTTATTTCCTGGACCTCAGCCAGTATCTGGACGAGATGCCGAACCTGCAGGCATATTTTGAAAAATATCCGGAAATGAAAGCATTCTGCAGTACATCTGATGGACATATTTACGGACTTCCTAGACTGCGTGTAGATATGACAGACCGTCTGACCAGAAGCTTTGTCAACAAAGTATGGCTGGAAAATCTGGGACTGGAAGTTCCGACTACGATTGATGAGTATTATGATGTTCTCACAGCTTTCAAAAATCAGGATGCCAATGGAAACGGAGATACGAATGATGAGATTCCGCTTCTGTATACCGCAGCATCCGGTGGCTATTCTGCGATTGACACAACCTTCCTGGATGCTTTTGGCATTTTCACAAGAGATGCGGACTGTGCTTTCCAGGCAGATGAAAATGGCAAAGTAGAACTTGCAAATACCGGCGATAAGTACAAAGAATTTTTGAAATTCATGCATAAACTCTATGCAGAAGGTCTGATGGAACAGGAAGCCTTTACCATCACCGGAGAAGAAGTTACGACGAAAGAGCAGGAAGATGTATATGGTTCCTTAGGCTGTGGTTCTGCACCGTTTGTTATGGCAGGCAAGGACATCAGCTATGATGCCAACTGGCTGGGACTGTCCGGCCTTACCTCCGATGTTCATTCCGAGCGGGAAACCAGTATTGCAAGCCCGGTTCAGAACGGTATTATGGTTGCGGTCAATGCCAATACCCAGTATCCGGAAGCAATGGCCCGTTTCCTGGATTATTTCTACACTGATGAGGGAATGCTCTCTGCAACAAAGGGTTATGAGGGAATCACCTTTGATATGGTACAGGATGAGCTTCTTGGAATCGAGGTTCCGGAAATGAAAGTGCCGGATGGTTATACTTCCGGAGAAGAATACCGTTACAAAGGTTCCGTCCTGAACGAAGCACTGAATCTGGTAGAGAGAAACCTCGACAGAGAAGCACTGTTTAACGCCGACCAGGAGCTTCTGGAAAAACCGGAAATTGTTGAAAAATATGCTTGGGCAGCCAGAGTTCTGGACGCTTATAAAGCAGATGGAGTGACCGGTGTGGATTGTTATCCGGTTGTATCCTATACAACAGAAGAAATCGAAGAGAGAAGCCCGATTTATAAAGACCTTTCCACCTATCTGCAGCAGGCAAAGGCTCAGTTTATCACGGGCGAGCTCGATGTGGATCAGGACTGGGATACCTATGTAAACACCGTAGAACAGATGAACGCCGGCCGTTTGCTGGAAATTGAGCAGGCAGCTTACGACAGATTTGCAGCATTAAAGGGCTGATGAATTTGACTATGTTATATCGTAAAAAAGAAGCAGCAGCTCTGGGAGAAACCATGCGTTCTTATCGAGCTTCCACATTCCCGGAATTGATATGTTATGTGACTGGCGGGAGCTGACAACAGCGAGCAACCGGAGAAAACTGGGCGTATGAGTATCAGCTGACAAAGACCGGCATCTTGGTATCTCCTCATATTGCATGGATTTCTGCCCCGTCTGATCTATAACTTGAAAAACAATCCGGATTACATTATACTTGCTATAGTGATGAACTTCACAGAATGAGTTGTCAGCCTTCAAAGGAAGTCACTCATCTGTGAAGTTTTTTGTAATCAGGAAAATTTGTTTGACAGGTGTATTTGACGGAATGGCAGGAGAGCGGGGAGAGATATGAGGAGTATTGTATTGATGAAAATAAGGTCACACTTGCTTTGGAATATATGACGCCGATCAAGGGGATTGACACTTCTAGCATATGCAGAAGGATCGGAAGCGGAAGAATCACGGCACCGGAAGCGGCAGCGGATTATGACGAAGAATGCAGAAAAATGGCGCTGAAGATTGGATTTTGGGAATAAATAAAGACAGGGGGATGGCTTTGAAATTTCAATCAAAGATGAGACTGGTTTATATTGTTCTTGGAATTATGTCATCTTTTATTCTGGGATATCTTTATTATTCAACCAGTATGGATAAAATTTACAGGCATGAAATGAGCAGTCTTACGGTCAGTGTGGAGCAGCTGAAAAATCAATATGATGAAATGATCGAGACGATGAAGGATGTCAGCTATTACCTGTTGAGTGATCCGGATATTATGCACAATTTTTGGAATTTCCCAGACGTATCTCAGCAAGCTGTTTCGAAAATACAGCACAGAAAGCTTTAACCGGCATCTGGCGACCTTGAGAATTGAGAAGGCAAAAGAAATCATGGAAGATAATCCGGATTTGTTCATCAAAGATATTGCAGCGATGGTGGGCTTTTCCGATCAGTTCTATTTCAGCCGGATTTTCCATTCCATAACAGGGATGAGCCCGGCAGAATATATGAAAAATCATAAAGGAATATCGTGTGATGCAAAGTCTTGATAGATGAAGCGGAACATGCTATAAAGAAACTATACCAAAAGCAACTATACCAAAAGCAAAGAAAATGGAGGGACTTACATGGGAATCATGAGTTCAGAATGGAGTGGAAGACTGCAGCACTGGATGCGCACACTCAAAGATGATTTTTACAGACCACTGGGAACCATTTCTTGGGAGGCATTTCGTACCATGGAGCATCTGTCACCGGAAGAGGCGATGAAAGGACAGTTTGAGCCGGTGGAACCCGGCTTTACCTGGGGAAAAACCTGGGAATACTGCTGGTTCCGCGGAAAAGTGGTTCTCCCTGCTGAGGCAGAAGGAAAACGGATCGTTATGGATTTAAGGCCGGACGGAGAGTCCACCTTGTTTGTCAACGGCCAGGAATTTGGTACCTATCGTGCCTCTTGGGTAACGCAGAAGCATCATTTTATCGAGGATAATGTTCTGAGCACAGCGGCGGCAGCAGGAACGGAATACGAAATCCTGATGGAAACCTATGCGGGCCATTATTATCCGGAGTCTCCAAATGGCGGCTGTGCAACAGGACCGGTACTTCCGGGCGCCTACCAGGATCCGCTGGAAGAGGGCAAACGACGGACCCTGGGCGTGTGTACCTTTGGTATCTGGAATGAGGATGCCTACCAGCTGTGGATGGATGCAGATACGTTAAAACAGGTATTGGATAAACTGGATCCCAATTCCCTGCGGGCAGCCAAAATCGCAGAGGCGCTGGAAACCTTCACGCTTGCCGTTGATTTTGAGCAGGACGAAGCAGGAAGAATCGCTTCTTACCGGGCAGGCAGAGAAGCGCTTAAGCCTGCGCTGGAGGCGAAAAACGGTTCTACCACACCGGTCTTTTATGCGGTCGGCAACGCCCACATCGACCTGGCCTGGCTGTGGCCAATGGCGGAGACCCACAGAAAGACCGAGAGAACCTTTGCGGCGCAGCTGCGTCTCCTGGAGGAATATCCGGAATATAAATACATTCAGAGCCAGCCGGCTGCCTATGAGATGTGCCGGAAATATTATCCGGAACTGTTTCAGAGAATCAAAGAGGCGGTCAAGGACGGAAAATGGATCGCAGAAGGCGCCATGTGGGTGGAACCGGACACTAATATGGCTTCCGGAGAAGCGCTGATCCGTCAGCTGCTCTACGGCAAAAAGTATTACAAAGAAGAATTTGGTGTGGACAGCCAGATGCTGTGGCTGCCGGACACCTTCGGTTATACCGCAGCGCTTCCGCAGATCTTAAAAAGCTGTGGAGTGAAGTATCTGGTGACCCAGAAGATTTTCTGGTCCTATAATGAAGGAGAACAGTTCCCCTATCATTATTTCTACTGGGAGGGCATGGATGGCTCAAAGATCACGTCCTTCCTGCCTACCAGCTATACCTACCGCACTGACCCGAGCGAGCTCATTGGCGTCTGGGAGAACAGAAGCCAGAAGAGAGATCTGGATGCCTTCCTCCTGCCCTTCGGCTACGGCGACGGAGGCGGCGGTCCGGCAAGAGATTATCTGGAGTATGCGAAGAGGGAAAAAGACCTGGAAGGCTGCCCGAAGGTAAAACAGGAGAATCCGATTACGTTTTTCAAAGATATGGAAGCAGAGGGCGGACCGAAGCATACTTATACGGGTGAGCTGTATTTCAGCGCCCACCGCGGAACCTACACCTCACAGGCCATGGTGAAACAAAATAACCGGAGATGCGAGCTTTCCATGCGGGAGCTGGAGCTCTGGAGTACACTGGCTGCATTAAAAGGAAAGGCATATCCGGCGGAGGCTGTGGAGCGTCTGTGGAAAGAGGTTCTGCTTCATCAGTTCCACGATATTCTGCCCGGTTCCTCGATTGCAAGAGTTTATCAGGAGGCAGAAAAGGCCTTCCATGCCATTCTCGATGAAAGCCATGAACTGACGGAGGAAGCCCTTCAGAGCCTCACAGAGGGAGAAAACGGCATCACGGTGGGCAATTCCCTCGGTTTTGCCTATGAGACGGTTCTTGAGCTTCCTGAGAGCTTTGCAGCGGGTGCGAAGACGAAAGAAGGAAAAGAAATTCCGACAGAAAAGATTGGCGATAAAGTATATGGACTGGCAGAGCTTCCTGCCTACGGTATGGTTTCTCTGGTTCCGGCAGAGGAGCAGACGAAAGCGGAGGATGAGGTGGTACTGACTCAGGTGGGCGAGACCTATGTTCTGGAAAACCGTCAGGTGAAGGCTGTCGTGGACGGCAAGGGAGAAGTTATCTCCTTTGTACTGAAGACAAGCGGCAGAGAGTTTGCAGCAGAGCCGTTGAACCGTTTCCATCTCTACAAAGATGTACCGCGTCTCTTTGATGCCTGGGATATCGATTCCAACTATAAGGAACAGGAGATCACGGCGGCAGAGGATGTGAAGGTAAGCGTTCTTCAGGCAGGCAGCCTGCGCGGCGTTCTGAAAGTGACCGGACGCATCAGCAATTCTTCCTTTGTCCAGTATATCCGTCTGGATGCTGAAAGTACACGGCTTGAGTTTGAGACTGTGATTGGCTGGAAAGAACTGCACCGGCTTCTGAAGGTTGCCTTCCCGGTTCGTGTATTCGCAGAGAACGGCATCAACGAGATGCAGTTTGGCTATGTGGAACGGCCGACCAGGCGGTCCAGAACCTATGATAAAGACCGTTTTGAAGTCTGCAACCATCGCTACAGCGCCCTGTGTGACGGGGCACATGGTGCGGCTGTGCTGAATGACTGCAAGTACGGCATCAGCATGAATGAAAATGCGCTGGAACTGACCCTGCTCCGTGCAGCGGCAGCCCCGGAGATGCATGCAGACAACAGAGAGCATCATTTTACCTATGCATTTACCGCATGGGAGGGTAGCTTTGCAGACAGTGACGTTGTCCGCCAGGGCTATGAGCTGAATGTAAAACCGGTTGTGACAAACGGTACGGCTGATGCCTTCTCCCTGTTTGACGTGGAGAAAAACAATGTCATTCTTGAGTCTGTGAAGCTTGCAGAAGACGGAAGCGGCGATCTGATCCTGCGTCTCTACGAGTCCAGGAAAGCGGCGGTTCAGACAGCTTTGTCCACATCCCTGCCGGTAGCGAAAGCTTGGAGCTGCACGATGCTGGAGGAAAAAGAAGAGGAGCTTATGGTGGAAAATCACAGCATTTCCCTTGATTTCCGGGCATTTGAGATCAAAACCCTGCGCCTGAAATTAGCATAGCGTAAAGAAAAAACCATGGAAAAACAAGAACTTCTGACAGAAGGCAAATTTTTCCATGGTTTTTTTATCCGAAAAATCTCACTGATTGTTGTTGCTGGAAAAGATATCCGCGACTTCACTGATCGTAATATAAGCGAGCGGATCAATGTTGTGTATGATGTCTTTCATCCGGATGTTCTGTGATGATAATGGCACATTTGGAGCGGTCGATACCTTCCACAATGAAATCGACGGTTTTCAAAACGGCAGCATAGGTAACGATGGAATATAAAGGCAGGATCCAGCTTTTGAGTACAAAGCCGCAAATGATATATAGGAGGATATTATGATGTTGGGGTCAAAAGGTCTTTTGCCCCCAACTGATGCCTACGAATTGCTCC
>ENA-OPDD01001997-OPDD01001997.1-human-gut-metagenome-genome-assembly--contig:-NODE-1997-length-13012-cov-2.677472_pt1 | contig 13012 bp, 15 predicted proteins | sample MGYA00241574_ERZ501499 | MGnify/ENA primary metagenome ERZ501499 (study PRJEB25962, sample SAMEA2042576) | human gut metagenome | biome: human gut; feature: human-associated habitat; material: faeces...
GACTCCTGTCATACCATTTGACCAATCCCCTATATGAAATTGTTGATTGCTGAAGCAACCATGGACTATAATAACACAATGGCTGCTTCCTGTCAATCATTTATTCAATATTTCCTTTGCGTCCTTTGCAAATAATTTCTTCGCGCAGGTTTCACTTACAGATTGCCCCTGCTGATCTGATCGATCTTTTTCAGTTCTTCCCGGGTGAATTTCGTATTCTGCACAATCTCCACATTCTGAATGATCTGCTCCGGTCTGGACGCTCCGATCAGCACACTGGTCACATCCTCATCTTTCAGGATCCAGCTTAGTGCCATCTGTGCAAGAGACTGTCCTCTCTCACCTGCCATCTTGTTCAGAGCCTCGATCTGCGCAAGCTTTTCTTTCGTCAATGCATCGGCATGTAGAAACCTTCCATCCACCGCAATCCGGCTGTCTGACGGTATTCCGTGCAGATATTTATCTGTCAGAAGCCCTTGTGCCAGCGGACTAAATGCAATGATTCCTTTTCCCATCTGGTTCGCCGTCTTTTTCAAGCCGTTCTGTTCAATCGTCCGGTCAAAAATGGAATACCGGTTCTGGTTAATGACAAACGGACATTTCAGATCTTCCAGAATCTCCGCTGCACGTACCATTGTCGAACCATCATAGTTAGAAATTCCGACATAAAGTGCCTTCCCACTCTTTACGATGGAATCGAGTGCTCCCATGGTCTCTTCCAGTGGGGTATTCGGATCCATTCTGTGATGATAGAAGATATCTACATAATCCAGCCCCATTCTCTTCAAGCTCTGGTCAAGGCTTGCGAGCAGATACTTTCTGCTTCCCCAGTTCCCGTAAGGTCCCGGCCACATATCATAGCCAGCCTTGGTACTGATGATCATCTCGTCCCTGTATGGTGCAAAGTCTTCTTTTAAAATCTTCCCAAAATTCATTTCAGCACTTCCGTATTCCGGTCCATAGTTATTCGCAAGATCGAAATGGGTGATTCCCAGATCAAATGCTGTCCTCAACATTGCCTTCATATTCTCCGTATCCGCATTGGTTCCAAAATTGTGCCAGAGTCCTAAAGAAACTGCCGGCAGCAAAAGCCCGCTTTTCCCACAACGGTTATATACCATGGTATCATATCTCTCAGATGATGCTGTATACATAATTCATTTTCTCCTTCATTATCTCTGAATTGAAACTTTACTATTTCTTTTACAGATTTCTCTTATCAGATATGATACCTTTTTCCTGCATAAATGTCCAGTAAATCCCGGCATCTGCCCTTTTTCTTCCGGAAAACGGGATTCTTTTTGTAACCGTCAGCCAGAAATTACATCTGTCTCAGAAGATTTACCATTTCGATTGCAGAAAGTGCACAGTCATATCCCTTGTTTCCACCTTTACTTCCGGCTCTTGAAATTGCCTGCTCAATATTTTCAGTCGTGATCACACCAAATAATACCGGCACTCCGGTTGCAAGTCCGACCTGTGCGATTCCTTTGGATACCTCATTGCAGACATAATCATAATGCGTTGTGTCTCCACGGATCACTGCTCCCACACAGATCACCGCATCATACTTTCCGGATGCCGCCATTTTAGAAGCTGCTGTCGGAATCTCAAATGCTCCCGGTACCCATGCTGCCGTTATGTTTTCATCCTCCACGCCATGGCGTACCAGCCCGTCTACCGCACCACCAAGTAGTTTATTAACAATAATCTCATTAAATCTTGAAGCAACAATTCCTACTTTCATTCCTTCTGGTGCTACTACTTTTCCTTCTAATACATTGATCTGTCTCATGTTTTTTTCCTCCTGTAATTAAAGTGTTTCTTCTATGATAAATACTGTTTATTCTCTTTTTACTGAAATTTGATTTCTTTAAAGATATGTCCCATCTTTTCCTGCTTCGTCTTCATATAAAATGCATCAAATTTCTGCGGTGCTATTTCAATCGGTACTCTCTCATGGATTGCAAGCCCGAAACCGGAAAGTCCATATACCTTCTCCGGATTATTAGTAAGAAGCCGGAGTGATTTTACTCCCAGATCCGATAAAATCTGAGCCCCTACCCAGTATTCCCTGAGATCCGGTGCAAATCCCAGACGGATGTTGGCTTCCACGGTATCGTATCCCTGTTCCTGAAGTTCATACGCTTTCAGCTTGTTGATCAGACCGATTCCTCTTCCCTCCTGTCGCATATACAGAAGAACTCCTCTTCCTTCTCTCTCAATCTGCTGCATTGCCGACTGCAGCTGCTTTCCACAATCGCAGCGGAGAGATCCGAAAGTATCGCCGGTCAGGCACTCGGAATGTACACGACACAGAACGTCTTCCCCATCGCCAATCTCACCCTTCACCAGTGCCACATGATGTTCGCCGGTAATGTCATTCACATACCCATAAATCTGAAATTCTCCATACTGGGTCGGCATCTTTGCACATGCTTCCCGCACGACATGTTTTTCATGGATCCTGCAGTAATCCTGCAGATCTTTGATCGTAATAAATTTCAGGTCATACTTCTTCGCCAGCTTCCAGAGATTCTCTGTCCGCATCATCGTTCCGTCCTCTTCCATGATCTCACAGCAGATTCCACATTCTTTCAGTCCGGCAAGACGCATCAGATCAACCGTTGCCTCGGTATGACCATTTCTTACCAACACACCTCCATGCCTTGCCACCAGCGGAAATACATGCCCCGGTCTTCGAAGGTCCTGCGGTTTCGTTCCTTCTTCTGTCAGGCTGCGCATGGTATATCCGCGCTCTTCTGCTGAAATTCCCGTTGTCGTATCCACATGGTCAACGGATACCGTAAATGCAGTCGAATGGTTATCTGTATTTTCGGAGACCATCTGTGGAAGCCCAAGCTGTCCGGCCAGCGCTGCACTCATCGGTGTGCAGATCAGCCCTTTCGCATGGCATGCCATAAAATTGATATTCTCCTGAGTTGCAAATTCCGCCGCGCAGATCATATCTCCTTCATTTTCCCGGTCCGGATCATCCGTTACCAGAACGATCCTTCCCTGTCGCAATTCTTCAAGTGCCTCTTCTACGCTATTGTATTGATACTGTTTCTCCATTTGTTACTTCCTCCTGTCCGATCTATAACTCATTTTTATCCTGTTCTTCTGTATACTCTCCATTCCGGTCCCGGAATTTCTTCGCATCAAATTCCATACTCCTCTAATAATTCCATGGTAAGTCCACCACATTTTCCAGCCGGTTCCGATGGTGTAAGAAACTTTTTAATATACTTCCCTACAATATCATTTTCCAGATTCACCCTGTCCCCAGCTTTTTTCTTCAGCAGTGTGGTTTCCTCTCCGGTATGAGGAATGACTGATACCTGAAAGCTTTTTTCACTTACTTCTGCCACAGTCAGACTGATCCCATCAATACAGATTGAACCTTTTTCTACGATCAGTTCCAGAATCTCTGGCGTTGTCCGGATTTTTACCCATACCGCATTTTCTTCCTTTCTGAGTTCCTCAATCATTCCGGTCCCATCAATATGTCCTGCAACGATATGTCCACCGAATCTGCCATCTGCCGCCATCGCGCGTTCCAGATTCACTTTCTCACCAATCTTCGTATCACCAAGATTGGTTCTTCTCACTGTTTCCGCCATCACATCTGCGGTAAATCCATCCTTTTCCAGAGAAACCACCGTCAGGCAGACACCATTTACCGCAATACTGTCTCCGATTCTGGTTCCACCGAGTACTTTTTTTGCCCGGATCGCAATCTTCCCGGATGATCCAGAAAGTCGGAGTGACCGGATGGATCCGGTTTCTTCTACAATTCCTGTAAACATTTACATTTCCTCCAAAACCTTATACTCTGCCAGAATATCTTCTCCAACCTGCGAGATTCTCATAAGCTGTAGCTTTATGGCATCATCTACTTTCTCAACTCCAAAACCTTCCACCGGAGTCTTGCCGCCTCTTCCGCCAAAAATTTTCGGTGCGATAAAGGCTTTCACCTCATTTACAATACCGGATTGCAGGGCATCCTCATTTAAAGTTCCACCGCCTTCAATAAGCACACTGTCAATTCCCAGCTCTCCAAGCTTTCTCATCAGAAGCTGCAGATTGATCTCCCCTTTTTCCGAAGGGACCCTGAGAAGCACGACTCCAAGCTTTTCCAGACTGCGTTTTTTCTCTTCTAAATAAATCGCATTCCCCTTTTCACCAGCATATGCAACAATCGTCCGGTATCTCCCTGCTGTCTGGCAGATCTGACTGTCCAGTGGGATCCTGAGCATACTGTCACAGATAATTCTGACCGGACTTTTCTTTCCCTCCAGACGCACATTCAGCATCGGATCATCTGCCAGAACCGTTCCGATTCCTGCCATGATCCCCATATAGTCATGGCGCATCTCATGTACCAGACTTCTTGCTTCCTCACCGGATATCCATTTTGATGCTCCTGTTTTTGTTGCAATCTTTCCGTCTGCCGTCATTGCATATTTCATCACCACATATGGCAGCCCTGTTGTAATATAGTGGAAAAAGACCGGATTTAACGCATCACATTCTTCGCGCAGGAAATCCTCTTCCACCTGGACGCCTGCCTCGCGCAAAATCTTTGCTCCTTTGCCGGACACTTTCGGATTCGGATCTCTCGATCCGATCACAACCCGTGCGATCTTCTGTTCCAGAATCGCTTCCGTACATGGTGGTGTCTTCCCATAATGGCAGCACGGCTCCAGCGTCACATAAATTGTTGCTCCCTCGGCGCTTTCTGTCAGGGATGCAATTGCGTTCCGTTCTGCATGAAGCTCACCACATTTTTCGTGATACCCTTCCCCGATAATGCTTCCATTCTTTACGATCACGGCACCAACCATCGGGTTTGGATTTGTCCATCCACGTCCTTTTTTTGCCAGTTCAATTGCACGGCGCATGTAAAATTCATCTGTCATTTTTTCTCCTTTCTCATCTCTCCCGGAAAAGCCACGGGAAATGTAATCTGCTAAACATTTCAGGTATGTTGCCGGATACGTCTCTTTTCAAAAAAATGTGCTTTGGCATATAGGAAAAGCTCTGACAGATTCTCTTACCTGTCAGGGCTTTCTTTCTCAGTTATATCGCTGTACGCTCTGTCATACTTCTCAGAAATACCATTTTCTTATCGAATTCGGACCCGGCATTTTATTTTCTGGAAAATAAAAACTCTGGAATGATTCCCATTCCAGAGCGTTTTACTTTTTATTCCTGCATATATGATAGAATCCGCTTCTATCAGCAACGATTCAACTTCTTCCATCCAGACTTTAACTGTTGCTACCGGAATCGCACCGGTTCGGCCCGTAGGTTCGCGGAGTTTACCGCCAGTAGAGAATTTCACTCTGCCCTGAAGTATTATTTTATTGCTTCTTTATTATATAATAATTTTTCTTATTTTTAAAGGTCTATCAAACCATAATGTTTTAATGCATAGGCAATACCTTCATCATCCACATCTTTTGTCACAAAATCAGCAATGCTTTTTAACTCATCTCCCGCATTTCCCATAGCTACGGCAAGAGAGACATGTTGCAACATTTGCATGTCATTTCCCCCATCACCAAAAGCCATCGTATCTTTTAAATCAAGACCATAATATTCTAAAAATTTATCAATTCCTAATTGTTTTGTTCCACCTATTGGTGAAATATCACAAAAAGTTGGATGCCATCTTGCTGAAATACAATGAGGCATATGACTTAAGATTTCTTTTTCTTCATTTTCATCAACAAAACACATAATTTGATAAATCGATTTATCAATGACATGACTACAATCTCCGGCAGGATGATCATCATTATGAGTAATAGCATGAATTGCATCAACACGCTCATCACGATAGTTGAAGTATTTTGTATTTTCTTCTGTAAAGCCACAAGGAACTTGATGATCTTTTAAATAATCTAATAAAGCTTGTAGATCTTCTTTTTTGATTGTATTTGAATAAATAATTTGATTATTTGTATAACAATATTGTCCATTTAACGTAATATAACCATCAAAAGGAAAATCATTTAAAACATCTAATCCATCTTTTCCTCTTCCTGTTGCTATAAAAAGCTTGATTCCCTTTTCTTTTAACTTATATAAAGCATCAAATGTAGATTTAGGAATCTGATGATTTTTAAAACTGACAAGTGTTCCATCGATATCAAAAAAAATTGCTTTTACCATATTATATACCTATATCTTTCATATTTTTTAAACGTTCTAAATAGCGTTCAATACGTTTTAATTCTTCACCGCTTACTCTTTTAGCAGAATAATAATATTCAACAGAACTTTCCAAATTTTCTAATTCAATATTTTTCATTAAATAATTAATTGTTCCTCTATTACCATCTAATAAATGGACATGCGGTAATAATTGATGAAAACTATCTTTAAAATAATTAAAATGTGTACATCCTAAAACAAGAGAACCATACTCTTTAAAATCAAATTTCGAAAGTGCCTCTTTTAAATAAGCAAGTACTTCATCACTATTAAACTCTTGTTTTTCAGCAAAGCGGACAAGTTTTGGTAAAGCAACCAAATCAACTAAATGATCTTTATCAACTCTTTCTACCAAGTCCAACATCTTTTTACCTTTAACTGTAATTGGTGTCGCACACACCAATACCTTTTGATTTCCATATAAATCAACTGCTTTTTTTACTGCAGGTTCCATTCCAATGATAGGAATATCATATTTTTTTCTCATCAAAGCAACTGCTGCACTGGTTGCTGTATTACAAGCAATGACAATGGCCTTACAATCATGATCAATCATAAATTGAATAATTTCATCTACATAGCCAATGATCTCTTCTCTTGTTTTTTCCCCATAAGATCATCAGTTTTGACAACACCTTTTTCATCAGCATAATATATAAATTGTTCATGAGGTAAAAGTTGCATTGCTTCATATAATACTGATAAGCCACCTATTCCTGAATCAAAAATACCTATTTTCATATAATTCCTCTTTCAATCATTCTACATTAATTATAAAAAAAGATATTGCGTTAAGCAATATCTATTTTTCTTGAAGCGTAACTTCAATTGTTTTTTCTGTGCCACTACGATTAACAACAACTTTTACTTTATCTCCTGCTTTATGTGAGTAAAGTGCTGTTAAGAACGATTTATAAGTAGTAATATCTTTACCATCTAATTTAACAATAACATCACCTTGTTGGATTCCAGCTTTACTTGCAGCACCATCACTTGTTACTTTAACAACATAGATACCTTCATCAACAGATACTTTAACACCATATCTTTGAAGTTCATATGAAGAATAATCATTTAAAGAAACACCTGAAATACCGATAACTGGATGAGATACTTTACCATTTGTACGAATTTGTTCTGCAACTGTAATAACATCATTAATAGGAATCGCAAATCCCATACCTTCAACGCTTTCATCAGAGAACTTCATGTTCGTAATACCTACAAGTTCACCTTTCATATTAACAAGCGCTCCACCACTATTACCTGGGTTGATAGCTGCATCTGTTTGGATGACATTCATATCCCAATCATCAACATTATCATCATTTAAATCAACAGAAACTGTACGATCTGTTGCTGAAACAATACCTTGAGTAACAGTTCCTGAATATTGAATTCCTAATGGTGAACCAATCGCTAAAACTGTTTCTCCTTTATCTAATAAATCAGAATCTCCTAAATCAATAACACTTACATCAAAGCTTGGTTGACATCTCAAAATAGCGACATCACTATATTCATCACTACCTACAACTTCTGCATCTACATATTCATTATTTGAAAATACAACTTGTACTTTGTTTGCACCATCAATAACATGGTGATTCGTAATAATATAGGTATATTTACCAGTTTGATCATAAACGACCCCACTACCACTTCCAGATTGTGTTTCACTCGAAGAACTTGAATTATCACCAAATCCAAAAGCATTATTTGTTGTATTTTTATAAACAACAACTCCTACAACACTATCACTCGCTTTTTCTACAACACTTGTTGTATCTGTTTTAACATCATAATTGACTTGTTTTACAGTTCCTTTATTTGTAACGGTCGTTGTACTATCATTCGATGACGACATCATATTATAAAAAACATAGCCATTCATTACAAAGGAACAGACAATAGCAACTACTAATAAAATTTTTACTATTTTTTTCCATTTCTTTTCTTTAGGTTTATCTTCATCAACTAATATAAAATTATTGTTATTATCTTCGTTCATAATATTTCCTCCTTTTGATGCTATTATCATAAAAAATAAATATGTCTAAATTATATCCTCATTGTGGGAAACTTTGGGATTTATAGGCAACTTGACAGTAAAAGTCGAACCTATCCCTAAAGTACTTTCAACATCGATCGTTCCTTGATTCAATTCGACGATTTTTTTAACAATACTTAAACCAAGTCCCGTTGATATCTTTGAACTTCTTGATTTATCTACTTGATAAAAACGATCATAAATATAATTCAGCTTATTTTTAGGTATACCCATTCCTTCATCTTGTACACTTAAAACAAACATATTATTTTCTTTTTTAGTTTTAATTGTAATAACACCATCATTAGAGTATTTAATTGCATTAGAAATAAAATTACTTAAAATTGTTTTAACCGTTGAATAATCTAAAATAACAGGTTTTTCTATTTTATTATGATAAATAAGAGAAATATGTTTTTCTTTAGCCATTGGCTCAAATAAATCAATACTTTCTTTAACAACAGCTTTGACATCTAATTCTTTAAAATCCAATTTAACTCTTGTTTGATCTAATCGTGATAATTCTAAAATATCATTAATGATATTTTGCATACGATAACTTTCTTTCAACAAGATATCCATAAACTCTTGAAATATTTCTGGTGAATCTAAACCATCCCTTTTTAATATTTCGACACTTCCAATAATAGCTGACATCGGTGTTTTAAGTTCATGAGAAACATCTGACAAAAATTGTTTTTGCATATCTTCAATTTCTTTCATTTTAGAAACGTCTGTAAATAAAACAATCGTTCCATCAAAAATAAGATGTTCTTTATCAGAAAAAACAGGTGAAGATTCTACTTGATAATATCTCGACTGTATTTTTACAACCGACGATAATGGTCTTTCAAAAACATAGCATTGATCTACTAAATCAAGCATCTCACCTACAAATATATCTTTATAATATCTTCCTTTTAAATGTGGTATTTCAAAGCCTTTTCTAAAACTTTGATTGGTAAAAGCTATTTTCCCTTCTTTATCAATAAATAACATAGGTAAATTCATTGATCGAATCAATTGACTTAATATCTTTTCATGATATTTATTTTCAATTTCTACTTCCTTTATTTCATTATCCTTTTCTCTTTGAAAAAAGCGTCCCATTCGTTGATAATGACTTTCTAATTGATAAGCATTGATTGCACATACAAAGATAAAAAGAAGCATGATATAAAGACTGTAAGCCTTATTAAAATAACAAAGTAATAAAGCAACAACTCCCATCAATACAACTTTCAAATAACTTTTAGTCATCTTTTTTCACCAACTTATATCCAACTCCCCTTACAGATTTAAAAGAAACTCGACTTTCTTTTAACTTTCCTTTTAATTTAAAAACATGAACATCAACAATACGTGTATCTCCATCATATTGAAATCCCCATATAGACTGTAATAAAGTTTCTCGAGAAACAGCTTCTTTAGGATGTTCCATAAACATTTTTAATAAATCATATTCTACTTTTGTTAGAACAATAACATGATTATCAATTGTCACTTCTCGATTTTTAGTATTCATCATAACATCTTCAAATTTAATTTCATCTAAAAAATGTTTATGATGTCTTCTTAAATGAGCTTCAATTCGCGCTATTAAAACTGTTGATTGAAATGGTTTTGTTAAATAATCATCTGCCCCTGCTTCTAATCCTTTAATAATATCTTCTTGTTCACTGCGTGCCGTTAATAAAATAAGTGGTTTAACATAATCATTTTGTCTTACTTCTTTAATAATAGAGACACCATCTTTATATGGAAGCATCCAATCAATCAAAACAAGATCATAATCATTTTCTAAAATCTTCGAAACAGCCTCTTTTCCATCATATAAACTATCTACTAAATAACCTTTTTTTCTAAGTTCATAGGCAAGTATCTTATTGATGGACATATCATCTTCAATTAATAATATATTATTCATTATTCCCATCGTATCTTTCTATTATTCTTTGAACAACAGGGTGTCTTACGACATCCATCGCTGATAAATGAATAAATGAAATCCCTTTGACCCCTTCTAAAATATCTAATGCACGAATAAGTCCAGAAGTTGTATTTCTTGGTAAATCGATTTGTGAAATATCTCCTGTTACAATCATTTTTGATCTGAATCCTAAACGTGTTAAAAACATTTTCATTTGATTATCTGTTGTATTTTGCGCTTCATCTAAAATAACATAAGCATCTTCTAAAGTACGACCTCTCATATAAGCAAGAGGTGCAATTTCAATAACACCTTTTTCCATAAGCTTTTCAGTTTGTTCAACACCTAACATATCGTATAAAGCATCATATAAAGGGCGTAAATAAGGATCTACTTTTTCTTTTAAATCTCCTGGTAAAAATCCCAAATTTTCTCCTGCCTCAACAGCTGGTCTTGTTAAAATTATTTTTTTAACTTCATTATTTTTTAAAGCTGCTACTGCAAAAACAACAGCTAAATAAGTTTTTCCTGTTCCCGCAGGTCCTATTCCAAAAACCACATCATTATTTTTTAAAGCATAATAATAACTCTTTTGTCCTAATGTTTTAGGATAAATAAGTTTTCCATTATATGTTCTAGCTATTTTTATATGATAAAGTTCAGATAATTGATCCAACTTATCTTTTTCTACAAGTTTTTGAGCATAAATAACATCTCTTCTTGAAATAGAAACCCCTGAAACAATCAGTTTTAACAAAGAATAAATGACTTTTTTAGTTTTTTCAATTTGTTGTTGACTTCCAACAATTGACATTTCATCTCCTCTTAAAGAAATTTCAACTTGAAAATGATCTTCTAAAACTTCTAAATTTTCATCTTTTACTCCAGATAAATTAACAAGTTGTTCAATGTTATAAGCTTCTAACTTAACAATTTCTTTCATGAATCCTCCCTAATTGCAATATCCTCTATAAAAACATATTGCATCTTTAATACATATTTCTTCTCTATTATATCATATGATAGTACTTTTTCCCTGTCAATTTTTACATCCTTTGGTAATTGACTTCTTATTTTAAAAAGCAAATACGCAAATATATCTTTATCTTTAACATTTGATGACGAAGCCTCTATATATTGATAAGTATAAGCTTCTACACTTCCTAAAGTGGGAATCATTTTTATTTGTTGTTTCGTATCTTCAATTTGATGTGAAATCAAAACATCTCCTTTTTTTACATACTGATTCACTTTAACTAAAACATTTCCTTGTTTGACATCCAATTGACGAATAACCCCATCTTTTTTAGCGATATAATCTTGATATTTTAAGACCGTCTTTTGATTATGACTAGCGGGTGTATATTCAACATGTAAAACACTTCCCTTTTGATAAACATTTAAATAATCAATTTTGCTTTGATATTTTCTTTTTAAATGATCATAAAGTTTATTGATTTGAGGATAAGTCAATTTAGGATGCATCATTTGTATTTGTTTATTGAGGTCTTTTTGAAGTTGATTGTTCACGATAGAAAGAGAGCCTGTTATTTTATAGTCATAAATATAATGTGGTAAAATAAAAAGTGTGCTTATAAAAGCAAGTGTAAAAATGATTTGTGGAAATTTAAAGATAAGAAATAAATAATGAAGTAGGCCTATACTTTTTTGAATAGGTAAATGCATAGAAGATGTGATATACCTTTGATAAATAGGAACGTAAAATGAATAACGTAATGTATCAAGTTGATGTAAATGAAAAAGTGTGAGCTGATGTTTTTTGGTTTCTTTTAAAAATGAAACAATATCATTTGTTTCAATAACAATATAATCATAGCCTAAATTCATGAAAATATAATTGATGTAAACTCACCCATTAACATAATTTCATCTTGACTATAGTAACGTATTTCAATATTTTTTCCTTTTATTGAAATAATTTGTTGATTCATTTTACATTCAAAAATCGTTGATTCTAATGTAATAATCAACTGATAATGTTTAATTAAAATTCTATTTTTTTGTATACAAAGCATTCTATCACCTATTATAAGCTATGATATTTCCTTTTCATTATGTATAGAATTTTATGATTCGATCTTTTTATAACATCAAAAAAGTCAACTTGTAATGTTGACTTTACTTATTTTGATCTTTTCTTCTTAATAATTCATTTCGATAAACAACGAGATCTTTATAAATATCACTTAATGTTGAAAAAACCCATTCTACTCTTTCATCAGGAATACGATTTCTATAAATAGAATCTAATTCATGATGAAATTGTTCATGAACTTTCAAAGCTTCTTTCCCTTGATCTGTTAATCTTAAGTAATAAATACGTTGATCTTGAGTAGATTTTTCTTTAATAAGAAAACCTTTTTCTACAATTTTTTTAACAGCTGTCGTAAGAGTTCCAAGTGTTACATTCAAATGATTCGCAACAGCTGACATTGAGGGACTTGATTCTTTATCAACAGCTTCTAAAACATGCATTTCAGACATCGAAAGTTGTTTAAAAGGTCCTTGTTTTAAATATAATTCCTGTATATCCATCGCAATATTAAAAACATCAACAACTGTTTCTATCGTATCTACTCTTTGTGTCATCTTTTTCTCCTTATTACTCTTCGTATTTTCTAATATATTGATAACCAATACCACCAATACCCATATGAGCTCCAACTACAGCTGGTAATTCTCTTACAAGTATTTCACATTCTCCAATTTGTTCAATCAATTTTTGTTTCATTTCTAATGCTAGTTCTTCATTTAAAACATGTTCGATTGCAAAAACATAATTCTTATTG
>ENA-OPDD01002001-OPDD01002001.1-human-gut-metagenome-genome-assembly--contig:-NODE-2001-length-13002-cov-2.219201_pt1 | contig 13002 bp, 9 predicted proteins | sample MGYA00241574_ERZ501499 | MGnify/ENA primary metagenome ERZ501499 (study PRJEB25962, sample SAMEA2042576) | human gut metagenome | biome: human gut; feature: human-associated habitat; material: faeces...
AATGGCAAACTGATGGATCTTCAACATCTGCTGCAGAATTTCCTTCGGCGCAGCCGCATAGCCCAGACGCCAGCCTGTCATGGCATGGGATTTGGAAAAACCGTTGATCACGATCGTCCGGTCGCGCATTCCCTGCAGGGAGGCAATCGTCACATGCCGCTCCAGATACGTCAGCTCCGAGTAGATCTCGTCGCTAATGACATAAAGGTCGTGCTCTCTTACGATGTCCGCGATCTTTTCCAGATCTTTTTTCTCCATGATGGCGCCGGTCGGATTATTCGGGAACGGCATCACCAGAAGCTTGGTCTTCGGTGTGATGGCAGCCTCCAGCGCTTCCGGCGTCAGACGGAATTCATTCTCCGCCTTCAGATCAATGATCACCGGAGTTGCTCCTGCCAGGACCGCACAGGGCTCATAGGATACATAACTGGGCTGGGGGATCAGCACTTCGTCTCCCGGATTACACATGGCACGCAGTCCGATGTCGATAGCCTCGGAACCACCGACCGTTACCAGCACTTCGTGCTGCCAGTCATAGGTTACACCCTGTTTTCTCTGGATCGTGTTGCAGATCTCCTGACGCAGATCCTTCAGACCTGCATTGGAGGTGTAAAAGGTTCTTCCCTTTTCCAGGGAATAGATGCCCTCATCCCGGATGTGCCAGGGAGTGTCGAAGTCCGGTTCTCCCACACCGAGAGAGATTGCATCCTGCATCTCACTTACAATATCAAAAAATTTGCGGATACCCGATGGTTTGATATCCACTACTTTATCAGCTAATGGATTTCTCATGGGGTGATCATCTCTCTTTCATCTTCTTTTTTTACAGCAAATGCGGTTCCGTGATCCTTGTATTTCTTCAGGATAAAATGCGTTGCTGTACTCAGCACGGAATCCAGTGTGGACAGCTTGTCAGATACAAAATTAGATACCTCCCGCAGGGTCTTACCCTCCAGAATGACCATCAGATCATACGCTCCGGACATCAGATACACACTGCGTACTTCAGGATATTTGTAGATACGCTCTGCAATACTGTCAAAGCCCTGGCCTCTCTGGGGAGTTACACGTACCTCGATCAGAGCGCTTACTTTTTCAATGTCTGTCTTCTCCCAGTTAATCAGGGTATGATAACCGCAGATGATCCCTTCTGCTTCCAGTGCTGCCAGTTCATTTACCACATCGATCTCTTCCACTCCCAGGATCACTGCCAGTTCCTTCAGATCGATCCTGCTGTTCTTCTCTATGATCGCTAATAATTCTTCTCTCATGCCTCTATCTCCTTTTATTCTGTTTCTTTATAGATCTCATCTCTCTGAGGACGATCCATATAACGAACTTCGTCCTCATTCAGGATCAGTCGTTCATTACTGTCTGTAAATCTTCCTACGATCACTGCCGGAATTCCCTCTGCCGCCAGTGCTTCCACCACTGCGGTTCCCTCCGGGCTTGCAATGATCAGGCTGCCGCCGGATCTGAGTTCATACGGATTTACATTACAGAATTCACATACCTCCACTGTCTCCTGTCTGAGAGGAAGTTTCTTCATATCTATTGTCAGTCCAACACCTGCACCCTCTGCCATCTCCCACAGCGCTGCAAATACACCGCCTTCGGAAATATCATGCATGGTACAACCGCCGGACTTCACGGCGGTAGCGGCCTCCGGCAAAATAGAATAATACCGATCAAACGCCGCAGCTTCTTCCACCAGATACGCCGGGTATCTCGTCAGGAGTTCTTCCTGGTTCCGGGCCGCCAGATCCGCAGTGCCTTCCAGGCCGATCCATTTCGTAATGATAATATCCTGTCCCGCCAGCTTCTTCCGCACATCCATCTGCACCGCACCAGTCTTGCGGATGCCATATCCGGTCACCGTGGCCAGGGGCTGCCGTACCGCGGAACTTACTCTGGTCTGTCCGCCGATAATCTGTATGTTTAACTCTGCGGCAATACCTTCCGCTTCGGACATCAGTGCTTTCAATTCCGGTTCTTCCACGCTCTCCGGCAGGAAGATCACCAATTCCGCTGCCACGGGCTCTGCACCGGCAGTTGCCAGATTGTTGGCACATTTCTGGAAAAAGCGACGCATAGGCATCACGGATGGATCTTCTCTTTCCGCTTCCGCCAGATCGTTCTCACAGCAAAGCTCCACTACGCCCTCCTGAACACAGGTCACCAGCTGCCCCTCCGAAAAAGGCTCAAAAATAGCGCAGTCTGCCCCCAGACCTGCGCTATTTGCTATTTCCGATCTTTTATTCTTCAGTTGTCTGAGAACGGAACGTTTCAAGACGTTCACGGGTACCTTACCGCTGTTCATTGTCTCACCTTTAGTCGTCTACGATTTCTGTCTGCCCAGCAGCCGCTGCTGCTCTTGCATTTAACGCTGCTGCCACATTTTTCACATGGTCAATATTCGCTGTACTGATAGCTGCCATGATCTCTTCATACGCCTGGGGATCCGAGGTAGCGGTTCCCACAGTGGCACTGCGGGGCACCATCTTATAAGTACTGCTGTTGACCTGTTCTCTGCTGACCTCTACACCGTTTTCCATCGTGATCTTCCACAGTCTTGCCTTATAGCCGATATGCGCACTCTCTGTTACGATATAACCGATGGGTTGACCGGCATCCGCATAAATCTGATCCGCAGGGGGTGTGATCGTCTCCAGCACTTCACTTTCATAACGTACCGAATGTCCGGCAGCTCTGGTCTCCTTGCCATAGATGTTAAACGTGATCTGCTTGTCATGCGTATAGCCTTCTATGTAGATCGGTGCATCTGTATTATTTACAAACTTAAAATCTTTGCCGGAGCTCTCCGCGATCGCTGCATCTGCGGAAGGATCCACATAGCCTACGATCATGGAATGATTATAACGTTCCGTTACTTCCAGCTCCGCAAGTAATACTGCATTGTACAGGGTAGTGGATACCTGGCAGATACCGCCGCCCAGACTGTCTACCACTTTTCCGCTGACATAAGAACCCGCCATGTAATAGCCGTTCGCCACGGAAAAAGGAGATACCGTCTTATAAGTAGAAAATTCTTCTCCCGGATACAGAGTCGTTCCGTTGATCAGACTGCAGCCGTTCGCCACATTTGCACTTCTGGAGGATCCGGATGTCTTATAAGATGTGGTAAAGCTTCCCAATACATCCGTTACCTGTGCCAGTTCCTCAGCACTTCCCTTCGGCTCATCCACTACGATCTCCAAAGGAATGCTGCAGGCCTCATGATTCCATTCTTCTGTCAGATAGTCATATACCGCATCGATAGATTTCTCCACATCCAACACATATCCGGTCTGACCTTCCACTACGGTAAATTTACCGCCGTCCCGCTTCAGAGAGACGTTGATGGCTTCCTGATCATACTTAGTGCATCTGGTCAGCAGATCGTTGATCGCCTGTAAGTCAAAATCCAGTTCAATGGGATATACGTAATTTTCATGCTGCAGATCCATCAGGATCTTGTAACGCTCAATGACATTTCCATGTGTCCCCAGTTCCAATGCTTCCTGCACCAGCTCAGGATTTTTCCAGGTCACACCCAGATCTCCGGCTGTGGTGGTCACATCGTGATCATTTGCCGCAAGCAGTGTGATCTCCACATCCTTCAGACTTTCGATATGTTCTTCGATAACCGCTGTTGCTTCCTGTGCCGTCATTCCGGATAGTTCCACATCCCCGGCATAAATTCCTGTCTTAATAGTATCATCTGTCTTGGCCTGCGCTGTCATTCCGAACAGCATTGTCAAAGTCAATAACAGAATGCCGTAAAACCCCTTACGATACTTATTCATAATACTCCTCTGCCCTTCCTTCGGGCACATCTACTGTTCCATCCGCAGTTGAATTAGTAGAAAATAGATGTTATAGTAGGTACGATCATAGCAATCACAAGCAGCACGATGATAGCTGCGGAGATTCGCTGTTTTACTTTTTTATTATTCATATTAAACATGGTAAAAACCTCCATAAATGCTTCAAAAATCACTTTTACTCTGAAAGGATATTATATATGAGTTTAAAGTTTTTGGCAAGTTTATTCATATTTATTGTTTTCGTGTATACCATCCTTGTTGTGGCACAGAATACACGTCGTCAGCGAGCCCTTACCGAGAAGAAAGAGCAGGAATTCTGGGACCGGGAAAAAAAGGCCAACTCTGTCCGCAAAAAACCCCTTGATGGTCTGGATTATGTAAAGATTCCTCTGGAAAAACTTCCCATGAATGCTCTGTCGGAGGATGAAAAAGCCCGGGAATATAAGGAGCTTTTGACCTATCTATCCACACAGCCGGTCGTAAATCTCACAGGCTTCACCAACACCGACCTCAAGTTGGAATACGGCACTGCGAACATTACACCGCTGTCCCAGTATGATCAGAATTACACCGTACTGGTACGTACTCTGCAGCAATGGGCCGATCTGCTTCTGGAATCCGGTCTGACAGAAGATGCGGAAACGGTTCTCGCGTATGCCGTCTCCATCGGCACCGACGTCAGCCATACTTACTATGCGCTGGCTAAAATCTATGCCGGCCGGGAGGAATATGACAAAATTGCCGATCTGATCCTCCGTGCGGAAGAACTGCGTTCCGCTTTACGTAATTCTATCGTCCGTACTTTGCAAGAATCTTATCCGCAAGCCTGCTCGCATCACTGCGGGTAAGCTTTTCCACATCGACCTCCAAAGTTATCTTATGCTGCTCTGCCAGACGATATAACCGCTCTTTTTGCGGTTTCGTCGCGGGCGTATCTCTTTTTACCTGAAAATGTAATGGCTGCGGCTCAAACAGATTATTGTTTGCTTTCTTTTCGACGGATTCTGTCGATGCCTGTCCACCGGTTTCCTCCTGATAAAACAATTCTGCCAGCTTTCGGAACAACCGGTCCGTGGCTTTCGCATCCTCCAGAGCCCGGTGTGCATGATGCGGGATCTCATAATACTGACATAGATACCCCAGATTACGATGAGGCAGTTCCGGCAGATATTTCCGGGCGACCTGCAAAGTGTCCACCGCCGATCTCTCAAAAGTAATCTTCCGGTCCACTGCCGCTTTTTTCAAAAAAGAATAATCAAACAAAATTCTGTGTCCCAGCAACGGTAATTCTCCCATAAATTCTAATAATTGGGGGAAAACCTCATCCAGCTGAGGTGCATCCGCAAGGTCTTCGTCCCGGATTCCTGTCAGTTCTGTGATCCGTTCTTCCAATTTCCGCCCCGGATCCACAAACGTAGAAAATTCTTCCGCAATCTGTCCCTGCTCCACACGGATCGCACCGATCTCTATGATCCGATCTCTCTTGGGATTCAGGCCCGTGGTCTCCAAATCTATACTGACATAAGTGTCATACATACTATTTTCTTATCCTTCCACAGTACTTCTGATATATTCTGACTGCCTACCTCAATTCTTATGAACCGAGCTCCTCCTGTACTTATAATATCGGATACCCGATCACCTGTACCTTGGCTTCATAATTGAGCGGATTCCGTTCCTGATAGTCAAACAACACGTAATGGGGTTCCGGATACCGGAACGGTTCTAAGTGTGTCATTCGGCTTAGCTGTTTCCAGTCATACTGATCATAGGCAGAAAGATAATGTCTCTCCTGCTCTTCTGTCTGGTAAAAACGGCGGATATCCTGTTTTTCCTCTTCCGTGATCTCTGCCGCAAACGCAGGCCTGCTCTTCAGATTCTCCCGAAGGTACATATCATACGTCAGAAGTTCTCTGTAAATCTCACGGTTGGCCGGATCTTTCATCGCTGCGAACTCCAATAAGATCTGATATCGGTAAGCTCTGGCCGGACTGTTGGTAAAATATCCCTGCTCCTGATAATAATCCGCCAGCGCCTCATACATGGCAAACGGACCGGAAAATGCTTTTTCCAATACAGGCAGGGTATGAGTGAACTGGCCGCTGTTATAATACAGCTCTACCATCTCTTCGATCCGTTTCAGTCTCCGGATCTCTCCATAGCTGATCCAGTTCGTGTACAACACTTCATAGGGCGGCAGTTCCAGATAGCGGATTCCATACTCCTGTGCGTGCTCATGCATATCGGATCCCTTTAATACCTTCAGGAAGCCTAACTGTAACTGCTCCGGCTGCATTGCATACACCCTGTCAAAGGATCTGCTGAAACTCTCATAATCTTCATAGGGAAGACCCGCGATCAGATCCAGATGCTGATGAATATTCTGTCCTCTGTGAATGGCCGCTACAATTTTCTCCAGCTTGTCCACATCCATGACACGGTGAATGGCTCTTATCGTCTCCGGATTCGTAGACTGTACCCCGATCTCCAGCTGTGCCAGTCCCGGACGGAAGCGATTCAGCAGGGCAATCTCCTCTTCCCGCAAAATATCGGCGGAAATCTCGAAATGAAAGTTGGTGACGCCATTGTCATGTTCATAAATATACCGCCAGATCTCCATGGCATGTTTGTGGTCACAGTTAAAGGTACGGTCAATAAACTTCACCTGTTTCACGTTTTGGTCCAGAAAAAACTGAAGTTCTCTCTTTACGACACTTATGTCACGTAGTCTTACCTTCTTATCTATGGAGGACAGACAATAGCTACACCGGTAGGGACATCCTCTGCTGGTCTCATAATAGATGATCCGGTTCGTAAAGGGCTCCATATCCTCATAGAGAAAAGGAAGTGTAGTCAGATCTGTCAGGTCTCTGGGTGCCGTATAACCGGAAGCAAGACATAATCCCGGAATCTGTCCGAAACGTTCTACCACAGACTTTCCTTCAACTGTTCCCCTTCGGTCTGCTACCTGCTGTTCTGTGCTGTCGGATTCGGGTTGTTGTTCGGACTGTCCGGTGCTTTCTGCTTCCCGCACATATTGATCCAGCACTTCCCGGAAAGTGACTTCTCCTTCTCCCACCATGATTCCGGTAACCTGAGGGAACTCTCTTAAAAGCCCCGGACCGTCATAGGTAACCTCCGGTCCACCCAGCCAGATCTCCGTATCCGGCAGGATCTTCGGCAGTTCCGTCAGAATTTCCCGGATCAGCTTCCAGTTCCAGATATAACAGGAAAATCCTATTACCTTTGGCTGACGCTTCCAGATCCCCTCCAGAATACTTTCCAGAGACTCATTGATGGTGAACTCCGCCAGTTCCACATAGGGCTGTAACTTTTCTCCCGCACCGGCCCACAGACTGTAAATAGCGGGATTGGAATGTATGAATTTTGCATTAATAGCTGTTAATAAGAATTTCATGGGATTATTATACTAAGAAAAAAGAATTGTGTCACCACAATTCCTTTTCCTCGCAACAAACATTTTACAACAAACGTTCAGACCGCGCCATTCGCAAAGTCGCATTATCACGCTCTCCGTCGCTTTGTGTGCAAGCACCCAATCGCCGGTTCTGTCATTCTATGGCTGAACTATTATTACAAGCATTTAATAAAACGGTCGAAAGCCTTCTGTCCTTCCTCGGTTCTCTTGTAGACACCGGCATCTTCCAATACCTGCATGAATACCAGACCGATCTCTTTCTCGACAATACCGTCGATATTCTCTGCAGTGATAGCATCGTATTTCGGGCGGAACTCGTCTACCCAGTCTGCATGCTTTGCCAGTTCCTCATCGGCTCTTAAGTCTTTACCGGCGAGGATTGCTTCCTTCAGATGCGCCATCTCGCCCTTCAGGCGGGCAGGCAGTACGGCCAGACCCATAACCTCGATCAGGCCGATATTCTCTTTTTTGATATGATGAAGCTCTGCATGTGGATGATACACTCCTAATGGATGCTCCGGTGTAGTCAGATTGTTCCTCAATACCAGGTCAAGTTCAAAGTCTTCACCACGACGTCTTGCGATTGGAGTAATCGTATTGTGTGGCTCACCGTCTGTCTCTGCCAGGATCATAGCCTTCTCATCTGTATATCCGCGCCAGCTGAGAAGGATTCTGTCTGCCAGTTCTACCAGGCGCTCCGGAGCTTTCGCTGTAAGTCTTATAACGGACATTGGCCATTTTACAATTCCTGCCCTGACATCCTTATACCCATCAAAAATTATATCTGTCTCAATCGGCGCCCTCTCCATGGCAAATGTATAATGTCCTCCCTGGAAGTGATCATGTGCCAGAATGGAGCCACCTACAATAGGGAGATCCGCATTTGATCCCACAAAATAATGTGGAAACTGTCTTACAAAATCCAATAACTTTACAAAAACAGCTTCATCAATCTTCATCGGTGTATGTTTTGCATTAAACACAATACAGTGCTCGTTATAATACACATAAGGCGAATACTGCATGTAATAATCTTGTCCATCTAGCTTTAGTGGAATAATTCTATGATTTTGCCTTGCCGGATGTGAGAGTGTTCCTGCATATCCCTCATTTTCTGCACATAACAAACATTTAGGATAATCATTCTTTGCTTGAGTTGCTGCTCTCGCTATGTCCCGTGGATCTTTTTCTGGTTTAGAAAGATTAATTGTAATATCTATCTTGCCATACTGTGTGTCTGCTTTCCATTTTTTATCTCTTGCAACTCTGTCCTTACGTATATAATTTGTATCCTGACTGAATTGATAATAGAAATCGGTTGCTTTTTTGGGATTTTTGACATACAAATCTGTAAATTTTGCTCTGACCACAGATGGTGCAGGTGTTAAAATCCCCATAATTTTAGTATCAAATAAATCCCTGTATACATTTGTATTTTCAGGTATCAATCCATGCTCCGCTGCATAATCAGTCATATCAGATAGAATTTCTGATAACTGTCTGATTGCTTTATCCGTCTGAGTATAACTGTCAAGTCTAAACAACTCTAAAAGTCTGTTAATCACATAAATTTTATCGTCTTCCTCAACCAATCCTTTTTCAATACCGTAACCTACTAATTCTGAAATAAGTTCATTCATGTTATACCTCCTAGTATCCGTCCGGATGATTTACATGCCATTTCCATGCTGTTGAAATAATCGTCTCAAGATCTGCATACTGCGGTTTCCACCCAAGTACTTTCCTTGCTTTTTCACTGGATGCTATCAACACTGAAGGATCACCAGCTCTTCTTTCTTCTTCTCTTATAGGAATTGTATGATTTGTTACCTTTCTTGCCGTCTCAATAACTTCTTTTACTGTAAAACCTACACCATTACCAAGATTAAAAATATTGCTTTCTCCGCCTTTTGAGAGGTATTCCATTGCAAGGATATGTGCCTGAGCTAAATCATTTACATGGATATAATCTCTTACACAGGTTCCATCCTTTGTGTCATAATCATTTCCAAATACAGATATGTATTCTCTCTTTCCGTTCGGAACCTGCAAAACAAGCGGTATCAAATGTGTTTCTGGATTATGTGCCTCTCCGATTTTTCCATTCGGGTGTGCTCCACAAGCGTTAAAATACCGAAGTGAAACATATCGTAAGTTATGTGCCTTAGATATCCATTTAAACATTTTTTCCATTGACAACTTTGTTTCACCATAACAATTTGTTGGAAGTGTACGATCCGTTTCCAAAATAGGTATACTTTCTGGCTCTCCATAAGTAGCTGCGGTTGATGAAAATACAATCTTATCAATGCCATGCTCAACCATACTTTCAAGCAACACTTCTGTTCCACATAAATTATTATTATAGTATTTCAGTGGATTTTTCATGCTCTCTCCAACTTGTGAGCTGGCAGCGAAATGAATAACACCATCTATCTTTTCTTTTGATAAAATATTATCAAGGAATATCTTGTCCCTTATGTCTCCTTCATAAAACTTTGCCTGAGGATGTACTGCCTCTTTAAACCCTGTAAGCAAATTATCAATTACAATTACTTCATAACCTGCATCAACCAGCTCATATACTGTGTGTGAACCAATATAACCAGCCCCGCCTAAAACCAAGATTCTCATAATAATACCTTCTTTCTATTTCATAACACTTTTATGCCACCATATTTTCTTATTCTCAAATCTTTACAAGAATCTTTACCAAATATTTTATCCATTTCGTATTTGTAATTCTCCACATATCCATTCTTCACAAACGCCTGTATGGTTCCAGCAAAACCTCCTCCATGTACCCTGCATACACCATTTTGTCCCAAAAACATTTCGCTTACAAATAATGCCAAAGATACATTCTGATTTTTTATATCCTGATTTGAGTAAACATTCTGCAGATATTTAAAAGAAGAATTGCCTGACGCTTTCACATCATCTAGAAATGCTCCTATATTTCCTGCTTTCAATGCACTTACTTCTTTTTGTACTCTTTTATTTTCGTAGATAAAATGCAATGTCCTAAGGACACATCTGTCTCCAAGTTTTTTTCTTAAATCAGTAATATTATCCAATACATCATTTATAGATATGTCGCGCAACACTTCTTTTCCAAAATATTTTGCAACCAGTTTCATTTCCTTTGGAATTGCTGCATATTCGTCTGTTAAATCAGCATGTGAACCTTTTGTATCTGTAATACATAACCTATAACCATACTTTTCCATATCAAAATCAATTTTTTCTACATATGGGTATTCTGGGTTGGCAAAATCAATATGTACAAGATTACCAATTGAACTTGCCATCTGATCCATCAGACCACAAGGCTTTCCGAAATAAACATTTTCAGCATACTGTCCAATAATGGCTATCTCTGTTGCTGAAACTGTTCCACAATTATAAAGTCCTGATAAAATTGTCCCAATCAAAGTTTCAAATGCTGCCGAAGATGAAAGTCCCGCACCAATCAGCACATCACTTGTTATATATGCCTGAAAACCTCCAACTGCATATTTTCTCTCAAGAAATCCAGAAACCACACCTTTTATCAAAGCCTTTGTTGTTTCCTTTTCTTTTTCCTTTACAGATACATCATCAAGCCGGATAATGATTTCATCATAGTTATCAGAAACCAATCTGATTACATTATCATACGTCTTTTTAACGATTCCAATAGTATCAAGATTAACTGAGGCTGCCAAAACCTCTCCGTTCTGATGATCTGTATGGTTACCACAAATCTCAGTTCTTCCCGGAGCACTGAATATTTCCACATCTCCCGGCTTATAGCACTGCTCGAATTTCTTTATTGCATTGATATAGCGTTCTCTTTGATAATAAATTTTCGTCTCATCAGCATACACATCAAAAAGTCTCTCATCATATACGCCATCTAGGAAACTTTGTATCAATATATCTGTCTGCATCTCAATCACCCCACTTAAATCAACATTTATCGGATAATATATAATAACGAATAATTTTTATCAGCCGATCATATCTAATTATACTTACTAATAGAAATTAATCCTATTGTTATTCTTTATTATCCGTAAAATCACCTTGCATTCTTGTTATACATAATATACAAAAAATAGCCCAAAAAATCCATATCATAAATTGTACAGATTATGCACAAAACAATATTATTAGTCATCCCAGATAAGTATAATTTTTATTTTCCTAATCCATTATGCTTTTCCATTTAAAGCCTATAATTCAAATAATTTATAACATTACATCAGTTTGTTTCATTTATGATTTGTTTTATTAAAGTAAATAGACATTATATGCATAAAATGATAAAATCACATTGTATATTTAATAATTTCTTATATTTACAACAGTATATATGCATATTATTTTTAATTACACGTAAAGGGGGCTTTATATGTATACCAATAACGCATACTTGAACAATTCCACTATTGACAGGAAAGATAAATCAAAGGATCTAATTATAACCATGTGTGGTACCTATAAGCTATATACTAAGCCAAAACTTCCTACATGGCGTCCGCGTGGCAGACTGGATTTCCAATTACTTTTTATCGCATCTGGAAAAGCCCACTTCCATTTTAATAATGATTCAGATGAAACCATCGTTCATGCTGGTCATATGGTATTATACAGACCTAAAGAACCTCAAAAATATGAATATTATGCGAAAGACAATGTAGAAGTTTACTGGGTACATTTCACTGGGAATAATGTTACCAATCTTCTTCGTTCCTATGGATTAACTGATGACAAAAGAGTTTTCTACTGTGGTTCTGGATCTGAATATCAGATTCTGTTTCGTGAAATGATCAAAGAACTGCAGATGTGTCAGAATGGATATCCTGAAATGCTAGAAATGTATCTACGACAAATTTTTATAAGACTACATCGGCATTTTTTATCTTCTGTATCTCATGATAATACACATAAAGCTGATGAAATAGACAATGCTGTTTCATACTTTAGTGAACATTATAATGAACCAATTAATATTGATAGCTATGCAGAGCAAAATAATATAAGTACAAGCTGGTTCATTCGTAATTTCCGCTTATATACTGGTATTACACCTAAACAATTTATTATGCGTAAAAGAATATACAATGCAGAAGCACTTCTGCAGAATCCTCAATATAACATTAACGAAATTGCCAGGATTGTGGGCTATGAAAACCCTCTGTATTTCAGCCGAATATTTCAAAAGTTAAAAGGTTTATCACCATCTGAATACAGAAAAAACATATAACTAAAAGCAGAGAATATAGATTCTCTGCTTTTTCTAATAATATGCATATTATTTGTGGGGAATTTGGCCATCAACATATAAAATATTATTTATCATGTTCCATCCTTTTTCTATATTCTCTAGGTGTAATTTTATATCTGTCCTTAAATACACGGTTAAAAGTTCTTTGACTTTCAAATCCGCAATCAAGACATATGTTTGTTATAGAATCCATCGAGTTTTCAAGTTCTGCAACTGCATAATTTAACCGGACTCCATTCACATATTTACTAAAATTACAATGAAATGTCTTCGCAAACATTCTTGATAATACATATTTGCTTACACATAATTCATATGCCATTTTTTCAAGGCTGATGTTTTCTCTAAAATTTTTGGCTACATATTCTACCGCATTATAAATCAGGTCATCACTCCCTACTGTGCTTTTATCAACCATTGGCATTTCTGCGAAAACATGGGCAAGAATCATCTGTACATAAGCC
>ENA-OPDD01002014-OPDD01002014.1-human-gut-metagenome-genome-assembly--contig:-NODE-2014-length-12945-cov-2.101474_pt1 | contig 12945 bp, 11 predicted proteins | sample MGYA00241574_ERZ501499 | MGnify/ENA primary metagenome ERZ501499 (study PRJEB25962, sample SAMEA2042576) | human gut metagenome | biome: human gut; feature: human-associated habitat; material: faeces...
TCTCCTCAGAACGGCGGATAACCTCGATATTCGGCTTTGTAACCGGATGCTTTGCGACAAAAATAGTACAGCAATCTTCATATGGAAGAACAGAAGTGTCATAAGTTCCAATCTCCCAGGAACGCTCTACAATTTCCTGTTTATCAAACCCAATCACCGGACGATATACCGGTAATTTCAGTTTTTTCTCGAATACATTTGTGAATTCCCTGAAGCTTGCGGAGCCACCTACAACATAAACTGCAGGCACCTGATAACCATTGAGAAATTTCTCAGTGATGGTTGCCATTTTCTCTATGGTAGCCTTGACGACCGGGAAGATTTCATCCTCTTTCTCAGGAGTAGTCTTTAGAACTTCAGCTTCTTCGTAAGGAATCTTATAATGCCCGGCAACTGTCATGGTCATATGACTTCCGCCGGTTGCTTCATCATCGGTGTAGATGACCTTGCCATCTTTGAGGATGCTGATGCCGGTTGTGCCACCACCGACATCCACAACTGCGCCGTCTGTGATCTTGAGGACAGCAGCGGCAGCAGTCGGCTCATCTACGATATTCATCACTTCGAATCCGGCACCTTCCAGTACATAGCCAATGCTTTTGACACTGCCTTCGGAAACTCCCGGAGGGATGGCAGCAGCAGCATAGGGGAGCTCGGTGTCAAGTTTTTCCTCGAGCTCTGCTTTCAGCTTTGTGACAAGCTGAACGGATTCATAATAGTTTACGATCACACCGTCACGAATTGCATGAGAAGGTGCGGAGACACCTGCAATCGGTCTGTTTGTGCTGTCAACAACCGCAAGGACCGTATTGGCAGTACCGAGATCCACACCGACCTTCAGACGGCCTCTGAATTTCTTGCATTCTCCGGTTCGTACCAGTTCTGCAAAATTCGATAAAGTTCTGTTTTTTATTTCCATTTAAGAATGCTCCAATTATTTAATGATAGTACCGGTCTTTTCTTTGTAGCCATCTTTTGCATGAGCAATATCTGTGATGATGGTGCGATGTCCATCGCCTTTTTCTGCAAATGCGACCGCAGCTTCGATCTTTGGAAGCATGGAGCCGGCTGTAAACTGATTCTCATCGATGTATTTGCGGGCATCAGCTACAGAAACAGTGTCCAGATAAGTTTCTTTGTCAGTATCTTTATTCAGGCTGACTTTCTCAACGCTGGTGAGGATCAGAAGAGTATCTGCATTTAATTCCTCTGCGAGAAGTTCACTTGCAAAGTCTTTTTCAATGATAGCACTTGCACCATGGAGATCGATTCCCTGTTCCATAACCGGGATTCCGCCGCCGCCGGCTGCGATCACGACCTGTCCTGCATCTGCAAGAGTACGGATCGTTTCAAGTTCCACGATCTTCTGTGGCTTCGGGGCTGCAAGGATTCTGCGATATTCGCCATTTCCAACTTCTGTAACAAAGTTTCCCTTGTCCTCCTCTGCTTCTGCCTCTTCAGAAGTAAGAATACGTCCAATGATTTTCTCTGGTTCCCCGAAAGCTTCATCATAAGGATCAATCACAACCTGGGTGAGAATCGTTGCGACCGGTTTGTAGATTCCTCTGGAGATCAGTTCTGCACGGATTGCATTCTGAAGATCATATCCGATATATCCCTGACTCATGGCAGAACATACAGACATTGGCGCAAAGGTATAATCAGGATGTGCCTTACCGAATTCGTTCATAGCTGTATGGATCATGCCGACCTGAGGTCCGTTGCTGTGGGAGATGACAACGTGTGCACCATCCTCTACAAGATCTGCAATGGCTTTTGCAGCGGCCTTGGTAGCCTGTTTCTGTTCTGGAAGAGTTGCGCCCAGGGCTTTGTGACCAAGAGCAACAACGACAGTTTTTTCGCTCATATGGATTCCTCGTTTCTTTTCAATTTGTCTGTAAAACAATCTAATTCTTATTATAAAAGAATGAGAATGGAATTGCAATAAAAAGATAAAATGTGGTAAAAAGACAGACTATAAAAGGGTGATTGTTATAAAAAGATAGAAACTGAAAGTTTGACGTGCTATAATGAGAAAACACAAGGAGGGTGAAGACATGAACTATACGATCAGCAATGAGAAATTTACACTGGTGATTTCTTCCAAGGGGGGAGAATTTCAGTCTGTCAAAGATGCAGAAGGACAGGAATACCTGTGGCAGGGAGACGCTGCAACATGGACAGACAGAGGACCGAATCTATTTCCCTATATCGGTCGAATGACAGAAAAAAGCTATAAATACCAGGATACCGTTTATCATATGGATATTCACGGATTTCTTCCGTATGATGAGATGGAGCTTGTTGAGCAGAAAGCAGATTCCCTGATGCTGCGCCTTGTAAGCTCACCGGAAACAAGAAAACAGTATCCTTTTGAGTTTACACTTGATATCACATGGAAACTTGAAGGAGAAAAAATCACAATTACATATCGGGTAAAGAATACCGATGATAAGAAGATGTATTTCGGTATCGGCGGACATCCGGGATTCCAGATTCCGATTGAGAAGAATCTGAAATTTGAGGATTACAGAATTGATTTTGGCGAAGATCCCAAACCACGCAGGATTCTTTTTTCGGAGGACTGTTTCGTACTGGAGGAGGATGAGGCTTTTGCATTGGAAGAAGGCCGTTATCTGAATCTGGAGCATAATCTGTTCGATGATGATGCGATCGTGTTGAAAGAAATGCCGAGGGAAGTAACACTTGAAAGTGCAAAAGGCAGCAAAAAGATCACAGTCGCATTTCCGGATATGGATTATCTTGGAATCTGGCACTGGCCACATGTAGAAGTAGATTATGTCTGTATTGAGCCGTGGAGTTCGCTTCCTTCACGCAAAAATGTAGTTGAGGATCTGGAAAAACAGGCAGATCTGCTTTCGCTTGAAAGTGGACAGGAATATACCAATACATGGAGTATTACGATCAAAGAAAAATAATACTCCCTGTATTTAATGGCCGGGGATCTTGCCCTGGCATCATATCATGATTTGAAGGGGAAAATGATCATGCAGGTAAACATGAAAAAAGGAAATGGCAAGAACAGCATAACATCCAAACAGTTCAACAGAGGACTGATCTTTCAGTTGATCGCTACGGGAACCTGTAATACGAGAATTGAACTTTCGAGGAGGACTGGCCTTGCCAAAACCACAGTGACCAATATTGTGGCAGAGTTCATGGAGAAGGGAATTGTAAAGGAATGTGAGGAAGAGCTTACAGAAGTCTGCGGCAGGAATCCGATCATTCTCAAAGTTGCTGATCAGGCCCCGAAGATCATAGGAATTCTTGTTTTCCGAACAAATATCCAGGCTGTGCTCTGCAGCCTGGACATGCAGATATTCCGCACAGAGACCATAGAATTTGGCGAGCTGACAGGGGATATTCTGATTCAGAATGCTTTTGAACTGATTGACCGGATGATGGAAGAGGAGAAAAATATTCTGGGAATTGGCATTGCTTCTATCGGGCCGGTAGATATCCGCAACGGAATTATTCTGAATCCACCGCGATTTTATGGAGTTAAGCATGTCCCGATCAAAGAAGCAATCCAGAAGAAATATAATCTTCCGGTTTATTTTGATCATGATAACAACTGTGCAGCACTGGCAGAAAAACTGTTTGGAATCGGCAAGGCGGAACAGGATTTCCTTCTTCTTGCTGTATCCAATGGTATTGGTTCCGGTTTTGTATGTGGAGGAGAGGTTTTTCACAGTCACAGAGGATTTGAAACAGAGCTTGGTCATGTCAGCATTAACTGTAAAGGATTGCAGTGTTCCTGCGGAAACAGAGGTTGTCTGGAAATGTATGCGAGCAGTTATGTGGTCAGAGAAAAACTGAAAAAAATAACCGGGCTGAATCTGTCTTATGCGGATTACTTTAAGATTCATGACAGACCGGAAGTTGAGGATATTCTGGAAGAAATGATTCAGGATATCAGTGCAGGACTGGTAAGCATTATCAATATGCTCCAGCCGGAGATGATCGTACTTGGATATGATGGAATAGATTGGCCGGAGGATTACGTAAAGAAACTGGAGATGCTGATCAATGACCGTAAGATTGCACAGGATGGATGGAATATCCCGGTCAAAAAGGCTTATTTCGGCAAGCAGGCACAGCTGGTTGGTGCGGCAGCTTTGGTAGTAAACAGTATTTTCAAGGGGGAATTACAGTTTTTTGTGTAAATTTTTCTTTGTAAAATATACAAAAATGGACGGTTGAAACCAGCAATAGTTCTAAGAAGTAAAAGAACTTTATAAGAAATATTCGGTAAAATAAAAAGATGCAACGAACGTATAAAAACAATACATAAACCATATTTTATCCCCCTGTTCCGTGAAATATGAATTTGCTATAATATAAAAAATGGTATTTCTAAAAGTGGAGGAACTGAGGATGAAATCAATTTTATGTTATGGGGATTCGAATACATATGGACTCATGCCGGACAGTCCGGACCGTTATCCAAGAGATGTAAGATGGACAGGAATTTTGCAGAAAAAGCTTGGTGAGAATTATTATGTAATAGAAGAAGGACTTTCAGGAAGAACGACGTTGTGGGATGATCCGATTGAGGAACATAAAAATGGCAAAAAATATCTGCTGCCTTGTCTTGACAGCCATAAGCCGGTCGATCTGGTGATTCTTATGCTGGGTACTAATGATCTTAAAACAAGATTTTCATTAACTCCTTTTGATATTGGAGCGTCTGTTGAAAATCTGGTTAAAGTGCTGTTAAAATCTGATGCAGGAATAGACTACCAGCCACCAAAGGTTCTGCTGGTGACACCTGTTCCAATTCATAGTGTGGGACGGGATGATCTGGATCATATGTTCTTTGATGTGGAAGAGAGAAGTCAGGCACTGGCACATTATTATGAAGAAGTTGCAAATCGGTATCAGATAGAGTATCTTAATCCTGGAAATGCAGTAGAGACAAATGAACTTGATGGAATCCATTATTCAGCAAAGGGACATGCAGCCATGGCTGAATTGATGGAAAAAAAGGTAAGAGAAATCCTGGAATAAATTGTTGTTAGAAGCAATGCTGCCTGCTCTGATATCGGATATCGGGGCGGGCTTTTTCTTTGTTTAAATAGAATAAGTCTGATATAATCTAAAGTAGGTTTAAATGAAGGAAAAGGGAGAGGGATAAAGTGTACAGGGTTTTTATAGCAGATGACGAGAGCTGGATTCTGGAAAGGCTGGTAACGACCATTGACTGGCAAAGTATTGGCGCGGAAGTGGTTGGCAGGTCCATGAATGGCAGAGAAGCATATGAGAAAATATCCGGACAGGAGATAGATGTTCTGATCACGGATATCCGTATGCCGGAGATTGACGGACTGGAACTTATAGAAAAAGTTCGAAAACAGCAACGTTCCATAAAATGCATCATAATCAGTGGATACAGTGATTTCAGTTATGCAAGAAAGGCTATTCAGGAGGGGGTTTCAGACTATATCCTGAAACCTGTAGGGGACAGTGAAATTCTGGAAAAAGTAAAACAATGCTGTAGAGAACTTGATAAGGAACGCAGTCTTGTGACAAAAGCGAGAGAAAACCAATCTTTTGACAGGAAGAGTCGTGTATTGCTAAGAGAAGAAAATCTCCGTAAACTTATCTGTGGAACGGCAACGGGATTTGATGAGGTATCTTCTGAAGACATTGCCAGAAGTGGAATTGATGATTCGCTTGGTAATTATGTATGTCTTGGCATTGTGTTTGACAATTTTGTAGAAGATGAAGATGTTTCGCTGAGTCAGTTTGTGGTTGAGAATATACTAATCGATCTCTGCGAAAATTTCGGAACCAGTTATTGCGTAAAAATAGATTCTGAACTTCTGATGTGTGTGATTGGTACGAAAGAAACTGAAAATACTAGAACAAAAATTGGTGAAATCGCGGAATCTCTGCGAAAACTGGTGAATCGTGTTTTGGGAGTCAGTATCAGTGTAGGCGTGGGGAAAGTGTGTGATTCAATTTATAAGCTGAATGATTCTGCGGAGAGTGCCAAAAAGGCATTGATGAATCGATTCTTTATTGGCGGTAATTCTGTGATTGATTATGAAGCAAAAACAATTTTGCCGACAAAAGACAAATTGAAATATGAAGATTTCACACATATCGTTAATTTTATTAAAGTTGGAGACGAAGAAAAAGCAACCAGTGGATGTCACTATTATATTCAGAGATTGAAATTTTCTAATTCAGATATTCAGCCGATCAATCTGAAGATTATTTTTCAGAAATTTGTTTTTACAGTAGCGGAAAGCTGTTTTAATTCGGATAATGCAAGCAGGATTTTGTATAATTCTGATTATTTTGTTCTGCTTCATTCAATCCGGGATTTGGAAACCATGGAAGAGGCGATGGTCAGTACAATTCACTTCCTTTGTGGTGAAGTGCTGATGCCGAGACAGGATTCCAGGAAACAGGCAATTGAAACGGCAATCAGTTATATCAAGGAAAACTACGGAGATAAGATAACGCTGAAAGAAGTGTCGGGGCTGGTGTACCTGAATACTTCCTATTTCTGCAAGATTTTTAAAGAGGAAATGGGAGAATCTTTTGTAAACTATCTGATTCGTTACCGTATGAAAAAAGCGGCTGAATATCTAGAAGATTTTTCTCTGAAAATTTATGAAGTAGCGGAAATGGTCGGGTACAATGACATGCAGTATTTTACAAAACTGTATAAGAAAGTTCATGGCATCAGTCCTAAGGAGTATAGAACGAATCTTGTCAAAAAAGATGACTGAAAAGCGTAAATATTACAAAGAAGCGAAGTTTGTCTGCTTGTTTTGAAATAAAAAAAATTTACAATTTAAAGTATAGTGAAATATGATATGAGAAGATATTTAAAATTAATATAAGGAGGAACAGTAGATGAAAGCAGCATATTTAAAGGCAAAATATCAGTTTGAAGTCAGAGATGTAGAGTTAAGAGAACCTGACAGAAACGAGGTGGAAGTCGCTGTCAAAGCTTGTGGTTTCTGTGGGCATGATAATATTCTGGCAAATTATGCAGCAACTGAGTGGGAGCCGTTTGGTCATGAATTTGCAGGAGTTATAACAAAAATAGGAGCAGATGTACGGAATGTTGCGGTAGGTGATCGTGTGGCAATCGAAACTTCAACATTTAATCCGTATTCAGATGCTGCTCTGAATGGAAGACCGGATCTCTGTACAGACTGTACGGATTATATGAAACGTAAAGAAGGAGATACCATGGGATTTGCAGAGAGAACGATTGTACCTGCAAACCTGGTTGTAAATATCCGAGATCTTTCTTTTGAGGAAGCGTGTATTCTGGAACCAATGGGAGTTGCAGCAGATCTTATCCTGACAGCAGATATTCATCTGAATGATGATGTTCTTCTTCTGGGGGCAGGTCCGATTGGACTTATGGCAATGCAGATGGCCAAGAAGAGTGGTGCACGTCATATATATGTAGCACAGCATTCCGGAAGTAAAGCACGTGTAGATCTGGCCTACAAATTTGGTGCTGATGATGTAATATTTACAGATAAAGAAGATCTTGAAAAATATCCATTCCCACGAGGTGGCGTAGATAAAGTTCTGGTAACTTCACCGCCGAGTACGATTGACCTTGCAACAAGAGTTACCAATCCGGGTGGTAAAGTTGCATTTCTTGGAATCGGATATGGTGACAGGGCAAAGGCAACGTTTGATTCAAATATCGTACATCTCAGAAAAATTTCCATTATCGGATCCAATGCGATTCCGGCATTGTATTTCCCGAGATGTATTGATCTTCTGGAGGCAGGTATGGTCGATGTAAAATCTCTGATCTCGCATCGATTCAAACTGGAGGATCTTCCAACAGCAATGGCCCAGTATCTTGCTGAGAAAGATAAAGCGGTCAAAGCGATTATGGTGAACGAATAGAAGGTGCCCTTGTACTGATTGCTGTACTTTTTAACACATTACAGACAAGAAAATCAGAATAGCATTATATAAAATAACAAATAACGGGTGATAGAATTACGGTGATTTATACAAAATAAATAATTTACCATCTCAAAACCATATTTTGCCCCCCTTTTTTGCACAAAAACCTCTGTGTATAATAAATACATAAACAAGAGAGAGAAGTATTTCGGAAAGCAGGGTGAAGATATGGGAGATGTAATTGTTTCCATGGAACACATTACGAAAGAGTTTCCGGGTGTTAAGGCACTTGATGATGTTAAATTTAATCTTCGTGCCGGTGAGGTTATGGCACTGTTAGGTGAAAACGGTGCAGGTAAATCAACACTGATGAAAATCTTGAGTGGTGTATATTCTCTGGATCAGGGAAGTTTGAAGATATTTGGCAAAGATTATTCATCACTTACTCCGAGTTCAGCGAGAGAGGCCGGAGTTGCAATCATTCATCAGGAACTGAATATGTGTAAGGATCTTACAGTTGCGCAGAATATGTTCCTTGGACGAGAAGAACGTAAGGGCTTCGTGTTAAATAACTCCAATATGGAAGATATCGCAAGAAAATATCTTGGAGAACTTGGAGTAGATATCAGTCCGGATGAGATTGTTGGAGAACTACCGGTTTCCAAACAGCAGATGATCGAGATTGCAAAAGCACTTTCAATCAATGCAAAAATCCTGATCATGGATGAGCCTACATCGGCACTTACATCCCGTGAGATCGATGAACTGTTTAATATTATCCGTAAGCTGAAAAGCCAGGGATGCGGAATCGTATATATTTCACATCGTCTGGAAGAGCTTGCACATATTACAGACAGAGTTACGATCATGCGAGATGGTCACTACATAACAGAAGGTAATTTCACAGACTTTACAATGGATGAAATCATTGCCAACATGGTTGGCCGTGAGATTAAAGAAAAATTCCCTCATGTTGAGTGCAAGAAAGGCAAGAAAATATTCGAGGTCAAGAACCTGAACGCAGGACGACTGGTAAAAGATATCAATTTCTCACTGTATGAAGGTGAGATCGTTGGATTTGCCGGACTTATGGGTGCTGGACGTACAGAAACAACAAGAGCTATCTTCGGTGTTGATCCGAAAGAATCAGGAACACTGATCCTGGATGGTAAAGAAATTACGATCAACAATCCGATGGATGCTATCAAAGCAGGTGTTGTACTTGCTCCGGAAGACAGAAAGAAAGACGGATTATGTACAAAACTTAGTATCCGTCATAATATTGCACTTCCAAACCTTGACCTTATCTGTGGAAAAGGCGGGGTGATCAATACAAAAATAGAAGAAGAACTCTGTGACAAGGCTGTAGCAGACCTCACGATCAAAACTCCGAATCTGGATGTTGATGCCGGAACCTTATCCGGTGGTAATCAGCAGAAGGTCGTTGTTGGTAAATGGCTGGCAAGGAATTCAAGAGTTGTAATTTTTGATGAACCTACAAGAGGTATTGACGTAGGTGCCAAGGTTGAGATTTATCAGCTGATGAATCAGCTGAAAAAGCAGGGAATCGCTGTTATGTTTGTTTCCTCCGAGATGCCGGAGGTTATGGGTGTGGCAGACAGGATCATCGTTATGTGTGACGGACGTATTACCGGTGAGGTAATGGCAAAAGAAACCACACAGAATGACATTCTGAAATATGCAACATCCTTTGAGAATAAACTTGGATCTCAAAGCCAGAACAACAAGGAGGAATAATCATGAAGAAAAAAAGCGGCTTTTCAAAAATTATGGGGGCAAAGGGTGCCGGTACGGTAGTAACAGCCTTCATAGGATTAATTATTATTTATATAGCATTTGGTATTCTGAACCCGAAGGTATTTACACTTCTGAATATCCAGAACCTTCTTCGTTCAATGTCTAAATACCTGCTGATCGGTATCGGACAGAGTTTTGTAATGATCACAGGAAACGTTGACCTGTCAATCGGTTCTGTTGTTGGTATGAGTGCCATGATCTCAGCAACCATGATGACAAAGGGAATGAACCCGATAGTAGCAATTATTGTAACAATTGTTCTTGCACTGGTTGTAGGTGTTGTAAACGGTTATCTGGTTGGTAAATTTAAACTTCCACCATTCATCGCAACACTGGGAACCATGTTCATCGCACGTGGTATTGCTTACATCGTAAATAATAACAGAAACACTGACAACATTGCATCCGGAATCGGTAAAGAAGCCGGAGACAGATTCCAGAATATTTTCTACTATGGAAAGACAGCAGGAATCTTCAATACATTCTGGATCGCACTTATTATTTTCCTTATTTTCTGGTTTTTCCTTGCAAGAACCAGATCCGGACGTCATATTTATGCAATCGGTTCTAACGTAGATGCAGCAAGACTTTCCGGTGTAGACGTAGTTAAAACAACAATGAAAGCTTACATGGTAAGTGGTTTCTGTTCTGCAATCGTTGGATTTGTCCTTTGTGCACAGGCTGGTATGGGTAACATGGATGCTGGTAACATGTACGAAATGTACGGTGTTGCAGCTGGTGTTATCGGTGGTGTATCCCCACTTGGTGGATCTGGTATCCTTCTTGGAACATTTGCAGGTGCAGGTGTATGGCAGACTCTTGAAAATGGTCTGAACCTGATCCATGCACAGGTTGGTTTCCAGCGTATCATCATCGGTGTGATCGTTGTTGGAGCAGTTCTTCTTGATGTAGTTGTCCGCAGCGGTAATTTCAAAAAGAAAAAAAGTAAATAACTTTAAAAAGAAAAAGAAATAAATTTGAATGAATCTTGATGTTACAATTTGATAAAATAACACAGGAATATAAAGCAAAGAGCTTTATAATATATTAAGGGAGGTTTATACCATGAAGAAAAAAATTTTTGCAGCATTAATTTGTGCATCTATGATCGGATGCCTCGCAGCAACACCAGTATTAGCAGATGAGACTGTTAAGGCTGACGGAGATTACAAGATCGCAGTTATCACAATGGACTCTGTAGACCAGCATTGGGTATCTCTTAAAGAGGGCGCTGAGGAAGAAGCAAAAGCTGACGATGTTACAGTTGACTTCATGGCACCGGATGTAAAAGATGATGCAAAACAGATTGAATGTATCAACAATGCAGTAGCAGGCGGATACGATGCACTTATGGTTGCTGCTAACAGTGAAGACGCTGTTTCCGGTGCTCTTCAGGAAGCAATTGATGCAGGAATGAAACTTGTTTATGTTGACTCTCCGGCAAACGTAGAAGCAGAAGCTACATTCTCCACAGATAACAAAGCTGCTGGTAAAACAGCTGGTGAAGAAATGATCAAAGCTCTTGAAGACAAAGGCGTTAAAGACGGAAGCATTGGTATCGTAAATATCAACAACTCCACAAATACAGCTATCCAGCGTGAAGCAGGATTCAGAGAAGCATTCGAAGGAACAGATTATGAACTTCTTGAAACACAGTTCTGTGAAGGTGATGCTGCAAAAGCTCAGACAATCGCAGAAAACTACATCACAGAAGGTGTTGTAGGTATCTATGGAACAAACGAAGGTGCATCCACAGGTGTTGGTAATGCTATCAAAGCTTCCGGAAGCGATGAAATCATCGGTGTTGGTTTTGATAAATCTGATACACTGAAAGGTCTTATCGAAGATGGATACCTTGTATGCACAATGGCTCAGAACCCGGATCAGATGGGTAAACTTGGTGTTCAGGCTTGTATCAAAGCTCTCAATGGAGAAGATCTTGGCGGAGAAGTAACAGATACAGGTGTATCTGTACTCACAAAAGAATCTCTTGCAGAAGATGGTGCTGAAGAAACAGAAGAAGCAGCTGAATAATTATCATAGCTGATTATAAGTAATAAGTGAATATAGGCCGTCGGAAAAAAACCGACGGCCTGTTTCAGGATTAATGAGACTTAATAAGGAGACAGAAGACATGAAAAGATCAGAAATTAACAAAGCTTTAAAAGAACTGGAAAAAATGATTGCAGATCATCAGTATTATCTTCCGAAATTTGCAAATTTCACTCCGGAAGAATGGAAAACAAAAGGCCATGAGTTTGATGAAATCCGTGATAACATGCTTGGATGGGATATTACCGACTACGGCATGGGAGATTTTGATAAATATGGATTAATTAAGCGATCTTCTAAAGAAACAAAAAACTGTGTGCTTCCAGGATCCCCTTGTCTTCCGCAACGTCCTCTTAACTGATTGTCAATACGCTTGGCTTCATTATGCTCTGCTCCAATGACAAGTAATCCTCCTGCTGCCCTTGTTTTTTCATCAATCTTAATGTCTGTACCTCTTCCAGCCATATTGGTTGCAATAACTACGTTTCCACTACTTCCTGCTTCCGCAATAATTTCTGCTTCTCTTCGGTGCAGCTTTGCATTTAACAAATCATGTCCAATGTCATTTTCATCAAAAATATCACTTAATTCTTCTGATGTTAAGACACTGGCAGTACCAACTAATACAGCTCTACCCTTATCAATAGCTTTTCTTGTTTCCTCCAAAATTGCCTGATATTTTTCTTCTTTTCGAGCAAAGATTCTATCTGGCAGGTCTTGACGAATTACAGGACGGTTTGTAGGAATTACAGAAATCTTCTTTTTGTAAATTTTTCTGAACTCTCTTCTTTCAGTTTTGACCGTTCCTGTCATGCCGCAAAAATCTTTATATTGACGGAATAGACATTGATATGTAATAGATGCCGCAGTTTCTGATGCTGCATCTATTTCTACTCCTTCTTTCGCTTGTACTGCCTGATGCAATCCATCGGACCATGTGCGTCCTTCTGTGAGTCTCCCTGTAGCATTGTCTACGATAATTATTTCATTTCTTCTGACGATGTAATCAATACCTTTTTTCTTTATAAATCTGGCAATCAAAGCATTGTTTAAGCTGTGTAATATAAACTTATCTAAATGATCCACATTAAAATAATCTTCTGCTTTTTTTACTCCGTTTTCAGTCAGATACACCTGTCCATATTTTAAGTTAAGGAT
>ENA-OPDD01002031-OPDD01002031.1-human-gut-metagenome-genome-assembly--contig:-NODE-2031-length-12877-cov-1.973639_pt1 | contig 12877 bp, 15 predicted proteins | sample MGYA00241574_ERZ501499 | MGnify/ENA primary metagenome ERZ501499 (study PRJEB25962, sample SAMEA2042576) | human gut metagenome | biome: human gut; feature: human-associated habitat; material: faeces...
AGTGTTATCTGTATTCTTCACTACATTTAAATATACTGTATTATTTACTGCATGTACATTTAATGCACTAAATAACACTAATACAAATGATATTATTCCTACTATAAATCTTCTTTTCATTTTTACCTCTCCTCCATATTAACTAATTCAGTTAATATAAAATTATTATTTAGCATCAATAATAATTTTATTTAACATAGATAAATCCAATATGTCTATTTCACCGTCTTCGTTTAAGTCAGCAGCCATCTTAGATACAATACCTTCTATATTAGTTAATCCTAACAAATATTTATTTAAAATACAATCTATGTATCTAATTCTTTCATTTTATTACGAAAGTCAATGATATCATTAAAAAGCATACGAATGACACAAATCATTGGTACTCCTAGGAACATTCCAATAAAGCCAAAGAAATGTCCAAAGACGGTAATAGAAAGTAAAACCCAAAATGGTGAAATACCAACAACATCTCCTAAAATCTTTGGTCCTAAGAATAAACCATCAAATTGTTGTAAAGCAAAGACAAAAACTAAGACTGCTAAAGCATGGAATAAATCTCCTGTCATCAAGGCTACAAGAACAGCAGGAAACCCACCGATAAATGGTCCAAAATAAGGAATCATATTCGTAATCAAAATAAAGACAGCAAGAATTGGGAAGAATTTTACTTTTAAAATAGCGAGTCCAATAAATGCGATAATTCCAATAATTAACGAATCTAAGAATTTACCATAAATAAATTGTCCAAAGATTTGATGTGATCTAACTGCATAATCATGAATAAGGTCTATTTTTTCTTTTGACATAAAAAGCGAACATAAGCGATCAAAGATACTTACTAATTTTTTTGCTTCAATTAAAACATAAGGTGTAAATATTAAACCTAAAACAGCTGTAATAATTGTACTTCCTGCTTTAAAAAGAGTCCCAAGTGTTGCAATAGGATCTATAGCTTCAATTGAATTAACATATTTAACAACCATTTCATCTATTTTAATAATAACTTCACTTGCAAGATTGCTTCCTAAATAAGTTTCCAATGTTTTTTCAAAGTTTTTAATATACAAGGTTAAATTATCCGCAATATTGACAACATAATTGACAAGTGCTGGAATGATTGCAATCATTAAAACAACAATAATTAAAACAAAGACAACAAAAACAAAAATAGAAGAAATTGTATGACTATATTTAATAAGCTTTTTATTTTGAAAAGAGTCTAAAAACATTTCAAATTTATAAACCAATGGTTGTAAAAAATAAGCAAGTATTGCTCCTACAATCAAAGGAATAAAAGCTGATAAAATATTGGAAAATAATGAAATATCAAATGTTTTATAAATAAAAATAATAACACACGCACACAAAATAATTCCTACATAATTCTTTACTGTCCTCATTTTAAACCACCTCAAACTTTTTTCCATTATATCACACTCTCTATATTTTTACGATGCTTATTCCAACTTCTTAATAATCTTCTTATATAATAAATACTCATTTTTTCATAAACTTCTTGAGTCTTTAAATCTACTAAACAATAATCTTGTTCATATTTTATAATGGTCAAACCATAATGATATAAACCACTAATGATATCAATATCCAATAAAAAACCTCCTTTACACATTCTATGTATAAAGTGAGGTATTATAATAAATAAATAATAAATAGCTTAAAGACAACAAAAAGCCACCTATAACATCAGAAAAATAATGTACACCTAAATAGATACGACTTAATCCTATTAAAAAAATCATCATCATTAAAAATATTTCTATTACTTTTTTATATTTTAGAGAGCTTTTTTGAACTTCAAGAACTAATAATCCATAACCAATCATTGCTGACATACTATGACCACTTGGGAAACTATAGTTTGTTTCTTTAACTAAATGATATATTTGAGGTGGTCTTGGTCTTTTAACCAAAGCTTTAATTATACGATTCATTCCTTGAATAATTAACAAGTGAATTCCTACCCAAATATCTTTTTTATTTTTTAGAATCACTAAAGTTAAAACAAGAATTACATAAAACCAAGTACTTCCAAGGGTTGAACAAAGTTTAAAAAAGGATGTCATAAAATCACATTTTAAATTTTGAACCAAATGATAAATGAACCAATCTATTGATTGAATGACTTGATATTTAATCAAAAAGTAATCAATGATAAATAAACAAAGAGGAATCATAAATAAAAATTTCTTTTTCATCTTATTCTTCTATTTCTAATTGATAAACTTTTTCAAAGACTTTAATAAGCATACCATAAAGCTTTTCATTACTACTACTAATTAAAAAACCATAAACACGCTTTGTGAGTGCTTTATATAATTTAGGATCATTAAATCCTAAATGTACATTTAAAAGTTCAATTTGTTCCTTTTGATTTGATTTTAATAACAAATAAACAGTAATAACATATACCTTAGATAAATATTCAATAACATAACTTCTTTGTCTTCGGCTCTTTAAAGAATAAACATCATATAAATCCCATAAGCTTTTCATTAAATCAACATAACTATTTGATTTAGAAATATGAATTTTTCGACGTGTTCCATAACAATGGAAAGGAACATTTAAATAATACATTGATTTAATATAAGGAATTGTTCCATAAACTGTTAATTCATTATAAAAAATATTTTCTTCATCTGTATTTATCTTTTTTAAAGTACTTGTTTTAATAATGACTGAACCTAAATCAATTTGAAAATGTTTATGAAACGCTTTAATATTATGCCATTCAAAAATTGTTTCCATTGGAAAAACATTTTTATAAGAGACACGTTTTTCTTTTTCTTGGGGAATAACATATTTATAATCAGTAACAAGCAAATCTAAATTAGCTTGAATTCGAATAAAGTCACGAATCGTTTCAATAACACTTACGAGTGAAGGTTGATCTAAATAATCAAAGCATTGAAGTATTTTGAAATAAAGGCCCTCACTATGTTCTAGAGCTATTTTTAAAAAAGGAACATCTTCCCTTGTTGTAATAACTTTTACAGTTTCAGGATAAGCTTCTTCATATTCTTTAGCTACTTGTAATGTTTCGTCATGTGAATGACGATCGACAATTAATACTTCTACTTCATCTTTCATTAAAAGACATGAATTAATGGCTTTATGCATTTCCATGATTGAGTTATAACAAGGTATACATACTGTTAATAATTTCATAATTTAATCCTCCAAAAATATTTTATCATAATTCATCTATTAGTACACGTATTATTGCATTTACCTTGATTTTATGCTATTTTATTAAGGTATCTAAAGGAGGAAATTATATGCATTTTGTTATTAATGTATTTGTTACAGCTGTATGTTTTATCTCTCTTATCTTATTTAAAGAGATTCTTAATAAAATTGTGAAAGTCTTATTAAGTGTTATTGGATGTGGTACATTATCTTATGCACTTGCTATTCTTGTTAAAAAATGTGGAGAATGGTTTGGATGTTGGTCTGGTGATGCTCAATATATCAAAAGCGATTTCTTATGGATTTTTGCTATTGTTCTAGTTGTTTATATTATTATTAATATTATTGCTAAAAAAAATAAAGCTTAATTTTCAAGCTTTATTTTTTTATACCCACTGCTTTTTTAGCCAACCCATCAGCAACTTCGTTATAATAATCCCCACTGTGTGCTAAAACCTTTTGAAAATAAATATCTATCTCTTTTTTCATTTCTTGTATTGTTTTTACATAATTTTGTGTTTGTTCTTTATTTGCTTTCCATAGACCCGTAGCCCACTTTTCAATACCTTCATAATCATAATAAATGCAAATAGACTCATAATGATGATCAATTGCATAAGCAATAGCTTTCATACACCCAAGAATTTCTCCTGAAACATTACGCATTGAAGAATACTCAGGAATATTCCCTTTACCTAATAATTGTTGAATAACTTGTTGCCCTTCAATTAAAACACAACCATAGCCATATTCTTTTGTTTTAATATTATAACTACCATCAACATAAGCAAGTAAAGTTAAATCATCACTCACTTTTCTTTCTTCTTTTTTTATAAATGCTTTTGCCTCTTCTTCATTTGTAAAAGATTTATAAACAGCTCCTGAATAACCATTAACTTGTTCTTTACATTCATCCCAAGTATGATAAATTCCTGGCTTTTTTCCTTCTTTTACTGCATAAAATTTTGCCATAATAAACTCCTTTGCTTATTCTATTTTATTATAATCATTGAAACAATGATTGTATATCTTTTTTAATTGTTTTAAAATGTATATAGGATATTTAAGTGAGGTAGTAACATGAAACGTTGTCTTATTATTATTAATCCATCATCTGGAAAACATATTATTCAAAATAAACTAGATCGTATTATTGGTCAATTAACATTACAAAACATTGTAGAACATTTTGAAATATTTTATACAGAAAAAAAAGATGATGCCTATTATAAAACAAGAGATTGTGATGAGAATCAATATGATTTTATCATGTCTGTTGGTGGTGATGGTACTTTAAATGAGGTTATTTCAGGAATGGTAGATAGTCATAAAAAAATACCATTATGCATATTAGCGGCAGGAACCGTTAATGATTTTGCTAATTATTTAAATATTCCAAATTCAGTAAATGGTATTGTAGAAATGATTAAAAACTTTAATGTTATTTCGAGTGATGTAGGAAAAATTAATAATCAATATTTCATTAATGTTGCTGCTGCAGGAATGTTTTCAGATATTTCTTTTGTGGTATCAAAAGAAGAAAAGAAAAAGTTTGGTCCATTAGCTTATTATTTTAAAGGCATGACCCAACTTCCTCAACAGTTATCAACAAATCTTCATTTAAATGTAACTGTAGATAATGAATCTTTTGAAGAAGATGCTTACATATTTGCCATCACAAATACCAATCGTGTTGGTGGTTTCGATGGCATTATTCCTTTTGCAGATATTAATGATGGAAAACTCGATCTTGTTATTGTAAAAAGATGTTCTGTTACGGATTTAATTGCTTTGATTAAAGATTATCGTTTTGGTAAACATGATAAAAGTCCTTTTATTCACTATGTTCAAGGACAACATATTCACATTACTTGTGATCAAGTTCTTACAATGGATATAGATGGTGAAGAAGGCACACATCTTCCAATTGACGTACATACTTTACAAAAATCAATTCAATTATTAGTTCCTTTAAAATAATTAATTATATAAAAAAGGTTTCACTGTTATATTTGATAACAGTTGAAATCTTTTTTAGTTCTAGTTAATAATTCTTAAAACATCTTCTTCACTATTGATGTTAAAGATATTTAATGTAAGTTCATTCAATTTTTCTAACGATGCATTTGTAAGTTGTTTTTCTAAAGGTCTTGATAAAGTTCCTAATTTTACTTTAAGCAGTTCTTTTAAAGTATTGAGTTTTCCTTCATCTCTCATTCTTTGAAATAATTGATCCATTGCCTTACACATATTGATTTCATTTCCTTCTGGTAAGTCTTCTCTTCTAATATTTGTACACGTAAATGTTGCCGCCATCATGAAGCTTTCTGTTTCAATTTTACGATTTTCTCTTAATCCATCATAACTTCCTGCAAACATACTTTGACTAATTTCTACGACATCTCTTAATCTTCGATTCATAAGCTTTCTTGCATCCATTGTTTTAAGGTCGACAACAGGTAGTCTCCAATCATTGATATTAGGTTCCATCTCTGATGGTATACTTTTCAATGTTTCTGGCAAGTTCCATTCTTCATCTCCCGTATAGAACACAAAACTTCCTACTGGATAGACTTCTTTTTTACTTTCAACTTGATTGATATAAGTCGTCGCATCATAGTTGAGTATGCGAAAAATCATATTTTTATCAAAAGTGTTTTGGTGTTCAACTCCAATAATCACATAATCTCCATGGATACCTGCTTTTCTTACGACATCCCGATATCTTTTGATTTCTGTTGGATCATCTACATTTCCTATCATTGTATCATATGTTTAAAGATAATTCGTCTCACATTTGTCTCATTTCTATTATCATTTTAGCTGTCTCTCCTACCTTCTTCAATGGACGGATAGTCCAAAAAAGTTTCCAATAAAAAAACCCACGAAATCATCTCGTAAGTCTTTAAAGAATACATATTATTAAACCTGCTATTAACAAAGAAATACCCACAATTATAAAAATGATATATAGCTTTTTTTGCGGATTATTTTCTAAAATCAATATACGTTTAGGATTATTTTCCTCATACATAATTTCTAAGGAACTCCCTATAGGAAGTTCTTTACCATAACCAATAGAGAGTTTTTGTTTAATTTCATTTCCATGATCATAAAATTGAATTACCGGAAAATAGGAATAAGAAAAACTATCATCACTTTGCATTCTTTCTCTTATATTATCAATCACTTTAGCTAATGTATGAATATTACAATACTTTACTTTCTATTGCTTGTACAGGACATTTTTCATAACATAATCCACAATGTAAACAATGTTCTTGTTGAATTTGATAATTTGAAATACATTGTTGTGGACAATTCTTTTGACATAAGCCACATTGAATACATTGATTACTAATGATAAATCCCTTAGGTTTTATCTCTTTATTCATTGAAAAACTTTCTCTATAAATAGGTTCTTTGCCTAAATCAAAGAATTCTAGTTCACCTTCTTCAAGACAAAAGGCTTCTAAAATATAACGACTCTCATTTGGATAAACATTATTCATTGATGAATTATGTTTAAAAATACGATCTATCCAATATTTTTGATTTTCTAATCGTTTAACAGGTCCATTTAAACGAACCGTTTGATACTCTTTATTCATTCCTGTAATTGCAACGTATGGATGATTTTTTAATTGTTTATAAAAATCTTTTCCTCTTGCTGTACAAAAATATAATTTATTATCTTCAACCAACATCACTTCTATAATTCTTACTTGGGGTTGATTATTTTCATCAACGGTTGCAAAAGCAACATCTTTGATTTCTCTTAAAATATTTAAACAAGTTGAAACATTCATTGTTGTGCCCCCTTTTTCGTTTTTCATTATAATTTTATTTCTAATAAAAAAAAGTACGCACAATATTGTGGTATAGTTACTTCAAAGTAACTAATAAAAAAGCTACGACTTAAAATCGTAACTTTCATAATTATTCAGTTTCAAATTGACTGTAATAAAGTTGATGATAATAACCTTGTTTTTGAAGCAATTCTTTATGATTACCAATTTCTACAATATGTCCTTGATCCATAACGATGATTTGATCGGCATTTTTAATCGTTGATAAACGATGAGCAACAATAAAGGTTGTTCTTCCTTTCATCATTTCATCAAAAGCTTTTTGAATTTGTAATTCTGTACGCGTATCGATTGAACTTGTTGCTTCATCTAAAATCAACATTGGTGGATGTGTTAACATAATACGTGCAATACACACAAGTTGCATTTGTCCTTGAGACATATTTCCACCATCTTCTTCAACCATTGTATCGTATCCTTGAGGAAGAGACATAATATATTTATGCACACGTGCTTTTTTAGCTGCTTCAATGATTTCTTCATCACTAGCTTTTGTTTTTCCATAAGCAATATTTTCTTTAATAGTTCCTTTAAATAACCAACTATCTTGTAAAACCATACCGTACATTTTTCTTAAATCATCACGGTTCATATCTTCAATATTAACACCATCAATTGTAATTTTTCCACCTTGAGGATCATAGAAACGCATTAATAAGTTAATTAATGTTGTTTTTCCACAACCTGTTTTACCTACAATAGCTGTCATTGTTCCTGGTTTAGCTTCATAGTTAAAATCTTGAATTAATGGTTTACTTGGATCATAACTGAAATTTAAATGGTCAATGATAATATGTCCTTGTTTATTTTCAATGATTTTAGATGTTGTTAATTCTTGGATTGTTTCTTCATCTAATAATGCAAAGACTCTTTGACTGGCAGCAATGGCTGTTTGCATTTCTGACATAACGGATGATATTTCGTTAAATGGTTTGGTATATTGGTTAGCATATGTTAAAAAGCTTGAAAGAATACCTACTGTAAATGAACCATTTAATACTTGAAATGCTCCAAAGATACCAACAGCAGCATAAACAATACTATTAACTAAACGTGTTGTGGGATTAATTAAAGCCCCATAAAATTGTGAAATAACCCCACTTTTATGCATACGTTCATTGATTTCATTAAACTTTTCTTCGTTTTGTTCTTGATAATCAAAAATATTAACAATTTTTTGATTACCTATCATTTCTTCACAATAACCATTCATTTCCCCTCTTAAAGCAAGTTGTTCTTGGAAATAAGAATGTGTTCTTTTAACAATCAAAGAAGCGACAAGTAAAGAAAGTGGTGTTAAAACAACCACAATTACAGCTACCGAAAAATGAATATAAGCCATAATCAAAATCGTTCCTACAATTGTTGCAATTCCTGTAAGCAAGGATGTAAAACTTTGTAATAAACCTTGTCCAATTAAATCAATATCATTGATCAATCTTCCTAAAATATCTCCATGACTTGTAGCATCAATATATTTTAAAGGAAGAACTTGAATTTGATCAAATACTCTATTTCTTAAATCATTCGTAATATTATAAGTAATTGTATTTGTAATTTGTCCCATGATCCATTGAATCAAAGAAATAATTAAAATAACAATTCCAATAAAAATAAGTTTGTTCAATAACGCTTGAAAATGAACTTGATTCTTTCCAACCAATAAATCTATTGCTTGACCTATTAAAACAGGTGTAAGTAAAGTAAAGACAACAGAGACAATTGATAAAAGTGTTAATAACATAATTAAAAAACGATAAGGTTTACAATATGTAAGCAATCTTTTAATTGTTTTTTTATCCATTGTAATCACCATCCTTACTATTTTGAGATTCATAAATTTCTTTATAAACCGTACAATTCTTTAATAATTCTTCATGACAATCAAAACCAACAAGTTCACCATGATACAAAACCATAATACGATCACATCTTTTTAAAGACGCTGTTCTTTGAGAAATAACAATTTTTGTCATTTCTTTTAATTCTTGTAATTGTTTTTGTAAAGCAGCATCTGTTGCATAGTCTAACGCACTTGAGCAATCATCTAAAACTAAAATATCCGCTTGTTTATAAAGCGCTCTAGCTATTGTTAAACGTTGTCTTTGTCCACCAGAGAAGTTTTTCCCTCCTTGAACAACAGCACTTTCTATTCCTTGAGGAAGACAACTTACAAATTCTTTAGCTTGTGAAACTTCTAAAGCTTTATTCATTGTTTCTTCTTGATAAGGTTTTGACATACAAATATTTTCTTTAATTGTTCCTGAAATCAATGATGTATTTTGTAAAACATAACTGATATGTTGTCTTAATGTTTCTAGTTTATAATCTTGAATATTTTTACCAGCTATTTTAATTTGTCCACTTCTAACATCATAATTTCTTCCAATAAGGGATACTAGTGTTGATTTACCAGCACCCGTTCCTCCAATAATTCCTACTGTTTCACCTTTATTGATCGTAAATGATAAGTTGTGTAACACATCTTTTTGAAGATATCCAAAGTTGACATCTTTAAATTCAATCATCTTTTCATCAGGAATAAGGGTTGAATAACTTCCTTGATTTTCTACTTGTGGTGTTGTTTCAAGTACTTCAAAAACTCTTTGATAACTTGCTGTAGCTTTATTGTAGATTGATAAAACATTTGCAAAGACAATGAGTGCTTGTAAAATACTATTCATATAGTTAATTAAGGCAATAACTTCCCCTTGAGAAAGACTTCCTACATTGACTTGGAAACCACTAGCATAAATAATAATAATGATTGCAAAGTTTACAATTAAATAAGTAAAGGGATTTAATAAAGCTTGTATTTTACCTACTTTTACTTGTTCATCTTTTTGATTTTTTGTTTCTAAATTAAATCTTTTTACTTCATGATTTTGATTTGAAAAAGCACGAATAACACGTACACCTTTTAAGTTTTCTCTTGCTATTAAAGCAATTTTATCTAATAACTTTTGAATACAAGAGAAATAAGGCATTGAAATAATCGTAATTGATAACATCGATACCGCTAAAATAACAGCTCCTACAACAAAGATCATTGATAAAGAACCACTGATCATAAAAGCCATAAATAATGAACCAATCATTAAAAATGGAGCTCTTGACGTAAGACGAATCGTCATCGCTACAGCTAATTGAATTTGTACCACATCATTAATAAGTCTTGTAACTAATGATGGTGCTGTAAGGGTATCTAAATTGGCATCATCATATTTATTGATTTGATGATACATGTCTTTTCTAAGTTGTGTCCCCACACTTTGTGATGTAAGGGAAGCATACCATTGACAAACAAGTGCAAATAAATAACCAAAAACAGCTAAACCAATAAGGACGAGCCCACATTTTAAAATATAATTGGTATCTTTATAAGCAATTCCTTTATCAATGACAGAGGCCATAACAACGGGAACACATAATTCTAAAGCAGCTTCAAAGATTTTAAATAAAAAACCTAAAGTTGCTGAAAACTTAAACTCCTTTACATATTTTAATAGTTTCATATTCTTCACCTCTGCGTTATTATATGATAAGATTTATCTATATGTAAAATATATATATTATATATTAATTATATTTAATAAATATATTATTCCCATTTGAAGGAGTTTTATGATGGATATTAGACAAATGAAATATTTTAAAACTATTGTAGAAGAAGGAACGATTTCTAAAGCTGCTAAAAAGCTTCATATGGCTCAACCACCTTTATCAATGCAACTTAAACAATTAGAAGAAGAATTAAGTGTTATACTTTTAAAAAGAGGTAATAAACAAGTTGAATTAACAGAGGCTGGCAATCGTTTTTATAAAAGATGTTTACAAATCTTAGATTTAACTGAAATTACTAAAAATGAATTAAAACAGTCTTATCAAGATGTTTTAAGAATTGGTATTACTTCTTCTAATAGTGGTTTAATTCAACAAGAAAGTATTCAAGAATTTATTAAAAAAAATAAACATGTTCAATATGCTATCCATGAAGGGTCTACTTATGAAATTCTTGATTTATTATTATCACATAATATTGATTTAGGAATTGTTAGAACACCTTTTGATACTTCCCAAGTAAATACTTTTTATTTAGAAAAAGAACCGATGATTGCTATTGGAAAAAAAGAATATTTTATAAATACTAAAAGAAAAATAAAAGATTTTAAAGATACTCCTTTAATTATTCATCAAAGATACCTGCCTTTAATCAATGATTATTGTTTAAATAAACTAATTCAAATTCAATTAAAAGTAACTTGTGATGATAGTAGAACGTCTCTTATTTGGGCCAATAGTGGTATTGGAGTAGCAATTTGTCCAATGAGTAGTTTAGCTTTACCTTATGACCATTCTCTTGTTTATACGATTTTAGAAGATAAAAATTTATATACAGGAATCGCTTTTATTACCAGAAAAAACGAAGAAATTTCAGCTTTATTAAATGAATTTATAGAACGTTTTAAATAGAGGAAAAAGAAATGATACAATACTAAAAAATAGAACTTGATTACCAATTACCTATTAAATATTAGATATTTATTTTGAAGATCATCATACAAAAACAGCTAAACATTATCATACTAGTATTGAAATTTTGATTCCCGTTTTAGGAAAACTAAAATTATTTCTTACTGATAAAGAATTGATTATTCCTCAAGGAAGCTTATATATTATTAATAGTCAAGAAATTCATGGGATGCATCATACGGAAGATACTGATATCTATAAAGGATATGCACTTCAAATAAATTATGATTTTATTAAAAAATATTATCCAGCTATTGATAATTATCAATTAATTCAACCTAATCATAAAATCAAAGAAAAGATATTGTTAGACATTTTTAAAATTATTGCAGCTTATGATCATAGCAATCAATTTCAAAGAATAGAAATTGAAAGTTATATTTTACATCTTTTATATACGTTGCTTTCAAATACTTTAGATAAAAAAACAAATTTAAATTTACAAACTTTACATGATAAAAGAATAATAAGAATGACACAATATATTGACTTACATTATAACGAAGATCTTTCAATTGATAATATAGCGCAACACTTTAATATATCTACAGGATATTTATCACGTTATTTTAAAAGTCATTTAAACGTGACAGTTAAAGAATATCTTATTGCTGTTCGTTTAAAAAAGGCAAGACAGGATGTTTTGTTTTCAAATTATACAATTTTAGAAATTGCTTATTTACATGGCTTTCCAAATTTAAAATCATTTATTAATGCTTTTAAAAAAGTTTATCATGAGACACCAGTAAAATATCGTGAAAAAGTTAGAAAATAACATTAAAGAAGTACGTTTTTAACATTTATGTAAGCTCTTTCAATGATAAGGTTTTACTTGTCAAAAAAAGGGAGGAAAAAAATGTTAAAAAAGATATTTAGTTTATTTGTATGTGCGATGATGTGTCTCATATCAACAAATCTTGTTTTTGCTGATGGAACAGTTGATATTCATGGAACATACAGTATTCACATTGGTGGTTATGATTGGGGAAGTGCAACTGATAATAAAAAAGCAGAAAATAATCCATCACAAGCAATAAAAACTGGAGATACTGCTCATGGTGAAATTTATGCAATGATCATGATGTTGGCTGCAGCTGGATATGTTTTCTTTAAACAAAGAAAAGGAGCTTAATTTATAGACTCATTAAATTGCTTATGCAATTTAGTGAGTTTTTTTATTTAAAAAAAAGAGGATATTTCTATCCTCTAGGTAATATTAGTTATTGATTAATTTATCTTCATCAGACCAAGAATATAAT
>ENA-OPDD01002035-OPDD01002035.1-human-gut-metagenome-genome-assembly--contig:-NODE-2035-length-12864-cov-3.141229_pt1 | contig 12864 bp, 9 predicted proteins | sample MGYA00241574_ERZ501499 | MGnify/ENA primary metagenome ERZ501499 (study PRJEB25962, sample SAMEA2042576) | human gut metagenome | biome: human gut; feature: human-associated habitat; material: faeces...
GCCACCGGCGTTCGCCGCCTTGGCTGGGCCGTACAGCAGACCGTTCTTCTGGTAGACCTCGATGGCCTCCGGGGTGGACGGCATGTTCGCGCCTTCGACGACGACCTTGCAGCCGTTCTTCACCAGAGCTTCGGCGGACTCGCCGTTGACTTCGTTCTGGGTGGCGCACGGCAACGCGATGTCACACGGCACGGTCCACACGCCGGAGCAACCCTCGTGGTACTCGGCGGACGGCACGCGCTCGGCGTACTCCTTGATGCGGCCGCGCTCGACTTCCTTGATCTGTTTGACCACGGCCACGTCGATGCCGTTCGGATCGTAGACATAGCCGTTGGAGTCGGAGACGGTGACGACCTTGGCGCCCAGCTCCTCGGCCTTCTGCACGGCGTAGATCGCCACGTTGCCGGAGCCGGAGACCACGACGGTCTTGCCCTCGAAGGAGTCGTTCTTCAGCACGCGCAGGGCTTCCTGGGTGTAGTAGCACACGCCGTAGCCGGTGGCCTCGGTGCGGGCGAGCGAGCCGCCGAACTCCAGACCCTTGCCGGTCAGGACGCCGGAGTACTCGTCGCGGATGCGCTTGTACTGGCCGAACAGGTAGCCGATCTCGCGGCCACCCACGTTGATGTCGCCGGCGGGAACGTCGGTGAACTGGCCGATGTGGCGGCACAGCTCGGTCATGAACGCCTGGCAGAAACGCATCACTTCAGCGTCGGAACGGCCCTTCGGGTTGAAGTCGGAGCCGCCCTTGCCGCCGCCCATGGGCAGCGTGGTCAGAGAGTTCTTGAGGATCTGCTCGAAGCCGAGGAACTTGATGACGCCCTCGTTGACGGTCGGGTGGAAGCGCAGGCCGCCCTTGTATGGTCCGATGGCGGAGTTGAACTGCACGCGGTAACCACGGTTCACCTGCACCTTGCCCTCATCATCGGTCCAGGCCACGCGAAACTTCACCACGCGCTCCGGCTCGACGATGCGCTCCAGCACGCCTGCCTTCTCGTACTCCGGGTGCTTCTCGACCACCGGCTGGATGGTCTCGAACACCTCGCGTACAGCCTGAAGGAACTCCGGCTGGTCGCCGTCGCGCTGTTCGACCTGAGCGTAGACGCGCTTCACGTACTCGTCAGTGAGCATAATTCTCCCTTTAATGGTTGGGTTATCAATAAGACGGTTTTATTGTAGGTGCGGTGTCAAGGGGCGACAAGAAATTGCTCAGGATGTGGCGCGGATGTGTGCGTCAGCTGAGCTGCAGCGTTTCGGCGACTTCGTCGACGATGCGGTGCATGGCCTGGCGCGCGTTGTCCGGACTGCTCTGCCAGATCGCTTGGGCGACGGCGTCGTGTGCGTCGAGGGCTTCCGGCTTGGGCTTTTGCGGGTACATGTGCAGTTCGACGCGTCCGGAGAGCACGGTGGCGATGATGGTGGATAGGGAAGCGAACATTTCGTTGCCGCTGTTGCGCAAGATCAGCGAGTGGAATTCGATGTCGAGCTTGTGGAATTCGTCGAGCCTGCCGTTCTCGCCGGTGTGCCGGAGCTCCGCTGCGAGCAGGGGGAGCCGCGATTTCACGTCGATCGGCGCGTATCGGGCGGCCGAGGTCGCTGCGGCCGGCTCGATGGCGAGGCGCAGTTCGGTGAGGGTGCGCAGCTGCTCCTCACGGTGTGTGGAGTGCAGCTTCCAATGGATGACCTGAGTGCTGAGCGCGTCCCACTCCTCGACCGGTTGGGAGACGAGCCCGATGCGTCGACGGACGGTGACGACTTTGGCTGTTTCGAGGCTTTTCGCGACTTCGCGTGCCACGGTTCGCGAGACGTCGAACCGGCGCTGGAACTCGGCGTCCCCACGACGGCCACCGCGGCGGCGCTTTACTCCCGGCAGGCTTCGCGCGGCGGCGCCGACGACATCCTGCGTGTGGTCTCCACGATGCGCGCCCAATTCGGCGGCCACGTGACCCGTGCCTGAAGCGGGGCGGCCGCGGAATGCCACGAGAATGATGCGATAGTCTGGGAGGTGACGATGCGCGGGTTGCAATCCGTGCATCCGGGCGCGGACACGAGCCTGCGCCTGCGAATCCTCTAACCATAGGAGGCGTCATGATCGATGGTTTCAAGAAGTTCATTTCCCGCGGCAATATGATTGACATGGCGGTCGGCGTCGTCATGGGCGGTGCGGTCACCGCCGTCGTCAATGCGATCGTCAACCATCTCATCAATCCGCTGATCGCCATGATCTTCGGCAAGCCGAACATGGACGGTCTGCTTGCGTTCACGTTCAACGGGGCGACCGTGTCGGTCGGTGCGATTCTGGGCGCATTGCTCAATTTCCTCATCATCGCCGTCGCCGTCTACTTCTTCATCCTGGTGCCGATCAACAAGTTCCGTGACATGTCCGATGCGCTGCTGGCGAAGGCGAAGCTCAAGGAAAGTGAGGCCGAGGACGCCGACGAAGGCAAGGAGCCCGAGCCCACCGCCGAGCAGCAGACAATCGCGCTGCTCACCGAAATCCGCGACCAACTGGCCAAAGCCTAACCAGAACTCGCACCACCGCTGGCGGGGCTATCGGCGAGCCGACTGGGCGCCGGCAATCGCATGCTCCTAGTCGGCGAACTCGCTGTTTTCCGGGGATAATGCGTCACGCTGCGCGGGTACCGTCACCGTGTGCGGGGGCGCACAGCGTGACGGCATTCCGGAACCATTGCAATCACTGGGTTCTTGAAGAATGCGTCACGCTGTGCGGGCGCGCACGGTGACGGTACCCGCACAGCGTGACGCTCTGATGTCGCGAATCGCACCTGATTCCGTTCTCATAGGCGGCGCGCACTTAGGGACGCAACAACGGGTTATGTGCCCCGCGGCCAGGGGTGGCCGACCATGCGACCTTCGACCGCGGGGCACGCGCTCCGTCAGCTCCGCTTACGACGGAATGTGGCGATAAGACCGCCTCCGATGGCGAGCATTGCGGTACAGGTCAGCGCGACCAGGACGCTGGCACCAGTATGCGACAACTTTGTTTTGCCGTTGTCTGCCTGTTGCCCATTTGTCTTGTCATCCGGCTTCTGGTGGGCTGCTTGATCCGTCTCCTTGTCTGGTGCCGGACTGGGGGCAGGTTCCGGCGTGGGCTCGGGGCCCGGCGAGGGATCAGGCTCAGGTTCCGGAGTCTCCCCACCTTCCTTCGCCTGCACGACGACCGTAAAGGTCTTGGAGGTAGTGGCTCCCTGACTGTCGGTGACGGTGATAGTGACGTGATAGGTTCCCGGAGTATCGGGATCCACATCATCGGCGGTCACATTCGCCGCAGCGAGCGGCATGTCGCCATCCTCCGCGTCGTGCGCGGTCACGCCGTCAAGCGGATCAAAAGCGTCACCGACCGTAATGGTCCGGTCACTGGCGGTGATGACGGGTGCCGCGTTGATCGTTCCGGCAGCACGCGGCCGAATCTTCAGCGTCGTCAACGAATGCGGCGTGACGGTGACCGTCGGCGTCGCCGCATCGAACGTGACGCTGCTGTCAACGGGAGTCACATTATCTTGGTTTTCCAACGTGTTCTCTGCGTTGATTGCTGCGTCCATGGTCTGCACATCCGCGACTCGGCCAGACAGATCCTGCCCGAAATTCAACTTCAGCGTGCGGCCGAGCGCGCGATCCAGATTGACGATGATCACGCGCAGATTGCCATCATCATCCTTGGAAACCAAAGCAGACAGAGATGTTGCGCCATTGCCCAACGTGGGCGTCGAGCCGAGCGTCGAAGTCAGCACGCTGTCGCCGATGCCATTGCCGAGCATCTGCAGGGCATACGCGCTCGGCGTCAGGAAGAACCCAAACCGCCCCTCGCCCGTCACCGTGCTTGCGCCGTCTTCCGGCACGGCCTGAATAACCGCCTGCTGGGTCGGGCCGAGCGAGTCGGCGCCGCTGCTGTACCAGTCGATCAGGCAGTGCTTCTGAATATAGGGGCTGCCAAGCCGAACATATTCCAGCGCGACCTTGGCGATGTACAGCGCGTGCGATTGCGACCGGACCAGCGCGCTGGTATCGCGGAAAATGCCGTATTCGCTGATGACCGGCACCTTGCCTGCCGGCATGAGTCTCACATACTCCTTGACGCGGTTGACGCCCGCCGTCTCGGCCTTCTTCATCGCGTCGTCGTACCATGCGCCCGCGGTGGCTCCCGTGGGGGTGCCGGAATAAGGGTGGATGGTCATGCCGTCGTACCACTGGTTCGCGTTCAGGTTCGCCATGCGGGTGATGAACCCTGTGGACTCGTAGCTGGTGTACACGTTCGCCGTGTGCCGTGTGCCGTCCGTGCGCTGTTCGGCCGTGTTGATCTGGTCGGTGGTGTTCTTGATGGCCTTTGATATCTTGACGAACCCGTCGCGGTCAACGGTGTAGCTGACATAAACCTGCTGTCCTTTGGCCGGAATCGCACCATGCACGCCGTCTCCGAACCTCAGCGCGCCCGTGCTGTAATCGACCTGCACGACTTTGTCGCCGGCACCGGCGGTCTCCAAGTCGTCCACGATGCGCCACTGTTCGTTCGACTGGTCGTTGCCGACCCATACGCTGACGCTGCCCTTGTTGACGGCCACGAACGACGGGTCGTCGACGATCGCGCCATCGTCGCCGTTCATTTTCGGGTTGACGTTGGCGTAGCGCATGTAACGGGTCAGACCGGCCTTGCCGTCGCTGACCGACGCTGCCTTGTTCCAATCCTCCAGGCTCACGGCGTACTGCTTGGTGAAGCTCGCTGTGCCGCCCTCCGTGTACGCCTGCTCGCTGCCGCCGCTCACCGCGGTGGTCCAGTAGCCCTGCGAGGCGGTGCCGTCGGAGTTGGCCCACGCCTGGTTCATTTCGTTGCCGATTTCGAAATAGCGCACGTTGTACGGCTGCGGGTGTCCGTTGTCTGCGCGCACCTTCGCCCAGTCGATGCCGCCGTTGGGATTGGTGCCGACCTGCGCGTTCAGATATTCGATCAGATCCGCCGCGTCCTGTGCGTTGCCGCGGCCGAGGCTGTACACATAGACGATTTCTGAATCGACCTCGTCCGCGAACGTCGCGATTTCACCGATGCCGAAATTCGGTTCGATGCCGCCCTGGCCGGGGTTGTTGTAGAAGCCGTGTATCTGCTTGAGCCGTTGGGCGCGCGGACCGATGGTGGTCTTCCAGTTGAACAGGTTGGAAATCGTGCCTCCGGGGTAGCGAATCGAGCCGAATCCGACCTGCTTGTACAGTGCGGTGAAGTCGTCTTTCACACGCATCGTATCGGGGTCGAAACTGCCGTACCCGTTGAAGGCGTACCGATGATTGACGCCGAAGATGGAAGCGCTGTCGACCGTGCGCTCCACGGTGCTGGGGTCGGCCGTGAGCGTGATCGGTACATGCGCCTGATACGCGGTGATGGCCGTCTGGAGCGCCGTGCCCGCGGCATTCATCGCCGTCATCCGCGCGACGGCGCTGCCGGAGGTGTTGTTCATGGCGTTGACCGCGTTGCGTTTTGCCGTGGCGAGTGCTTGCGCCTGCGCCGACGCGGCGTCGACCTCTCCCGCGGCCAGCAGCGCGTCGGCCTGCGAGACCAGTGTGCCGAGTTGTTTTCTGGCAAGGGCCGTGCCCTGCTCGGCGTAAATCGCAGCTGCCTGGTCGTCGGTAAGCGTGGCATCATATACGCGGATGTCGTCCACGTCGCCCTTCATCGAATGCGGGTCCATGGTGCCGATGTTCTTGTGCGAGCCGACCAGCAGCGCGGTGACGGCGTTGACGGCCGAGGTTCCCATGTTCTTTTCGCTGTCGAGCGCGCCGTTGACATAGAACTTGACCTTGTGGCTCGTCTGGTCGAAGGAAACGGCGATATGCTGCCATCCGCCGCGTGCCACCGTATTGTTGCTGAGAACGTCGGTCGCGTTGACATACGTGTGGTACTGGTTGGACGGGCGCAGCGTAAGCAGGGAGCGGCCGGCGCCATCCTGCTGCAACAGCACCGCAGGCTTGTCGCCTGTCGGGTCGAGCGTCGTATCGTACCGGTACCACATCGCGAATGACGCGTTGCCGGCTCCGGTGTTGACGTACTGGTTGATTTTCATGTAGCTGGACGCGCCCGCGCCGAAGTGCAGTACGTTGCCGAATACGCCGGAGGGGTCGGCGATGATGGAGATGTCGTCGCCGATGAGTTGGGCCGTTGCGCTGCTGGAGCCGCCGTTGTTGGCCGCTTCGCGGTCGCCGGCCGCGGTGTTCTCGAAGTTCCATGCGCCTCGAAGGTTTGCGGACGCGGTGGTTGCTGGTGCGGTGGCGTCGGCGTCGGCCGCATAGGCTGCGGCTCCCGGCGACAGCGCCATCGCTGCTGTGGCGATGGCCGCCATGATTGAGCGCCAGGGCTTGCCGCTCCGACGGTGTGATGTGATATGCGTCATTACATGCTCTCTGCTTCTGTTTCGGGGATCACTGCCATGTGATCGTTGGGGTGAGCCTTGCCTCTGTGTGAAGGTCTGCTCAATTATATCAATGCGATTCCGTGATGCAAGTAACGGCGGGGCGCTGAACCGGTGAGAGCCGGCTCTGTGCCATCCGCGTGCCATTAGCCCTGACGATTTTGGCTGATTCGAGATGGAAACGAGCAGAAAATGCAAATAGAAAAACCCTCAGAATCAGCTTGATTCCAAGGGTTCTGAGAGTGGAGCTAGCCGGGTTCGAACCGGCGACCCTCTGCTTGCAAAGCAGATGCGCTACCAGCTGCGCCATAGCCCCGTGATTCCGCCGTTGCGGCGTTGTCAGTGAGAAAAAAAGAGCGGCTGAAGTAGCCGCTGCAATTTTTCTGTGGGCCCGGGAGGACTTGAACCTCCGACCTCATCCTTATCAGGGATGCGCTCTAACCACCTGAGCTACGGGCCCAACTTGCTGTGTCTTGAACACAACGAATTGAAATAATACTTGAATCACAGGGAAAGTCAAGTGCCGCCGTGTCATCGGCGTGTCGTGGCATAATGCAGGCATGACATACGGGCAGCGCAACGGCGGTAACGGCCGTTACGGCAGGGGAGTGGGGCATCGCAACCGCAATCGCGTGATTTCCGAAACGACGGCGAGCATCGCCGGCATGCGGGTGGCCATCGTGCGCAAACCCATCAAAAACATGTACCTGCGCATCAAACCGCCGAACGCGGATATCGTCATCTCCGCGCCGCAACGAATGTCGCAAAGCGCTATCGAACGGTTTGTAACGGAACGCAAGCCGTGGATCGAACGGGCGCAACGCAGCATGCGGCAGGCCAGAGACGCGCAACTCAACGCGCAGCGTGCGCAAAACGGCAATATTGGCGATACTGGCGCTTCCGCCAACCCGCCCGCTTTCGTATGGACGGACGAGGCCAAGGCGCGGGCGCAACGCAACATCGAATCGCAATTGCCTGTGTTGCTTGCCAAATGGGGTCCGATCGTTGGCCGTACGCCGACGCATATCACGTTGCGTCTGATGAGTTCGCGTTGGGGATCGTGCACGCCGAAGACCGGACGTATCCGACTTAACCTGCAGCTTGGTTTAATGGCCCCTAGATTCCTCGAATACGTGCTGGTGCATGAGAGATGACCCACCTGTGGGAGAACGGCCACGGAGAGGGCTTTCAAAGGCGTATGAGCGCCTATCTGCCGCAATGGAGGCAGTTGCGCCGCGACATCAACCGGCAGGTGGTGCTGTAAGAGGCTGCTCGGGTTACTTGCCGTCCGCCGCGGAATCGCCAGCCGCGGAACCGTCCTCATCGGCGGTGTGCCGACGCACTTCCAGCGTTTCGATACGACGGCCGTCCACCTTGGTGACGACCATGTCATAACCGTCATCGGACGACAGCACGTCGCCCACTTCGCCCATTTTGCCGGTGTGCGCCAGGAAATAGCCGGCAACCGTCTCGTATGGGCCGTCTTCCAGCTCGATGCCGGTCAAATCCGCGAAATCCTCGATCGTCATGCCACCTTCGATGGTGGCCACGCCATTGACGAAAGCGGCGCGTTCTGTGCGTTCACCGCCCTTTTCCTCCGGCAGGTCGTATTCGTCGCGGATGTCGCCGACCAATTCCTCGGTCATGTCTTCCAACGTGACGATGCCGTCGGTGCCGCCGTATTCGTCGATTACCACGGCCAGGTGAATGCCTCGTTTGCGCAGCAGCTCAAGGCTTGGCAGCAGCTTCGACGTGCCCGGCAGGGAAATGCCCTCACGCGTCACGTCGGCAACGGTTCTCGCCTTCGGATCGCGGATGTCGAGCAGGTCGCGCACGTGCACGAAGCCGAGCACATCATCGAAATCCTTGCCGGTGACGGGGTAACGCGAATACGGCATTTCACGCACGTACGCGGCGGCTTCCGCAATCGGCATGGAGCCGTCCAGGAACGCGACGTCGGCACGAGGACGCATGACCTCCGCCACGATGGTTTCGGATGCGTCGAACACGTCGTCGAGGATGGTGCGCTCGTCCTTGCTGAGGTTGGTGTTGGTGTTGACGAGCATGCGCAGCTCGTCGTCGGACACCTCGCTGTCGGTTTCGTTCGGATCGAAGCCGAGCAGCCGCACGATGCCGTTCGTGTTCTTGCCGATCAGCCAGATGATCGGCTTGCACACTTTGGCGAACACATGGATGGCCGGCACCACGGCACGCGCGATCTGCTCGTTGCGTTGCATGGCGATACGCTTCGGCACCAGTTCGGAAATGACGATAGAGCAATACGAGATGATCAGCGTCAACGCGATGGTGGTCAGGGGAGCGGCGACGTTATGCGGCACACCCCAGTCTTCGATGACCGGCACGATATACGGGGCGATTGAGGATTCGCCGAACGACGCGGACAGGAAGCCGCACAGCGTCACGCCGATCTGCACGGTGGACAGGAACGTGTTCGGGTCGCGTGCGATCTGCGCCACACGCTTGCCGCGCGCATCCTCCTGTTCCATCTGGTCGATCTGCGATCCGCGCAGGCTGACCAACGCCAGTTCGGTACCGGCGAACACGGAACCGAGCAGCAGGAAGATGAAGATCAGGAGGATATTCAAACCGAGTGACATGGTTCCAATCTAAAGCAACGGCATGTCAAAACAGCGCAACGCAACGGACTTGGAAGCCGTCTTTTCCGGAAAACGTCAGAAGCTCAATACTTCGACTTTTCCGGTGTCGAGCTGGTAGCGTGCTCCGGTGATCATCAGCCGGTCCTCCGCCAGCGCACGCTGAATCACCTCGGACTGTTCCACCAGTTGCTCGATGGTGCGTGCGATGTGCACGCGCTCGAAATCCTCCGTCGATTCCAGCTCCGACTCGTGCGCCTGCCAAATCGAAAAACCGACCGTGCGCAGCATCAGCGATTTCGCGTTCAGAATACGTTCGTCAAGGTCGGCAACGCTGTCAGCGGCCATCAGCGAATCCTCTGCGTCGGCGGTCAACTCGTGCAACAACGCCTCGTATTCCTTGCATGCCTGCTTGATCGCGCCGCAATTCTGGTGGCCGAGCACCACCAAAAGGCGCACGCCGAGCACGTCCACCGCGTATTCCAAAGAGGCGATCACAGCATCGTCTATGACCTGCCCTGCCGTGCGCACGGTGAACAGATCGCCGATGCCTGCGTCGAAAATAATATCGGGGCTGACACGCGCGTCGGAGCAGCTCAGTATGGCCGCTTCCGGCTCATGCGTGTCGATAGTCGCCTCGCGCGCTTCCACGCTGCGGTTCGGATGCTCCAGCTTGCCTTCCGCGAATCTACGGTTACCGGCCAGCATACGGCTCCACACGCCGCTTGCGGTGCCTTCCACGTCGTTCTGGTTCACAAATGGTTCGTCCGTCATTGATTCCACCTCTTTGTCATTTCATCACAGGCTATGGTTCATCATAAACGGTGTTTCTGAAGTTGTTTCGATTGAATCGCCATCTAAGGCAGGGGCTGCGGACGTTTTCTTGGAGATAATCACGCAGCTATTCCTTGGCTCTGACGGTATCGTGCCGGACTCATCCAACCGAGCGACTGCCCCGGGTGCTAAATAGACGTGCAACGCCTTGTCTAGGTTTGGAAGTGTTCAGTTTCTAATTTAAGAAGGCGTTGCGCTTACAAGTTGAATCCGGGAACGCGAGCGGGGAGGCCCGCGCCGTTTATCGGCACGGAACCTCCCCGCTCGTATCATCCAGGCGGTCAGCCGAAAATCAGCCCGTGTTCTGCAGGCCTGCTGCGACACCCGGCGCCTGATTTGGGCGTTGCCATATGGATTCAGCGATGATCATTGCACTTCATGTAACTGCAATATTTGCTGTTATTCATTGAAATTCTTGATACAACGATGTTTTATTGGTATGAAAAAATGCTTTGAAAGTTGCGGCGAAAGAGACGGGACCTCCTTTGACAACCGCATGAAAAGTTCCTTTGCTAAGAACATTCAGATTTCCTTCAAACCAGGAATAATTTGGAGACCATTGGAAAACACAGACCCCGGTCTGGTATGAGCTTCCAAGCAAGGATTTTGAGGTAACTTTGTAATTCGTTACTGTAGCTCGAAAATCTTGCTTTACCCAACAAGCTCCTCCTGCTGGGACTCCAGAAAAGACGCTTGAGGTATATGTTGCCGTACCGCGTGTGCTTGCGTTTTTGGTTTCTCTGGTATTAGAGGCTGTATCTTCTTCGTATGCTTTCGCAATAGATTCAGCGTATAGATTGGCATCACCGTGGTATTCATCAATCGTACTTTGAGGAGCATCGATTTTAAATTCGCCGAATTCGACGTCTAAGTTATTCGTGGAAGCAATGTTAGAGAGTTTTTCTTGCAGAGCGACTTCTGCAGAAGAATTGAAGGCGCTTCGGTCATGTCCAGAAGTGCTAGCCATTGCTGATGGGGTACCAGAGAACGCCAGTATTGCCACCAGTACTGTGGTGAACGCGATTTTTTTTATGAAGGTTCATTCGTAGTCTCCTTTGGCTTCGAAAGTATTTTTTATCCAGTGATGCGTCTTTGCGTCACTTTAGTTCTATCTATTCTATACTGATTATCGTTGTTCTCATAATTTTGTCGGCGAAGGTTTGTCCTTTGGTGTCCCATAAAGGCCAAAGAAACCCAATGAAACATGGCACGAAATCAACGCAGTGAGCTATCTCGCGTAAACCCATCCTTACTCCCGATATGGGCAGGTTGGAATATTGATCGACTACCTGCAGTCCTAGAAAATGATGCGACCAAGCTTGTCCGTTGCGCGTAGAACAGGCAGAAATCACGCAAACTATGATTATGGAGACGCAGTTAATCCAGATTCCCATGGTTCCATCTATGGAAGATCTCCCATATAAAACGCTGTTTATTAATTGTGATAGCAATGAAGTTGGCAATATTATGCGAAGAATATATGACGCTGCTCTGCGACACCATATTTTCCCCATTGACGGCCTCCTTGACGAACCCGGCCAGATTGGAAACAGTATAAGAAAAGGTTCAGTGTAATGCTGTAGTTCCCCTTCTAAGTTATTTCAATCTTATGTTGGATTCCATAAGAATAGGACAAAACGCCGGATAACGCGAGCGGGGAGGCCCGCGCTGTCAACGGCGTAGGCCTCCCCGTTCATCGAGCGGTCGGTCAGCCGAAGATCAGCCGGTGTTCTGCAGGCCTGCTGCGACACCCGACACGGTGCACAGGATCAGGTAGGTGTTACTGCAGTCTGCAGAAGATGAAAAGAATAAGAGCTAAAACAAGAAAGGCGGCACCGCTTATTCTCATTAAGGATGTGTATAGATTGCTCGGATCTCCTTTTTGAGTCCAGAGGAAATTGCTTATTTTCCAGAGTTGCCTTGGAAAAATAAGCATACATAATCCTAGCAGGGCAAGTGCTGTGAGATATATGTACTGCACTGTTCTCCTTCTGGTTTGTCCCTACTGTTTTATTGATAACCCTTTTGCCTGAGGTTGTGGACAAGGCTAGAACTATATTAGCTCCAAAATCGACGGGGTTAGCTCTATGCGCGTGCATTTCGAAACTGGTCACACGGCTGGAGACTTGAGGGCGCATATAGAATTCGCCTCCATTGGTGCCATTGTTGAAAACAATGGAAGGTGAAACCATATAGGTGGAATATTGATCATTTGAACTTTGCCCATCGAGATTGACTACCCGGTCGATGACGTTATTGGCGACAATCCATCCAACCTGCCACCAATTTACAGCAAAGGCTGGAGTGGTCATAACTGTGCATAGGCAAACTGAGATAATTGTGGAGAATAAAAAACTCTTCTGGATTTCATAATTTCCTCCATGTGAAAATTTAATCTCAATCGACAATGATTAAGATATTAAGAGTATTCTAATGGAAAATGAGTAGGGGTGCACTTTAGGGTGTGATTTTCTAGTGAAAATAGCAAAGGTTCTCTCTCGTGGAAGTTACAAACGAGGGCTTCGCTATGTGTCTGTGTTTCAGGAGTCATGCAGTTGTTACTGAATCATGAGTGGATTGAGGATAAGTATGCTAGTGCTGCATGTTAGGCGCTGAACAAAAACCTTCGAGTGCGGCGTCTTCCGTCAACAACACAACTCGTTCAGAAATACACCCAATATGGTCAAACAGTAAGACAGCGCTATGATGCGAACAATCTTCTTCCAAGACAGTTTGTCATGAAGGAAAGCCGTAACCAAAAGGGTTGTCATTGGGGTTATAAGCAGGACGAGGAAGAAATAGAGAAATGTGGACTAGGCTCAATCTGCCGAGAATATAAGTCTGACCGAACCAGTTGTATAAGCCCACGATGGCTGTTGGTGTCGCGGCGTGGGTAAACGCGGACAGGCGCCGGGTTACGTCGGATGATTGGGAGTCTGTCGCTCGGCCTGCGTGCCTGTTTTGTGCGCTGTCGCCGGCCAGGCTAGGGCCGCGCGACGCGAGCG
>ENA-OPDD01002061-OPDD01002061.1-human-gut-metagenome-genome-assembly--contig:-NODE-2061-length-12775-cov-1.856604_pt1 | contig 12775 bp, 9 predicted proteins | sample MGYA00241574_ERZ501499 | MGnify/ENA primary metagenome ERZ501499 (study PRJEB25962, sample SAMEA2042576) | human gut metagenome | biome: human gut; feature: human-associated habitat; material: faeces...
GTAAAGGCCAGAAACGGACAGCAGATTCGGACGATCGGTGAATTTCTGGAGATTATCAAACCGCTCTTCGGCCGTGAACGCGAAAAGAAAGAGCTTGCTAAAGTATTTCAGGCATTGCGGATTGAAGTAAATCAGGAAATGGAAGCGTTGAAAGAAATGTTGCTAGCCGCAACCGAAGCATTGAAACCGGGCGGAAGGCTGGTAGTAATCACCTATCATTCATTGGAAGACCGTATGGTAAAGAATATCATGAAGACGGGTAATGTGGAAGGGCGTGCCGAACAGGACTTTTTCGGTCGGATAAATGCACCTCTTCGGCCGGTCAACAATAAAGTAATTGTTCCCGATGAAGCGGAAATAGAACGGAATCCGAGGTCGCGGAGCGCTAAACTGAGAATCGCAGAGAAGGTATAGATATGGCTAAAAAAGGGAAAAACGAGAAAGGCGGATTTATCAAATATCTGAAATTGCTTGTACAGGGGCGTATATTCTCTTTGGATTTTTTCAGATCTCATTGGGTATTTATCGCTTCGGTCGTTTTCCTTTTTTGGTTGTCGATCGCTAACCGATATGTTTGTCAGACAAAGGTCGAGACCATTAAAGATTTGCGTTTTGAATTGTCCAATGCCAAGACGGAGCGAGTGCGCGCCACAGCCCGCTATATGGGGCTGGTGCGTCATTCCAGAATTATCGCCCTTGTCAATGAAAATAAATTGGGACTTGAAATACCAGATACTCCCCCCGTAAAATTAATACCGCAAGATGGAGACAAGGAATAGAAATCACATATTGTTGCGGTATGCTCTGGTGATTGTCGGGGTGCTCGTGTTCAGTGTCGCTATTGTAAAAAAAGCGGCCGATACATGTATTATACATGCCGATAAATGGAACGAGAAAGCCGCACGTATGCTTTCTGTCACTCATGAGGTAATGCCTGAGCGGGGCGATATTTTGGCTCAAAACGGCGAAGTGATGGCTACGAACATGACTTATTATCGTGCGTTAATCGATTTTGGCGTTCCCAAATTCAAGTCCAGAGAGTTTAATGACAGTCTGAAAACGTTGTGTAAACTATTGGGAAAATATTTCCCCGAAAGGACTCCTGCCGCTTATGAAAAGGCTATGCGAACTGCTTTTTTGAGAAAAAAACGTTATTTCGTATTGGTTCGGGAAATTACGGGAAGGGATTACGAACTGTTGAAGACGTTTCCCTTTTTACGGCATTCGACTCAGTATTCGGGATTTCATATAGACCCCGAGCGGGAGAAAATAGTCAAACGAGAGAAGCCTTACGGTACGATGGCTTCGCGTGCCATCGGAGGGTTGGACGAGACTTTTCACGGAAACAGCGGATTGGAAAAAGCATTGGATTCTTTGTTATACGGTATTCCGGGTAAAACCGTGAAAAAACAGATTCCGTCGGGTATGGTCGATTGGGTGGCCGAACCTCCTCGGCGGGGACTCGATGTGAAGACGACTATCGATGTGGATATACAGGATATAACGGAGCAGGCTTTATTGCAGACCATCGAAGAGACACAGCCGGAGTTTGCCGTTGCCATAGTGATGGAGGTGGCGACGGGTGATATAAAGGCCATGTCGAATTTGTCGAGATTGCCCGGAGGGGAATATGTAGAAACTGTGAATAATGCCGTGCAAGGTTATGAACCGGGTTCGGTGGTTAAACCTTTGTCGATGATGGTAGCTCTCGACGACGGGGTTATCCGTCCCCATGATGTCGTAAACGGGCATGATGGAGTTTTCCGTTATCCGGCGGGAATGAAAGTCCGCCCCATAACCGATACGCACGGTAGGGCTTCGATGACCGCTACCGAAGCGATGAAATATTCTTCCAATATAGGTCTGTCGGAAATTATACTGCGAGGATATGAACGTAATCCCGATGAATTTGTACAGCGCATTTATAAGTCGGGTTTTATGGAACCGTTCGATCTTTGTATACCGGGGGCGGCTCGTCCTACGATACGACATTTGAAGTCGACGGTGCAAGATCGTATTAACCTGACTCGTATGTCGTATGGATATACGACAAAAATACCTCCCATTTATACATTGGCATTGTATAATACCATCGCTAACGACGGGCAATTCGTGAAGCCCCGATTGGTAAAAGAGTTGATTCGGGACGGGGTAACCGATACGGTCTTCGATATTAGTTATATCCGAAAACAGGCATGTAAACCCGAAACGGCAAGAGCATTGAGAAATATGTTATATGCGGTCGTAAATGACGATGACGGGACCGGTCGTCGGGCTCGTTCGAAAAAAGTGACCATAGCCGGGAAGACAGGAACGGTGAGAACGATAGGTTCCGACGGGAAATACGAGACTCGTTATCGAATCACTTTTTGCGGTTTTTTCCCGTATGAAAATCCACAGTACTCGTGTATCGTTCTTTTGGGAAAGCCCAATTTGCCGGGTATGCCTTCGGCCGGTTACTATTGTGGCGGCGTTTTGAAGAAGATAGCGGAGACGCTTTATTCCATGGGTCGCCTCGATGTGCCTATGGATATACCTTCGGATTCGACGAGCGTTCGGAGTCCGGCTATTTTAAAGGGGGATATTGCAGAGACAAGGCAAGTATTGCAGCATTTGGGAGTTCGGGGAGATGTGACCCAATGTCGCGATATGGAGGCCTATTGCGACAGTATGCCCGATGTCTGCGGTATGGGTGCGCGAGATGCATTGTATATATTGGAGCGTGAAGGATTGAATGTAAATATACAAGGTCGGGGAAAGGTGGTAGAGCAGTCTATCCCTTCGGGAAAAGTCATACAACCCGGTACGACGGTAATTTTAAAATTGAAATAGAAGGATATCGATGATATGAAAAATGTGGAATATTTATTGTCGGGAATTAAGGTGGTGGAACGCAAAGGGGCGGTCGTGACAGAAGTCTCGGGAGTGGAATCGGATTCTCGTCAGGTAAAGAAAGATAACTTATTTGTTGCGGTGCGGGGAGCTTCGGTCGACGGTCATGATTTTATCGGCCAAGCTATTGCACAGGGGGCTGTTGTCGTTGTTTGCGAAGAGTTTCCCGAAAAGTCGGAGCCGCAAGTGTTGTATGTGAAAGTGGAAGACAGTGCGGTCGCATTCGGTTTGTTGGCAGCGGCATGGTATGGAAATCCTTCGAAAGAGTTGGTACTGGTGGGTGTCACCGGGACGAACGGGAAGACGACTACAGCGACATTGTTGTATGAAATGTTCCGTCTGTTCGGGTACAAGGTCGGTCTTTTATCTACCGTTTGCAATTATATAGACGACATCGCTGTTCCTGCAACTCATACGACCCCCGACCCTTTACACCTGCATCGTTTACTTCGTGAAATGGTCGATGCTGGCTGCGCATATGCGTTTATGGAGGTCAGTTCGCATTCGGCTGCGCAACATCGCATAGCCGGTCTCGATTTCAACGGGGCGATTTTTACGAATCTAACGAGAGACCACATCGATTATCATAAAACCGTCGAGGCTTATCTGAAAGCTAAAAAATCGTTTTTCGACGGGTTACCCAAAGGAGCATTCGCTTTGACTAACATCGACGATAAGTCGGGGTTAGTTATGTTGCAGAATACCAAAGCTGAAAAGCATACTTATTCGTTGCGGACTTTGGCCGATTTCAGAGTGCGGATCATAGAAAGTCGTATCGACGGCATGACTCTGGAAATAAACGGAAAAGAGGTGGAAGTGATGTTTGTCGGTAAATTCAATGCTTATAATTTACTGGCGGTTTATGGAGCGGCTTGTTTGTTGGGACAGGAGCCGGAAGAAGTTTTACGAAAGATGAGTTTATTGATTCCTGTCGCCGGAAGGTTCCAAACTCTTCATTCTTCAAAAGGTTATACCGCTATCGTGGATTATGCTCATACTCCCGATGCCTTGAACAATGTGTTGAGTTCCATTCGTGACGTCTTGGGAAATAGAGGACATATCATTACGGTTGTGGGAGCCGGTGGAAACAGGGATAAAGGGAAACGACCCATGATGGCTCGGGAAGCGGTGAATTTGAGCGATCGGGTAATATTGACATCGGATAATCCGCGGTTCGAAAACCCGAACGATATATTGAACGATATGTTGGAGGGCCTCGATGCCGAACAGCGTCGTAAAACTCTCGCTATCGTCGATCGCCGGGAAGCGATTCGCGCGGCTACGCAGTTTGCCCAATCGGGCGATGTCGTTTTGATTGCGGGCAAAGGGCATGAAGACTATCAGGAGATAGAGGGGGTGAAACACCATTTCGACGATAAGGAAGAAGTGGAAAAATTGTTCGCGGAAGAGAGAATTTAATAATAATTGTGAAATAGAAAGAGTATGCTGTATTATTTGTTTCAATACCTTGAATCTTCATTCGATTTTCCGGGGGCTCGATTGTTTTCCTACATATCTTTCCGGTCTGGGGTCGCTTTTATTTTGGCTTTGTTTATTGCTACCATTATCGGCCGGCGTATTATCAATAAGCTGCAAATTTTGCAAATCGGAGAGCTCGTGCGTGATCTCGGGTTGGAAGGACAAATGTCCAAGAAAGGCACGCCTACGATGGGTGGGATTATCATTATTATCGCTATATTGATACCTTGTTTGTTGGTCGGGAGACTGGGAAATATTTACATGATATTGATGTTGATTACTACCCTGTGGCTCGGAACTTTAGGCTTTTTGGATGACTATATCAAGGTGTTCAAAAAAGATAAGGAGGGGTTGCACGGGCGATTTAAAATAGTCGGACAGGTGGGACTCGGTCTTATCGTGGGATTGACGCTGTTTTTGAGTCCAGATGTAGTTATTCGCGAGAATGTGGCTGTGCAAACGCCGGGAGCAGATACCGAAGTGGTAAAATATGAATCGGAAAATATCAAGTCTACCCAGACGACCATTCCTTTTTTCAAGAATAATAATCTTGATTATGCCGATTTGGTCCCGTTTTTGGGCGAACATGCCCAGACCGGCGGCTGGGTTATTTTCATATTGCTTACGATTTTTGTGGTGACAGCCGTTTCGAACGGTGCGAACTTGACAGACGGTCTCGACGGTTTAGCGACGGGAACTTCGGCCATCATGGGTTTGACATTGGGCATATTGGCCTATCTGTCGGGGCATATAGCGTACGCATCATATTTGAATATCATGTATATACCGGGGAGCGAGGAACTGGTCGTTTTCGCCAGCGCTTTTATGGGGGCGACAATCGGTTTTTTGTGGTATAATGCATTCCCGGCTCAGGTGTTTATGGGCGATACGGGTAGCCTCACGCTGGGTGGTATTATTGCCGTGTTCGCTCTTTGTATACATAAGGAGTTGTTAATTCCGATTTTGTGTGCGATTTTCTTCGTGGAAGATTTGTCGGTAATGATACAGGTCGCTTATTTCAAGATTACGAAACGAAAATACGGAGAGGGTCGTCGGGTTTTCAAGATGACGCCTTTGCACCATCATTTTCAAAAACCGGGTAATGCAGGAATCAACGCTTTGATACAAAAACCGTTGCAGGCTGTGCCGGAGTCGAAGATCGTCGTTCGCTTCTGGATTGTTTGCATCATGCTTGCAGCCATTACGATAGTGACGCTGAAAATGCGATAGAAAGGGTTCTAAAATGGAAAAGAAAAAAAGAATTGTAGTGTTGGGTGCAGGAGAGAGTGGTGTCGGAGCCGCTGTGCTTGCCCAAGTGAAAGGGTTCGATGTGTTTGTCTCGGATATGTCGGTTATCCAAGATAAATACAAAGAACAGCTCGATCGATATGAAATCCCCTTTGAAGAGGGGAAACATACCCCGGATTTGATATTGAACGCCGACGAGGTGGTTAAGAGTCCGGGTATTCCCGATAGGGCTCCCATGATAGCGGCTTTACGTGAAAAGAATATTCCTATTATTTCGGAAATAGAGTTTGCCGGTCGTTATACTCGTGCCCGCATGATTTGCATTACCGGGAGCAATGGGAAAACGACGACTACACTGTTGACTTATCATATTCTGAAAAGTGCCGGATTGAAAGTAGGACTTGCCGGTAATGTGGGGAAAAGTCTGGCCTTGCAGGTAGCGACTTGCGACTATGATTATTATGTCATCGAATTGAGTAGTTTTCAGTTGGATAATATGTATGATTTCAAAGCCCATATAGCTATCTTGTTGAACATTACACCAGATCATCTGGACCGGTACGATTATAAAATGGAGAACTATGTCGACGCCAAGTTTCGGATTATTCGAAATCAGACGGAAGACGATGCGTTTATCTATTGGAATGACGATCCCGTGATTACCGAGAAATTATCGCAGTTGCCTTTGAAGTCGCAGCGATACCCGTTTGCCGAAACTCACGAGCCGGGGACGCAAGCGTACACCGAAGACGGAGCTTTGACAATCGATACTCCTGAGGAAAAGTTGACGATGGAGACCGATGAACTGTCGTTACATGGGAGGCATAATTTGTATAACTCGATGGCAGCCGGTCTTTCGGCCTGCCTGTTGAATGTGAAGAAAGAGTATGTTCGCAAGGCATTGAGCGATTTCGAGTCGGTAGAGCATCGTCTCGAACGGGTGGCTTCGGTGCGGGGTGTACAATTTATCAATGATTCGAAAGCTACGAATGTTAATTCGTGCTGGTATGCTCTGGAAAGCATGAAAACACCTGTGGTACTTATTTTAGGGGGAAAAGATAAAGGAAATGATTATTCCGAGATAGAGCAATTGGTTCGGGACAAGGTGAAAGCCTTAGTCTTTTTGGGTGTGGACAATAGTAAACTCCATGCCTTTTTCGAGGGAAAAGTACCTTATATAACCGAGGTAAGCTCTATGAAAGAGGCTGTGGATAAGTCGTTTGCTTTGGCTACTCCGGGCGATACGGTTCTGTTGTCGCCTTGTTGCGCCAGCTTCGATTTGTTCAAAAGTTATGAGGACAGGGGCGACCAGTTCAAGGCTTGTGTTCGAGCTTTATAACCGTTATCGTTATGGAAATAGAAGTATCGGAAAAAGAGAAAAGGAGAAGCGACCCGTACATTTGGGGTATCATTATCATCTTGTATATCGTTTCGGTTGTCGAGGTTTACAGTGCGATAAGCCGGGAGATTACGGGTGGTGACGTATATTCTCCCATCATCAAACATATCATGCTTCTTTTCTCCGGCTTTGTCATTACTTATGTCACTTCCCAGATACATTATAAATGGTTTAAGGTCTTGGCCTATCTGATGATACCTTTGACGATCGTTCTTCTCGTGAGCATTCTTTTCTGGGGGGATACGATTAACGGGGCAAAACGTACGATCTCGGTATTGGGAGTATCTTTACAGGGTTCGGAAGTCGCCAAAGTTACGATTGTGTTGGCTATGGCGACCGTTTTGGCGAAGACCCAGATAAAACGCGGGGTAAATATGAAGGGCGTTTTATGGGTGGTCGGTCTGGTGACGATATTCAGCGCTTTGCTGTTTACTCAGGGGCTGACCAACACGTTGCTATTTATCGGGATAAGTGTCTGCATGATGCTGATCGGGGGTGTCGAATTTTATAAATTGTTCGGTATCTTATTGGTGTATGTGGTCTTGGCTTTGGCTGTCATGCAGGCGAAAGATTTGATAACGGAAGTAAAAGCACAGCCGGAGACGCAGGAGGTAACGGTACAGGATAGAAACGAGGGAGATAAGGTGATCGTCCGGTCATCGACTTGGAAAAGCCGCTTGAAAGACTTTTTCGACCCTACTCCCGAGTATGAAAAAGAGACTACGCACAAGAACTTGCAGGAACATCGGGCGGCTATGGCTATGGCTCACGGTGGAATTACCGGAGTGGGACCCGGTAACAGTAGGGAATCGTCTCGGCTTCCGTTGGCGTTCTCGGACTATATTTATGCGATTATCATAGAAGATTTGGGATTTATCGTCGGTGGTATAGGCCTTTTGGTAGCTTATTTGATGATTTTGGCTCGTGCCGGTTTGATAGCTCGCCGGTGTACGAGGGCTTTCCCGGCATTGCTGGTCATGGGAATGGCGGTAATGATCGTGTTGCAGGCTTTGTTCAACATGGCTATCGTCGTGGGGGTTTTCCCGGTTTCGGGACAACCGTTACCATTGATTAGTAAGGGGGGAACTTCGATTTGGATGATGAGTTTCGGATTCGGTGTGATGTTGAGCGTGAGCCGTTATGCGGTGAAAGATTCCGGAAAGAAAATAAAAACAGAGAAAGAAAACGATTTACCGGAGGACTTGCAGGCTGCGAATCCTACCAATTTAGCATAGAAAGAATATGAAGCGAACGATAAGAGTTTTGATTAGCGGCGGAGGTACGGGGGGACATATTTTCCCGGCTATTTCTATCGCCAATGCCATAAAGTCGAAGTGTCCCGATGCTGATATATTGTTCGTCGGAGCCGATAACCGCATGGAGATGGAGAAGGTTCCGGCTGCGGGATACCCGATTAAAGGTCTTCCCGTAAGCGGCTTTAACCGGAGTAATCCGTTGGCTAACTTCAAAGTATTGTGGCGGCTGTGGAGAAGTCTGCGTATGGCTCGCCGCATTGTGCGGGATTTTCGTCCTGATGTGGCGGTAGGTGTGGGCGGCTATGCCAGTGGTCCCACTTTGTGGGCCGCTGCGCATCGAGGTGTACCTACTCTCATTCAAGAACAAAACTCCTATGCGGGGGTCACGAATAAGTTGTTAGCATCGAAAGCACATACCATTTGTGTGGCATACGATGGTATGGAACGCTTTTTCCCTGCTGAAAAATTGGTGCTGACCGGCAATCCGGTACGGCAGGATTTATGCAATGAGGCTTTAACTCGTACGGAGGCTGCCGCTTTCTTCGGCCTCGACCCGAATAAAAAAATTATTTTGTTGATAGGCGGTAGTTTGGGAGCTTTGACATTGAATACGGCTGTGGCAGAGTCTATTCCAGAGATTGTGAAAAGCGGAGTCCAGTTGATTTGGCAATGCGGAAAACGGTTCGACGAACGAGCTAAAATGGTATTGGAAGCAGTAGGCAATCCTACTTGTATTAAACAAATGCCGTTTATCGCACGCATGGATTTGGCCTATAAGGCAGCCGATTTGGTTATTTCGAGAGCGGGAGCCAGTTCCATATCGGAGCTTTGTTTACTTGGGAAGCCTGTGATTTTAGTACCGTCGCCTAATGTGGCGGAAGATCATCAGACCAAAAATGCCGAAGCCTTGTCGTCGAAAGGAGCGGCGATTCTCGTGCGGGATACCGAGGCTCGCCAACGGTTGATGCCTTGTGCTTTGTCGGTGGTTCACGATGAGGAATCTCTGACTTCGATGAGCCGGGAAATCGCGGCGTTGGCGCAGCGTGATTCGGCAGCCCGGATAGCCGATATAATTTTTGATATAGTCAATAAAAAATGAAACAGTATACATCTCTTTATTTCGTAGGAGCCGGAGGTATCGGCATGAGTGCATTGGTCCGGTATTTTTTGGCGAAGGGATATAAAGTCGCGGGTTATGATCGCACGCAGTCACCTCTGACTACCGAACTTAAAACCGAGGGGCTGGAAATTGTTTATGAAGAGTCGGTAGAGTCGATACCCGATTATTGTCGGAATCCCGAGACGACTTTGGTCGTTTATACTCCGGCGATTCCCGCAAGTCATGCCGGATTGGTTTATTTCAGGGAGCATGGTTTCCGAGTGGTAAAGCGTGCCGAGTTGTTGGGGCTGATTACGCAATCGAGCAAAGGCCTGTGCTTTGCCGGCACTCATGGCAAGACCACGACATCGAGCATGGCTGCTCATATCTTTCATGAATCTCCGATAGGTTGCAATGCGTTCTTGGGTGGTATTCTTCGTAATTATAACAGTAACCTTATCCTGTCGGAACAGTCGCCGTTTACGGTAATCGAGGCCGATGAATATGACCGTTCGTTCCATTGGCTGCATCCCTATATGGCTGTCGTTACGGCAACCGATCCCGATCATTTGGATATTTACGGAACCGAGGAGGCTTATTTGGAGAGTTTCGCTCGTTTCACTTCGTTGATACAGCCGGGTGGCTGTTTGATTATGAAGAAAGGTATCAAGCTGGTTCCCAGCGTAAAGGAGAATGTAAAAATATATACTTATTCGGCTCGTGACGGGGGTGATTTTCATGCCGGTAACATACGTATAGGCGACGGAACCATCGTGTTTGATTTTGTGATGCCGGAAGGGAGTGTCGCAGATATAGAGCTGGGTGTTCCCGTGGAGATAAATATCGAAAACGCAGTGGCTGCTATGGCGATAGCGTGGTTGAATGGGGTATCTGGCGACGATATGCGGAGAGCTATGGCCTCGTTCAAGGGTGCAAAACGCCGGTTCGAGTTTTGGGTGAAACGTCCCGACAGGGTAATGATAGACGACTATGCACATCACCCCGATGAATTGAAAGCTAGTATCCGTTCTGTGAAGGCTCTTTATCCCGGCCGTCGGTTGTCGGTGATTTTCCAGCCTCATCTGTACTCCCGTACTCGCGATTTCGCTCCACAGTTTGCCGAGGCGCTGTCCCTTGCCGACGAGGTTTTTCTGTTAGACATTTATCCGGCGAGAGAGTTACCGATACCGGGCGTAACTTCGAAACTTATTTTTGACAAGATAACATGCAGAAATAAAGAACTTTGTTTGCGTGAAAAGTTGTTAGAACGGATAAAAGAGTGTAACTTTGACATTTTATTGACGATGGGGGCCGGCGATATAGACCGTTTGCTTCCTGAAATAGCGGCAATCGTAGAGTCGAAATGAAAGTACTGTTGAGATTTTTGTTGATGGTAGTGTTGGTATCCTATCTGTTTGTCTCGTTCTTTTTTTTACGCTCCTATGCAGCGGAGGATAAATGCAGGGACTTACAAGTGGAGATAACCGACAGTGCTGTATTGCATTATATCTCACCGGCCGATGTATATAACTATATCGAGGATTTCGAGATGGATCCTTGCGGGAAGCCTTTGGGAGGAATCGATACTGAAAAGATGGAGCGTACACTTATGTCGAACGGGGTGTTGGGCTCGGTCGAATGTTATAAGAAAGTAGGCGGAACCGTGTGTGTGGAAGTGACACAGCGTATTCCGGTCATGCGGGTGATGGCTGACGACGGAAATTACTACGTCGATGCAGAGGGGCAGCGCATGGCTGTCAGAACTCAATATCAAGCGCATCTACCTCTGGTGACGGGACGAGTGGACAGCGTGTTGACCTATCGGGATATGTTGCCGTTGGCTCGGTATATTTATAATCATCGGTTTTGGAATGCTCAAATTGAACAAATTTATGTCAATGAGCGTCATGAAGTAGAGTTGGTTCCCAGAGTGGGAGGCCAAACCATTTTGTTAGGCTCGGTACAGGATTTTGAAACGAAATTGGATAACTTGATGCTGGTTTATAAAAAGGTATTCAGTAAAGCCGGTTGGGCGATGTACGATACGGTTTCGTTGAAATTTAAGAATCAAGTCGTTTGTACCCGAAAGAAAAAATGAAATAAAAGTAACAATATATATGGATACGGAAAGATACATAGTAGCTGTCGAGATAGGAAGCTCGAAGATTACAGGCGCGATAGGAACTCGTTCTCTGAAAGGAGTCGTTACTGTGCTGGGAGTAGATACCGAACCATTGACTGGGAGTGTGAAGCGGGGTTTCGTCGTTAATCCCGATGAAGTTTCATCGAAAGTGAAACGTTTGATACGGAAATTGAATAACCGTATAGGCGCTTCGAAAAAAATCAAACAGGTGTATGTGGGAATCGGGGGACAATCTTTACATGCCGAAGACCACATGATAAGCCGAGATTATCCCGAAGGAACTCCCATTACGGAGGACATTATCAAACGCTTGCAGGAGGAAGCCCGGGAAATGCCTATTGCCGGAGCCGATATATTGGAGGTCGTTCGTACCGGAGTACTTGTCGATGATAAACCTAAATCGGGCAGAGAAGAAATCGAGGGCTCGAATCTGAAAATGAGTTTGAAGTTGATCGTGGCTCGTGACGATTTGAAAAAAAGTGTCCCGTTGTTTCTCCGGCGAGTCTTCGGTAGTGCGCTATATTCCTACTCCGTTGTCTACTGCTTATGTGGCGTTGAGTAACGAAGACCGCCAAGCCGGAGTCATGTTGGTCGATTTCGGTGCGGAAACGACGACAGTTTCGATTTATAAGGACGGGCTTTTGCGCTATCTTTCTACGATACCGTTAGGAGGGTATAACATTACCCGCGATATTATGACATTGAAAGTTACCGAACCGGAGGCCGAGTCGTTTAAAGTGCGGTTGGGCTCTGCTAAGGTAATGGGCGAAGAATCGAACATTACGCTTCGGGGAGAGAGTTCGTCTGAAATAAAAAGTTTGGATTTGTCGAAGGTAGTCAAAGCTCGTATCGAGGAGATCGTGGCCAATGTCAATGCTCACTTCGAGTATGCGAAATGTGACCGTAAAAGTTTAGGAGCCGGTATGGTGATTGTAGGAGGCGCATCCAAACTGTCCAATCTGGCGGAACTTATCGCAGAGAAGTGCGATATTCGTGTGAGGAAAGGAGCACTTCGTCAGGATATGTTGTTAGATGTAGCTTCCCAATCGAAGAGTGCCGACTATTTGCAGATTCTGGGGTTGCTTTATTGCGGAAAAGAGAATTGCGTCGAAGTCTTACCTAAGGTTGTCGATGAGCCGGAAGACGAGCCGCATGAAGAAGTAAAGCCGTTGAGCCCAAAGGAGAAAAGGGCGCAAGAGAAGGCACAGGAGAAAGAGCTGGATCAGATCCGCATGATGTATGCAAAGGACGATATCAAT
>ENA-OPDD01002070-OPDD01002070.1-human-gut-metagenome-genome-assembly--contig:-NODE-2070-length-12746-cov-3.065795_pt1 | contig 12746 bp, 10 predicted proteins | sample MGYA00241574_ERZ501499 | MGnify/ENA primary metagenome ERZ501499 (study PRJEB25962, sample SAMEA2042576) | human gut metagenome | biome: human gut; feature: human-associated habitat; material: faeces...
CTACGAAACAAAGAATATTGTTTCTTCGTCGGATGGGGTATCCTGCGCTGAAAAAGATGAAACAAATTTCAATTGAAATAATACATAAATGCCCAAATAGATGTTTGCATTGTTCATCTAATTCTGATATTAATTGTACTTTAAAAATAGAAACTGCGGAAGTAAAAAAAATAATTAATAGTGCGTCAAAGTTAAATACTGAAGTTCTAAGTATTTCTGGTGGAGAGCCTTTTTTGCATGACGGATTATTAGAAATTGTACATTATGCAAAATCTAAAGGCATTAAGGTATATATTTATACTAGTGGAATTATATTGAACATTGCTGGACGAGTTGACAGTATTCAACAGGAACTATTACAACAATTATATAGTGTAGCAGTTGATAAAATAATTTTTGATTTACCGGCTATAAATGAAGCTATATATAATAAATTTATGGGAACATCCGGATATCAGAAATTTGTGCTTGAGAGTCTTAACAAAGCTCAAAATGTAGGTATTTATACTGAAATTCATTTTGTTCCAACTAAAATAAATCTGGATGAAATAGATAATATTGTAAAATTTGCAGAAAGAGCAGGTGTTAATAAAGTTAGCTTTTTGGGATTGGTTCCTCACGGAAGAGCGGCTAATAATACTGAGGAATTAGTTTTGGACGCAGATGAGAATGAGAAATTGAAGTTAAAACTTGAGGCAATCAATAATAATAAAATAAGAATTGGAATTCCTTTACAGCGAGAGGGTCCCGATTGTTGTTGCTATGCCGGAAAGAATAAACTGTGTATCCGTTATGACGGAAAGGTATTCGGATGTGAAACATTCAAGTATATTCAATTAGCTGACGAAAACAATAGAATAGTTAAGCCGGATTCTATTTATAACAAATCTTTAGAGGATATTTATTATCATTCAGAATATTTGAAATATGAAAGAAAGTTTGTGGAGCATCAAATGGCACTTAGTGGATGTGGAGAAAAATGTCCTGTTCAAAGAAAAATGAGGAGGGAGACAGGAATATAATCTGATATTGAAGAAGAAATTGTATATTTACGGCCGGCAGCGCCAATCTGCAAAAAGATGACGGTTACAATGTGGTAAATGCCAGTCGGTACGCATGGTTTTTCCTGCATTCATTTTTAGCATATTAAATGCGTAAAACAAACAAAAAGAAAGGAGCAAAAAATATGCTAATTTTTGGAAAGAGACAACTTCAGAAACTTTGTATTCAGACATACATCAGACCGGGAGCAAGCATTCGTGTGACGCCAATTTTTGAACTGCCAATCTTTTTCGTAAAAATAGAAAGGAGGCATCATAATGACAAAGCTTGAACTAAAAATCCCGCAGCCTGGCGTGACCTTTTATGGTAACCGGCGCTTAACAACTGTTACTATATTAGACATCAAAGTTGATGACGGTGTTAAGGAAGTGTTTTTTGAAGGCCTTAAAGACTGTGATGCAATAGAAGTTAAGATTCAAAGTGATTGCCGCTGTCCCAGTGTTGAAAGGTTGTATATCAGCGAGAATGTACGAAATATAAGCATTTCAAATAATACATTCCCTAATGTCAATAGAGTAAATTCTGACAGTAAGTATTTTCTGTCCGGAAATGTCCTTATTGAACATTACGACGTTCAGGATATATACATCCTTAAAAACACGTTCTGCAAAAAAAAAGGAGAGAATATAGACCTCAAAAATGTCAACCGTATCAAAGACTATGCTTTTGTGAACTGCTGCTCTGGCAATGTCACAAATGTTTCAGAACAAATTCTCTGCGATTATAAAGCGTTTTATCAGTACAAGGGTATCTATCAGTTGCCGGTTGTGGATGGCGCACATATGTTAGGGAACATTATGATGACCGCAAGCGATATAATCCCGGCACGTACTACATCTATTAATAAAGATGTTGATTTCTCTAAAAAAGAGACCGTCAGCCTAACAAACATTAAACTTGTAAGCCAGATTTATTCTGCGAATATACCTAAGCGTATATACGTAGATAACGAAGAGCTTATAGTGCCAGGTGACATCTATAATATGTGCAGATACAAGTTCGAATGGATTGATATCAACCCCAAAAATAGGTATTACACTTCAATCGATGGTATAATCTATACCGCAGATAAGAAAACCCTGGTAAGATGCCCGGTCGGCAGAATTGGCAGGGTAGTAATTCCGGATGGAGTGACTGCAATTGGCCGTGATGCTTTTCGTTTCTGCAATATAAGTGAAGCTGTAATTCCGGATTCCGTGACGGAAGTTGGGGCTGCAGCATTTGCTGATTCTCATATTGAAAAGCTCACCTTTGGAAAAGGTATGACATACATCAGCAAACGAATGTTCCGTCTCTGTCCGAGCCTAAAGCATATCCATATCCCGTCAAACATTAAAGAAATCATGAGTTCGGCGTTTTCTTCTTGCAAAGCGATGGAAGATATCGTGCTTGACGAAGGAGTTGAACGGATTGGACCGGATGCTTTTGAAGCTAATACTACCAATGATATCAAAATCTCACTGCCGTCATCTGTGAGAATGATTGAGAGTGGAGCTTTGCGAAACGTCAAAAACATAACACTGACAAATAAAATTCCTTCCGGTTTTTTTACGTCCCTGTATACTTCTGATTCAGGAGCGGATATACATGTTAACATTGGCGGTAAGCAGTACGTCCTACCAAGCCAGTCGCGTTTTCAGGAGATGGACGATTATGTCTCATTTCTTCCACTTAATGACCGGCTGCTCTGGCAGCAGTATACGTATATCAGCGATAGAGACATAATGAAGCGATATAAGTTTATAATGCGTGCATACAAAGCCGTTAACGGCGACATAGAAAAGCAGAGCAAGAAAGAAATGCTGGATATGCTGAGGGATAACCAGAAGTATATCATCAATAATTGCTGCGAGTATAAATATAAGGCTGAATATTTTATATTCATGCTGTCTCTGGATATATGCACCAAACAGACGATTGAGAAAATTATCAGCTTTGCTGATAAGACAGAGGGCCTGTCGCTGAAAGCGTATGCACTGGATGCATTAAACAGAATGGATACAAAAACTGATTTTGAAATTTAGCATTTGCGCCTGGTTCCCAGGCGCTTTTTTTGTGGTACAGATTTTTTCTGGCTTTTCTGCATATTGTATATACAAATAAAAAAAAGGAGGCAGAAAATGAAAAAGAAAAATATCTCAAAGAACTTAAAAAAACTTGCTGAAAAAATATCGGAAAAAATGTTCAGACGGAAAATGGAATGGCATATCTGCGTGTTCCGGCATCGTCTCTCTGTACAAAATCAAAAGAAATCTCTATCTTATTTTTTCCGTCTTCTTTCGGCAGTGTACCAATTTTCTGCTCATATTTCTGATAATCCGTCTTGAATGGCCATGCATCTGCATTTTCACCACCCATATCCGGAGATACAGATAAATTACTTAAATCCCGTCCTGTCTTATTGGTAATCACCAGTGTCCACTTCTGGGATTCTCCCGGTTTATATTGCAGTGTTTTATTATCCTTGGACTCAATCGTCACCTTCGTGGCCACACGGCCAGCTTCTCCGGTTCTTTCTCCTTCTGCAGCCTCAGCCTTCACCACAAGCCCCGGCAGGATCATTGCTGCAATCAATAGCGCCGCTACAATGACCGCCATTACTCTCCTTGATTTTGTCATTTTCCTGTTCCTCCTTACTACTCCCATTCTTTCTATCTTTTTAAATACTCTGTATCTTGTGGATTCATATTTCCCGAAATCGCTTTATCTCTATCTTCTGTATGTTCAGTTCCTGACCGATGATCTTCTATCTTGATGATCTTACCGTCGCTGATATGAAATACCCGGTCTGCATAGGTCGCGAGATGATTATCGTGAGTTACCATAACTAATGTTTTCTTCTGCTGCCTTACTACCTGCTGCATCAGTTCCATGACCTCTTCCGATGTATGGGAATCCAGATTTCCCGTTGGTTCATCCGCAAAAATAATCTTCGGATCTACCACAAGCGCTCTCGCTACACCGACTCGCTGCTGCTGTCCGCCAGACATCTGGTTTGGCATATGTTTCTTATGCTTTCCAAGATTTACAAGATCCAGCATCTTATCCGCTTTTTTTAATCTTACATCTTTCGGGACTCCTCGAAAGCTCAACGGCAGAGCTACATTTTCCACTGCATTCATAGTCCCCAGCAAGTGGAAAGACTGAAAGATAAATCCTACATTGTCCCGCCGGAACTTTACCAACTCTTCTTCGTTCTTCTTTTCGATATGCTCGCCGCTAATGATGACCTCGCCTTTTGTCGGTTTTTCGAGCCCTGCCAGCATATTCAGAAGGGTCGATTTACCAGATCCGGATGTTCCGACAATCGCGCAGAACTCGCCCTTATAAATATTAAAATCTACGCCATCTAAGGCACGCACGACTTCATCACCCACGCGGTAGAGTTTATACAGATTCTTTACCTCTATGACTTTTTCCATATACCCTCCCTCTTTTTTATGTTTTATTCCTTTATATACATTGTTATACAGATTTTTCATTCTTGAAGACATGAAAGATTTTTTACACCTGCTGCGTCGTCTATTTGCAGTTTTCTCCGCAAACTCGCCTGAGAACAGGCTCAAACAGTGCTCCGAAAACCGCACTATACTCGCAGGTGTTGCAAAAATCTTCCAATTGTCTTAAGAATTGAAAAATCTATTTTCTCAATTATATATTACATACGTTCATTAAAACATAAAAAAAGAAATACTTCCGGTAGAAATTATGAAGTATTTCTTAATTTTTATGTTTCATGTTTAATTTCTTGGTGACTATAGTGAGGCTTTCGTAGGAACGAGCACACCAAGTCCCCGCACACAACTTCCGCCTGAACTTTCTACATCGCGAGGATTAATGGCAGGATTTTCGTTATGCCTGCGAGTATAATTCAGTTTTCGGAGCACTGTCTGAGCCTGCCTTTTGGCGAGTTTGCGGAGAAAACTGTAATATATGACGCAGCAGGCATAGAAAATCCTGTCTAATCTGAGCGATATAAAAAGTCATCTTTTCATTTTAGGACTGAATATCAATGATGCGAGATATCCGAATATTAATGCTGCACTGATACCGACTGCACTGGCTTTGAATCCTCCCAGGAATACTCCGATGAATCCTTCCTGATCTACAGCATCTTGGACCCCTTTCCAAAGAAGGTTCCCAAACCCACACAATGGTACGCTCGCGCCAGCTCCGGCAAAATCCTGGAATGGCTGATAGATTCCAATCGCTCCAAGAACTGCCCCGCTGCACACTAGAAGTACCATGATACGCCCTGGCATTAGTTTTGTCCTATCCAGCAGGATCTGCGTCAGAGCACAGATGATTCCGCCTATAATAAATGCTTTTATATAATCCATATCTGTCTCCTCTCCATTTCGAAAACCAAAGATCTACTTATATTCTAAGCTTCATGCTCCAACACAATCGCGTGGGCAATCCCCGGCACACTTGCACCTTCGTTGTAGCTGACCGTAGACATGAGTGCTCCTGTAGGCACAAACAACACACGTTCCCATTCTCCCCGTTCGATTTTGGGAAGAATATATGCTGAAAGTACCGTTGCCGCGCACCCGCATCCGCTACCTCCCGCATGGGTGTCCTGGGTCTGCTGATCAAAGATCGTCATACCACAGTCCAGGTGTTTTCCACGGATATCATAACCTTTTTCAAGCAGCAGATCAAAAAGAATGCTCTGTCCCACATATCCAAGATCTCCTGTAATAATCCGGGAATAATCTTCCGGCGATCTTCCAAAATCCTGTAAATTCTGCCAGATTGTATCACAGGCCGCCGGCGCCATACACGCTCCCATGTTCTGCGAATCTTTCAGACCGTAATCCACAATTTTCCCCACTGTCAGACCACTTATCCTCACATGGCTCTCCTTTTTCCCCACAAGAAACGCTCCGCTTCCAGTCACGGTCCAGTGGGCAGACAATGGTCTTTGATTCGCATAACTTAGTGGAAAGCGAAATTCTTTTTCCGCACTTCCAAAATGACTGGAGGTCACTGCAAGTATATATTCGCCATATCCTGCTGCCACACTCATAGATGCCAATGCCAATGCTTCTCCCGATGTTGAACACGCCCCGTAAAGCCCGAACATCGGAATCTGCAGTTTTTCCACTCCCATGCTCGTTGCAATTCCCTGTCTTAGAAGATCCCCGCCAAACAGATACCGTACCTGATTCTGGCTGACATGTGCCTTCCCCATGGCAAGCAGACAGGCTTCCCTTTGCATCGTGCTCTCCGCTTCCTCCCACGTATTTTCTCCAAACAAATCACTTTCTCCGACCAGGTCAAACATTTCTCCAATCGGCCCTGCTCCTTCTTTTTTCCCGACAACAGATGCACTGCTGATGAGATAAGGTGCCCGGTCATATGCTATACTCTGCGCCCCTTTTACTAATTTCATGTATTCCAACTCCCTTTTCTTTTTCAAAGAATACAAGAACAGCCCCGACATTCTTACTGCCAAATGCATGTCATGCAATATCTCGCAGTGACATGCAGCATATGGCATCTGCCTGTTCTCATATTTTCAACATGAAATTAGTATGTTTCTTTTTCTGGCAAAATATTCCCCTGATCCGATTATTTTTTCTCCATTATTGATTCTTTCCAATATGATATTCCTGTCCCAAAATCCGCATCACGATTCTCGATACAATATCCACAAGTAAAAATCCAAATACGATCATCAGACAGGTCTCCACCAGGAGAATCATATGTTCTATGGCAAGCACCATGTTCTGCTTCACACAGCCGTACATCATATAATAAAGATTGGCTCCCGGCATCAGCGGAAATACGGATGCTGTCAGAAAGATTGTGGACGGCGCTTTATTTATTCTGGCCATTACAAATGCATACATTCCCACAAATACAGATGCCAGAAGCATTCCGAACAAATAACTGCCGCCGAATTGTCTCACGATCAGATAGACTGTCCATGTCAGAAATGCTCCGATCCCTGAATAAATAACTTTTTTGCCACGTATCTGATAAATTCCAGCCAGTCCGATACTTCCGACTGACACCGAAACCGCCTGCACAAATATATTGGAGTTTAGCACTGCTCCTCCTGCATTTCCACCGCCATGCAACATTTTCATTGCTAACGCAATTCCAAATGCAATTCCGAGGGCTCCAAGCACAGAATTCATAATCTCCAGAGTTCCGGAAGTAAAGTTTCTCTGAACAACATCACGCAGTCCATTGATCACGCCAAGGGTACTGATCAGCACCATGACAATCCCGATCATAATACGATCCGAATGAATTGCAATTCCCATTTTTTCTGCTAAAAGTATCACCATCTCTGTTACAAATGCGAGGACTAGATTATAGATCATCGGATTCTTTTCCTGTTTTCCAATCCAGTATCCGGTAAGTGCCATTGCAGCTGAAGCAAAAACGGCTACAATCGCATCATTTCGTCCTCCTCCGAAAAAAATTGCAAATGAAGTTCCACTTACAATCTGTGCCAGCACCATAAGTGGAAATGCAAGTACTTTACTTTTTGCAATTTTTTCATAACGTTCATGAATCTCTGCCTGTTTCGGAGTATTGGCACAAACATATCTGGACAAGTTATTAAGCTGATCCAGTTTATCATAATGAGGACTCGTCATTTCAATATAACGGATCTGTGTGATAATCTCTCCTTCGGGCGTCTCCACCGTCATTTGAATATTGATCTGCGAAGCATAGACATCACTTCGCACAAATCCATAACTTCTGCACATGCGATACAGACTGTCCTCCACACGAAATATTTCTGCCCCGCTTTTCAACAGCTCTTCTCCAATATTTAATATTTCCTGCACGATCCGGTTATAATCCATCTGCTTATCCTCTTTTTATCAACATTTATCATTCAAATTTCTATCGTTCCATTATAAAGCTTTCCTATTTTCGATACAATGTAAAAAGGTAGGATTTCTTACCAATCTATGATAGAATGTAAATAAAATTGTAGAAAGGTTTATCATTTACATGCACACTTTTTTATTTCTTTTATGCATTATACTTGCTTTAGTATGTGGCACATACGGCATTGCAGTCCGCGCTATTGGCTCTGGTACAGCATTTTTCGCAGTCTGGCTCGTTTTGGCTGTCTTTTTTATATGCGTTGCTATTGGAATTCATTTTAATCTATGGAAAATGTTCCCTGATATTCTAAAAAAAGGAATTGTCATTATATTTGCCGGTTGTCTGGCATCTTTCCTTATTATTGAAGGACTAATCATAAGCCAGATGCATGTAGCGGGTCCTGATAATCTGGACTATCTTATCGTGTTAGGTGCACAAGTCTATAAAAATGGTCCAAGCCCGGTTCTAAAATTTCGACTGGACAAGGCTTATGAATATCTGTCTGCAAATCCGGAAACCCGATGCATTGTCACCGGCGGCCAGGGATCAAACGAACCCTTTACAGAGGCAAGCTGCATGGCAGATTATCTGGTGAAGCTCGGAATTGATTCCGGGCGCATTATTCTGGAGGATAAATCAACCACCACTGCCCAGAATCTGACTAACAGCATGAAACTGATTTCTGCAGATACGATAAATCACGCACTGGATAGCAACACAACGAATACCGTTGGAATTTTGACCAATGATTTTCATATGTTCCGCGCTATGCAGATTGCGCGGGCGCAGAAGATACCAAACACCTACGGTATTTCCTGCGGCTCCACGAAAGTATATCTGCCGAACAATATGTTCCGGGAATATTTTGCAGAAATTAAATTTCTCCTAAAACAACTTACAAAGCATTTTCAATAATTCTGATACATTGACCGGTTTTGCCAGATGTCCATTCATTCCGGCATCGGCCGATGCTTTTCTGTCTTCCTCAAATGCATTTGCAGAAAGTGCAATAATTGGAATATTTGCAAGATCCGAATCTTCCAGATTTCGGATCTTTTTCGTTGCCATGTAGCCATCCATGACCGGCATCTGAATATCCATCAGAACTACATCATAATATAATGCACCTGCTGTCTTTATCTTATCAACTGCAACTGCTCCATTTTCTGCTTCTTCCACTTCAAAACCTGTCTCTTCAAGCACGGCTTTCACGATTTCACGATTCAGTTCATTATCTTCTACAACAAGAATTCGTTTTCCGCGGAAATCATAATCTTTTTCTTCTGATTCTGTATTTTCCGTCCGCTCCTCTTTTTCAGTTTGTGCCAGACGAGGTGAAATTCTGACAATAACTTCTGTTCCCTCTTTTTCTTTAGAAGTAACTTCTATCGTTCCACCCATCAGATCTACAAACTGCTTTGCAATTGAAAGACCCAGTCCGGTTCCCTGAATACCACTGACGGTCGATGTCCGCTCCCGCTCGAATGGCAGGAACATTTTTCCCATAAATTCCGGACTCATACCGCAGCCATTATCTTTTACATGAACTTCATAATTCGCATATCCTTCCGGTGCCGGTTCATTCTGAATGATCCGAAGTTCAATCTTTCCGCCTTTTGGAGTAAATTTTACTGCATTTCCAAGAAGATTAACGAGAACTTCCTTGACTCTTAGTCGGTCGCAGTAAATGTAATAATCCTTCACTTTCGAAGTATCTACAATAAATGTCTGTGTTTTTTCCTGGGCCTGCCCCTGTATAATAACTTCTACTTCATCTACAATATTCTTTATATTACACGGCAGCTCTTCCAGCTTTGTCTGACCGCTCTCAATCCGGCTGACTTCAAGAACATCATTCACAATTGCCAGAAGGTGATTTCCCGACACACTGATCTTACTCAGATAATCCTGGATTTGTTCAAAATTACCTTCTGACTTCATGGCGAGCTTTGCAAATCCAATAATCGCATTTAACGGTGTGCGGATATCATGAGACATATTCCTAAGAAACACCCCCCGCGCCCGATTTGCCTGCCTTGCAATTGTCAGTGCATTTTCCAATTCCTGTTTTTGTTTTGCTTCTTTTTTCGCCTGCTTCTGCATATTCTGGTCGCGCTGACAAAAATACCAGATAATACATAAGAATATGACAATCAGAATTCCAGTAAAAATCCAGATATTATCCTGAATAAAATCCATGGCCGTGTAATTTCTCATCGCATCCATGTATGTATAAGTATGATTCAGTCCGTAATTTTCTCCCAGAATACTCAATCCGTGATTAATAATCTGCAGTAACGCCGTATTGCCAAACGCCACTCCAATACACCGTTCCTCTGTATTTTCTAATGGTAACACATTTAACTTCTTCTCAGCCCCCACCAGATAATTCGCTCTTCTGGCACTGAGGATCGTGCTCCCCACTTCACCCGATTTTAAAGCCTTGATACATTCCTCAATTGAATCATACTGAATGATTTCTGCATCCGGGTAATTCTGCACTGTGTAATAGTATTGAAGCTGGTTATTCTTATTAACAGCAATTTTGGTAGTCACCTTGTCTGTATAGGGTTCTCGATACGCCAGATCGATCGGAGATGTGACTACATTCGTACTCTCCTGGTACCCCTCCTGTTCCGCATACCATGCTTCACTGCTGACCGGGAAGATCATATCCACGTCTCCATTTTTCAAAGCTTCCACCATCTCATTTTGCGAGTTATACCCCCGATATATAATGTCCGGCTCATAATCGTCCGGAAGTGCATCAAACATATCCGGAATCAGGTCTGATACCAGGCCTGTCGCTTTGCCATCCTTATCTGTATCACAATATGGAAGGTAATCATTGCTATATCCAACCGTAACTGTATCGTGCTCTGCCAGCCAGTCCTGCTCTTTTTCTGACAGGAATATTGTAACGGAAGATTCTGCCGAATATTTCTTATGCAACTCATCTACATCCAGTGTATCCTGTTCTGTAATAATAGAAAGCGCCCTATTCAGTTCATCTAACAAATCTTCTCTGTCTTTCGCAACACAGAGATAATATGCTTCTTTTCCAATCTTTTCTACCGGTGAAATTCCTGTATAAGAAGATGCCACGTTATCTGCACTGACAAACGCATCAATATTCTTCTGATTAAAATCTGCCGCACAGGATTCCAGACTGTCGTAATATTGGATTTGAATGTCTGCCTGCTTTTCCTTTGCCCAGTCTTCCAGCGCAGTCATCATTCTCTTATCATTGTTCACTACGCCAATCTTTTTTCCTGCATAAGAATCAATATTGCCGAACTTAATTGTTGTATCATCTGTATCTTTATAAATATAAAATGTCTCGTTGATCATTTCGTATTCCGGAAACAACATACTATTGACACGGTCGTCATCATAGGAAATACCTGCCATCAAATCAATCTCTCCGGTTTTCAACTTTTCATAAAGATCTTTCCATTCCCCATATACATATTGGTAACGCCACCCTGTATATGAAGCAACCTTCTGAATATATTCGTAACTATATCCACTTTTTGCTGCTGAATCATCTGCTCCTTCCTGAAAGTCATGGGCTTCATAATACCCAATCTTCACCGTTTTTTGTTCCCCGGCATCTGCATTTACCTGTATTCCCAAAAACAGGTACACAAAGAACACAAGAACCATACATACCGATACAATTCTGTCTCCTTTTCTGGATGTTCGTTTTTCCCTCTTCTTTTCCATACTCTCATATCCACGCTTCTCTGGCGCTACTCTCCTACAATTTTATTTTTTCAAATCGGTATTTTTGCCGGATCTTTGGATATTTTTCCCGATCCACCTCACTCATAAACATATCATACGGTCTGGCACATATCTTGAACGGCGGATACATCCCCTGATAAACGACCAGCTTCTCTCCCGTCTCCGTATGCTGCGCAAATGCCAGAACCTTGTATAAGTATTCCGAAGTTTCAGAAGACACCCACTCCCGTTTAAAATGTTGCACAATATCTCCTACAAGAATGTCCCGCTCCGGCACTTCTCCTACTGCCGGATTTTTTTGCTCCTGTGGTTCTGTGTCCAGTTCCATATATTCATCCTTGTCCAACGAAACCGGAACCCCGGATTTTCCCTCAATGTGTACGCCGCCGTACCAGGTTCCTGTGATTTCAAAAATATCTCCCAAGTCGTACTCGGAAGAATACTCATCATTTTTCTTAATAATTCTTACTCTTGGCATATTTTAATCTCCTTTTTTCATCAATCTCTAATCCCGCAGCCATAATCCAGTAATGATTGAAAAATTTATTCACGAAAAAAATCCCTTTATTTTGTAGCTCAATTTTACATTACAATGCCTGCAAATTACTTTGTGCTTCGTGCTGACATTATATATCGTAATTTTACCATAAAACAAGGGGATTTTTTCTTTTTTTACTTAAACTCTACCACAATTTTTCTTCCATCTACAATGTTATCATACAGGCTGTGTACTACATTTTCTGCATTCGCATCTGCTGCCGCGATAAATCCGTATTCATCGGATTCTGCTAACTTCTTTGCCCGTGTCTCTGCCTCGCCCAACACCTCCAGAAGAGCTTCCGGTTCTACATTTAACATTGCAAAATTCGTATCATATAGTGTGATGTCGTCGGATTTAATCTTGACCGAATCTTCATCGACTGTGCAATGCGGAATCGTGATCGTCACCTTATCCTTTGTCTCTTCCACTTCTGCTTCGCTTACATCAAATCCGGCAGTTACAGTTGTTCTGTACTGTACCAGAAAATCTTTCTTTGTGAGCAATGGAATCTTTCCTTTCGTACACTCGAACACGTCTG